>OKSH01003387.1_pt1 | contig 10256 bp, 10 predicted proteins | sample 1601231 | NCBI WGS metagenome assembly OKSH01 (sample SAMEA3541596, study PRJEB24748) | human gut metagenome | biome: human gut; feature: human-associated habitat; material: faeces | place: China | collected 2012 | reverse complement strand
GCTGTGAAAACAGCTATCCCCGTTTCTGATGGGAATGAGATGCTTTCAGGCAATTGGGAAAAGCCACGCTAGGGCCAGCGCACCTTATTGCCTACAAAGGCCTTAGGACGGCCGGTGTCCTTGCGAAGCTATAAGAAGATTCCTGCAAGCATGGAGCCCGGGAATCCGGCCTGAGCGGACAGTTTTATCGGATAACAGATTGATAAAAGCAAAAAGATTCCCAGAAATATTCACTTGCAGTCCGGATGGCTTTTTTGTAAAATTGAAAAACAATAAGTAATCAGGATTTTCAATCCGTTTAACCTAAAAATTCATTCATGCCAATTTGGAGAGAGGAAGAAAATATTACAATAAAGAAAAAACAAAGATTTGTTTCGTCATTCCGCACAGAATTTAGTCGATTTCTTTGACTGTCAGAATGACGAAAGTGCGTTGACATGTTCATTGAATTTTGGTAAAATAACAAACAAGTATACAGAGATGATCGTGCCTATACTGTTCTTTATCGGCTTCAATTCATATGCGGGTGGGAACCCGCATATGTTTCGATAGTAATAGAATGAGCACTCACTCGAAAAAGGAGGAAGGTACCTTGTTAACAACGACCGACACCAAAACCATGGCGTACATCAATCTGTTCGGCGTTCTCGGCACGCTGGAGAATCTGTGTGCGCTGGATCCCAACGCCGGTGCGCTCCTGACCAACAAAAAGCCTCTTTCGATCGGCTTTGAGGTGAAAGGGGGCCCCGCTGCCACGATCACCTTCAAAAACGGGCGCTGCAGGATGGAGGAAGGCGTTGAAAAATGCGACGTAAAGCTTCCCTTCAGCTCCTGCGAGAAGTTTAACGGCTTGCTTGACGGCACGACGACGCCGATCCCCTCCAAGGGCTTCGCGCATCTGAAGTTCCTGCTTAAGAGCTTTGTGCCGCTGACCGATCTGCTGGCAAAGTATCTGCGCCCGGAGCCAGAGGACATGAAGGATCCGGAATTCCGTGCAATCAGCACACGCCTGACGCTCTATACTGCGGCGGTTGCCATTTCTCAGGTGGCTAACCACGATAAGAGCGGCATTTTCAGCACGGGCTTGATCCCGGATGGGGACATCGCGATGAACGTGAACGGCGATATCGGCGTGACGCTGCGCGTGCGCAATCACCACATGGTTACAATTAAAGACCGCTGCGACAAGCCGCGTGCGGCCATGACCTTTGGCAGCCTTGAAATTGCGGGCCAGCTCCTGCGTGGTGAAGTTAGCGCCATGGGCTGCATCTGTGATGGTTCTATCGCCATGAGCGGTATGGTAAACATGATCGATAACGTCAACCGGATTTTGGACCGTGTGTCCATCTATTTGGCGTAACTCAGGAGGTGACAGGAATGAGCTTTAAAGTAAATACTTATGAAAAAAGCCGCGCTGCTTTTGACCGCGCGCTGAAAGTCATCCCGTCGGGCATTTATGGCCATCAGGGCCCGTCCGAGGGCTGCTATATCCCCAATAACGCTTTCCCGCTGTATTCCTCCCATGCGAAAGGCTCGCATTTCTGGGATGAGGACGGTAACGATTATATCGACTACATGTGCGGTTACGGCCCTAACGTGTTGGGCTACTGTGATGAGGATGTCGATAAGGCGGCGCTCGCACAGCTTAAAAAAGAAAACTGCGTGACGATCCCCTCTTCGATCATGGTTGATTTCGCGGAGCTGTTGGTTGATACGGTCGCTTCCGCTGATTGGGCGTTTTTTGCAAAGAACGGCAACGATGTGACGAGCCTTGCCGTGATGACCGCCCGCGCTGCGACACACCGCAAGAAGATCGTTTTCTTCAACGGCTATTATCACGGCGTTTCTCCCTGGACGCAGAAGCTCGATTATTCGGGCGTGCTGGAGGAAGAGGTCGCCAATAACCTTTATGTTAATTTTAACGATTATCCTGCGCTGGAGAAACTATTCTCCGATTATAAGGGCGAAATCGCCGGCCTGATTGCCCAGCCTTATATGCACGGCAATTTCAACGACAACTTCTTCCCGGACGAGGGCTATTGGCAGAAGGTGCGCAAGCTTTGCGACGACAACGGCGTTGTGCTCATTATTGACGACGTGCGCGCGGGTTTCCGCATGGATCTTGCAGGTTCCGACCATTATTTTGGCTTCAAGGCTGACCTAATTTGCTTCTGCAAGGCGCTGGCCAATGGCTACAACGTGTCCGCCCTGTGCGGCCGTGAATCCCTGAAGGATGTTGTTAGCGGCATCACCTTTACGGGCAGCTACTGGATGAGCGCCGTGCCGTTTGCGGCAGGTATCGCCTGCATCAATAAGATGAAAAAGCTCAACACGCCCAAGCTCTTTGACGAGCTCGGCCGCGAGTTGACGACGGGCCTTGTAAAGGCGGGCCAGGAGCATGGCTTCCACCTGATCGCATCCGGAATGCCCTCCCTGTTCTACCTGCGCATTGCGGATGACGATTCCCTAATGCTCCATCAGGAATGGGTTGCCGATATGGTGCGCCGCGGCATCTTCCTCACCTCTCACCACAACCACTTCATCAACGCGTCCCTGACGCATGAGGATATTAACCATACGATTGAAGTGGCGGAGGAGTGCTTTAAGATCCTGCGCAAGAATCATCCGGAGATCGGCTGATTGATGAGATAATCCGGTTGCTCTTTTCAGGCGGCCGGCTGAATTGCACCTAACCGCGCGGAGCGCGGATGGATAGAAACACGAAATAAAGGAGGAATTTCCACATGCCATTAACAAAGCAGGAGTGGCTTGACCTGGAGGCGAAGGCCAATCAGCTCAGGCACACAGCCTTGGATACCACCCTCATGGCGGGCAGCGGCCATATCGGAGGCAGCCTGAGCTCGATGGATATCCTAACAGTGCTCTATTACAAGTACATGAATATTAAGAAGGATGACCCCACTTGGGCGGACCGCGACCGTTTCATCCTCTCTAAGGGCCATATCGGCATCGGCTATGCCGGCCTTCTCTGCGACTTGGGCTGGAACGATCCGGAGCAGCTCAAAACCTTTAACCTGACGAATTCCAAGATGGGCGTCCATCTGGATTCCAATAAGGTTGTGGGTGTAGACGCCTCCACAGGCTCCCTGGGCCATGGCCTTTCTATCGCAGTCGGCACGGCTCTGGCCGCCCGCGTTCAGAAAAAATCCTACATCACCTATTGCCTGCTGGGCGACGGCGAGTGCGACGAAGGCTCTAACTGGGAAGCAGCTATGTCCGCCGGCCAGTTCAACACCACGAACATGATTGCCTTTGTTGACCGCAACCGCCTGGAGATGGATGGACCGACAGAGGACGAAATGAAGCTCGAGCCCTTTGCGGATAAGTGGACGGCCTTCGGCTTTGACGTGAAGGAAATTGACGGTCATAACTTTAAGGAGCTCTGCGACGCCATCGATTATGCGCTCGCGGCGACCGAAAAGCCCGTGATGATCATCTGCAATACGATCAAGGGCTGCGGCATTGATTTCATGGAGAACGATTTTAAATGGCATTACGGCGCGATTGATCAGGATATGCACGATAAGGCCGCCAAGAGCCTGGATGCCTATTATAAGAAGCGCATAGAGCGCGTTGAGAAGGAGGCGAAGTAACCATGGCAGGAGGACTTGTTTATACAGCAGTCGGCTCTGAAGCGATGGCGACTGCAGAATACTACGGAAAGGCAATGTGCGATCTCGGAAAAGAGCATCCCGAAATTGTCGCTCTGACAGCTGACCTTGCCGGTTCCACGAAGATCGGCGTATTCCGTAAGGAGTTCCCTGAGCGTTTCTTCAACGTCGGCATTGCGGAGCAGAATATGTTCGGTATCGCCGCCGGTATGGCGAAGGCGGGCCTGGTTCCCTTCGTATCCACAATGTCCGCATTTGCAACCATGCGCGTTGCCGATCAGATCCATGCGGATATCTGCTATCAAAATGTTAACGTGAAGATCATCGGCAGCCATGCCGGCACTTCCTTTGGCCAGGCGGGCTCCACCCACCACGCGATCGTGGATATGGGCTGCCTGCTGACCTTCCCGAACATGACCTACCTCTGCCCGGCGGACGGCATGGAAACCGTCAATGCAATCCGCGCCGCATATGAGACGCCCGGCCCGGTCTATATCCGCATCAATCGTGGGTTTGACCGCCTTTTGTATGAGGATACAGAGTATGGCTTTGAGCTCGGCAAGGCGCACACCGTCCATGAGGGCACAGATCTGACCGTTATCGCATGCGGCTCCTGCGTGTATCAGGCGTTGCAGGCGGCCAAGGCGCTGGAGGCCTCCGATGGCCTGAAGATCCGCGTGCTTGATATGCATACGCTCAAGCCCCTTGACGTGGAAGCAGTGCAGAAGGCAATCGTTGATACCCGCCGCATTATCACAGCGGAGGATCACAGCGTGATCAACGGCCTGGGCAGCCAGGTGGCGAGCGTGATTGCCGATTTTGGCAAGGGCTGCGCATTCAAGAAACTGGGCCATCAGGATAAATTCGCGCCGATCGGCCTGCATGAGGATATTATGTCCATGGTTGGCATTGATGCCAACGGCATTATGGATGCAATCCGCGAAGTCATGCATAAGGACTTTGAAGAGGATGATTCCTGGGATGACGAGGTATAAGGTTTGAAGGTTTTTTCAAACCGCGGAAAGGATGATTGTATCAATGGCAATTACGAAAGATGATTTGTATTCCAGCAAAATCTTCCTGAACGCCGCGCTGCCTCTTGCAAAAGTCATCGCCATGGATATCCCGAAGCTGGGCGATAAATTTAAAAAGACGCACGCTGTCATTCAGGTAAGTGCCCTGGATCCGGACAGCCCGGAGGGAAAGGTTGGCACCCACTTCGTCATCAACAGCGGCGAATGGCTTGTTCATGCCGGCCGGTTGACGAGAAACCCTCATATCGAGCTGGAATTCCAGAGCATTCCCGCATTGAATAAGTTCTTTAAAGGCCAGATGGGGCCGGATTGTATTCCCAAATTCCACCTGAAGGTGAAATATGTGCCGGATCTTATCTCCTTTGTAATGGTGCTTCTAAAGATGTCGAAGCTGCTTGGCGCGACAGAGGCTCCGGAGGATGAGGAGACGAAAAAGCTGATGGTCAAGTGCTTCTTCTATCTGGTCACAAGCGGCATCAGCCAGCTCAATAAAGCCGGGCATGAGGAAATCCATCAGTGGGCGCTACAGAGTCCGGATCGTGTTTATGCCATCGGCGTGGACGGCCATCCGGATGTATCTGCATACATCCGCATTAAGGCGGGCAATTCGAAGGCTGGCCGTGGGACCTATAAACGTTCCCTGCCGTTCTTCAACATGCGGTTCCCGACCTATGATGACGCATTGGGGATTCTGCTTGGTACGGCTGATATGCTGGATTCCCTGAAGGCAGGCAAGCTCATTCTGGACGGTGCGCCGGAATTTGCGGGCCAGATCGGCAATTTCATGTTTGCGGTTGCTGATTACGCAAAGGGCTAAGGGCGCGGAGAAATTGGGCGAGCCCGTTTGATACGGGAAAGCTTTGCCTATTCCTCTCAGTCAGGCGGCCCGCCCGTGTGGATTTTTCACGCGGGCGGGCATTCTTTCCATCAGGGCAGAAACAGAGTTATTATTTCTGCCCGCGAGAATCTGCATTGGATCGCGCGCGGCGCGGGATGCATTGTACTACAAGATGAAATTGCGGGAAATGTGATCTGTTTTGCCTGCCTCTGGTTAGAAAGCGGCAGGTAATCGAGCAGGATCCTCCCGCCAGCGGAACGGAGATAGGTTCCAATGGAAAACAGCAGACGAAAAGAAAAACAAAACCCCTTTGAAACAACATCGCCTGCGCGCAGGCAACGCATTTTTGAGGCTGCCATCCATGAATTTGCCACAAAAGGCTTTAACGCTGCCAACATCAACATTATCGCTCGCGCCGCCGGTGTGAGCATCGGCTCCATGTATAGCTACTTTGCCTCTAAAGAGGATTTATTTTTGCAGGTGATGGAGTATTGTCTGCAAAGAATGTATCAGCTTCTCTCAAAGGTAAACCGCGAGCAGGGCGTGGTGGAGACGTTCCGTGAGATGCTGTCGATCGCGCGTGATGCGGCGCGGCAGTATCCAGAGATGAACCAGATTTATCTGGACTGTTCTTCCCAAAGCCTGGTCAGCCTATCCGAACAGCTTTCGCGTGATGCGGAAGCTGTTACGGTAGAGCTATATGCCCAAATTCTCACAGAGGATCAGGAGAAAGGCCGTGTGCGCGAAGATCTCGATATCGCGGCCGCTGCTTTTATGCTCGATAATCTTGTGATGATGTATCAATTTTCCTTTGTGTCGAATTATTATATGGAGCGGAAAAAGCTTTTCCTTGGAGGAATGCTTTCCGATGATGAGGAAGAGGTTATTGATGCGATGGTGGATTTTGTCCGGCGTGCAGTAGAGTAATGGATTTAAAATGAAAAGAATGGGCGCGTTGCATCATACATGCATAAACGCAAAATTAGCGGGACTGTTGCAAAATTATTTCATTTTGCAACAGTCCCTTTTTAAAGTTCGAGAATTTTAAGAAGCTGGGCGTGCAGGGGAGAAACGCCACCGTGCAAATAGGGGCCGGTGAGCAGCCGCGTTAACAGTCCAATCCTTCCTTTTCGGATTTTTCGGCGGATAACATTTCCGCAGTTTACGATGCATTTCCAAGGGGCTTGATCTCTTTACGGTAAATGTAGCGGAAATAGATCAAGCACAGGGCAAGGGAAAACAATTCCGCAAAGGGGAAGGCCCACCAAACTGCGTTCAGCCCGCTGAATCGGGCCAGCAGATAGGCGGTAGGCAGCAAAATCACCAGCTGACGCACCACGGAGACAGAGAGGCTGAGCATACCGTGCCCCAAGGATTGGCACACGGAGAGCATGCAGATGCTGAAGCCTGCAAAAACAAAGCTGAGGCTGATGGTGCGCAGCGCGGGCACGCCGATCTGCTGCATCGTTTCCGAAGCGTTAAAAATAGAAAGCAGCTTGTCCGGAATTAGCATAAAAATCGCAACGCCGATGATCATGATGCACGTTGCATAGAGAATGCTCAGCTTAATGGTTTTCATCATACGATCGGGCTTCCTTGCTCCGTAGTTATAAGAGATGATCGGTACCATGCCGTTATTCAAGCCAAAGATCGGCATAAAAACAAAGCTTTGCAGTTTAAAATAAACGCCAAACACAGCTGTTGCGGTGGAGGTAAAGGAGATTAGAATTTTATTCATACCGAAGGTCATCACAGAGCCGATGGATGCCATGATAATTGACGGAATGCCGACGGAATAGATTTTGCCGATCACCTTAGCGTTAGGCCGGAAGCCCTTCAAGCGGAGTGTAATTTCTTCGTTTTTCTTGATATTGAAAAGCAGTGCAAGGATAGATGCCACAATCTGTCCGATTACAGTGGCCAGCGCAGCACCTGCGACGCCAAGCTTTGGAAAACCTAAAAGGCCAAAAATCATGATCGGGTCCAGGATGATGTTGATGATAGCGCCCAGCCCTTGGGTGATCATCGTATAGAATGTGCGCCCAGTCGATTGCAGCAGCCGCTCGAATGTGAATTGCAGGAACATGCCGAAGGAGCATACACAGCAGAGCATCAGGTAAATAGCGCCGTTTTCTACAATTTCCGGGTCGGTCGTTTGCAGCAGGAAAAAAGGTTTAGAAAATAAAACACCGATAACCGCGAAGAGCAAATAGCTGAGCACAGCGAGAAAGATGCCGTTCTCCGCTGTTTTATCGGCAAGGTCAAAATTCTTTTCCCCTAAGCTTTTGGAGAGTAGCGCGTTGATGCCGACGCCTGTGCCGGAGCCGACCGCGATCATGAGGCTCTGAACGGGAAAGGCGAGAGAAACGGCGGTCAGCGCATTTTCACTTAGCTGGGCGACGAACATGCTGTCGACAATATTATAAAGCGCTTGCACCAGCATGGAAACGATCATGGGGAGGGACATCGTAATCAGCAAGCGGTTGATGGGCATGACGCCCATTTTGTTTTCGGCGGGGCGTTGTGCTGTTGTTTCATTCATAGAGAGCCCTCCTGTTTTGAATAAGATCCAGCAGGACGCCTACAGCGCCCTCGATGCCGAGTGAACTGCTGTTCAGTGTGAGATCGTAATCCTGGCATTTTCCCCAATGGCCAGTGGAAAAGTAGTTATAGTAAGCGGCGCGAGCTTTATCGTGCTTGAGCACACAGGCCTGCACTTCGTCCGCTGGGATGCCGTACTCCTCTTTTGCGCGGTGGATCCTGTCAGCTATGGGCGCATGGATAAAAACGCGCAGACAGTTTTTTTGATCACGCAGCACATAATTGGCGCACCTGCCCACGATCACGCAGGGCCCTTCGGCTGCGATGCGCTTGATCACATCAGCTTCCGCGATAAAAACCTGATCAGATACCGGCAAATTCCGGCTGCTGAAGGAGAGGTTATATAAGAAGCTCGAGGTGCGGCGTTGCTCTGCTTCTTGAATGAATTCTTCAGAAAGGCCGGTTTCTTTCGCGGCGATTTCAATGAGTTTTTTATCGAAAAAGGGGATTTGCAGTGCAGCTGCAAGCTCTTTGGCGATTTTACTCCCGCCGGAGCCATATTCCCTTCCGATCGTGATGATATCGGGCATTTAATCTCCTCCTTTGATAAGACGCTGAGGTTTAGTGTAAAAGAGAATTTTTTATCTGTCAAGCGGTATGGCATGAATAAAATGAAGAATATATTGAGAATAAAACAATAAAAAGCGCTTTTGCAGGAGCTTTTATTGGCTTTCGCCCAAAAAAGGTGGTCACACAGCGAAAAAATTCGGCACGGGTATACGAAGAAAAGGCAATGCGAAAAAAGCTCCGCATTGCCTAGCTGCTTTTGTTTTTATGCTGTTTTTTTATCTTTTCTTTTTAGGCGTCAACCGACGGGGCGGCCTTTTCTCTGCGCCGATTTCAATCGCCATATTGGCTAGGCCCCACACCAATAATAGAATCATGATGAGGAGGGAAAGATAGTAAGCCGCGCCGAATCCCACAGATTGGATTTGAACTGCCACATCGGCAATTGAAGGGGCACCCTGTAATAGGGAAAGGATTCCTGCGTTGGCAGCGCCGGTTTCCTGCAATTGAGCGAGTAGCGTGCCGATAGGGATGGAGCCATCTGTCAGCATAGTGGATACCCTATGCATGGGGATCAGCGCACACAGCATGAAAATTGCACCTATGCCAGAGAGGCCGGCTGTGGCGGCATAGCGGCTGCTTAGCAGGGAACAAATTACGAGGATGAGCACAACGGCCAGCGCCAGCGCAAGCAGGATGCACAGCGCGATGATGAGAATGGTCTTCCATGCTTTTTTCATGCGGCGATCTCCTTTCTGCACCAGCGATGGCCCAGCCGCACCAGCAGCCTGACCCAGCCGATGACCATGCGGATGAACAGCCAGACGGCCAGCCAGATCACGACGAGCGCGACGGCGATCACGGCGGCGCCGCCGCCGAGCAGGATGAGCATATCCGCCACCACGGGCAGGCCGATGAACGCGGTCATGATCAGGCTCACACCGGCTGCACCGCACACGGCACCGATGGCCAGCACGGCCAGATCCAGCACCAGCAGCACGGCGAACACCGGCACGCCGATGATGATCGCGCCGAGCGTGTACAGGATCGCCAGAAAGACGTTCGTCTTGTATTCCGGCTCGTAGTCGTCGTAGTATTCTTCGTCGTATTCCTCGCCGTATTCTTCGCCGGACTGCTCGTCGTAGTAGCCGTCGTCGTAATGCGGGTTGGCGTCTGCGAAACCCAGTTTCGATTTGATTCCCTCGAGCATTCCGTGCTCCGATTTCTTGATCTTTGGCAGCTCCATACCGTTCACCTGCTTCGTTTCTTATCCGGCGGTCCAGCCGCCGCTGCGTTCAGCGTCATGGCCGCGCCGCGCTCTCACGCGTGCGCGGGGCCCTCGAAAGCGTCGTCGAACAGGGCTCGCCCGATGCGCACTATGGTAGCGCCCTCGGCTATCGCCTCATGCCAGTCTTCGCTCATGCCCATAGAAAGCTCATCGAATACGGCGGCCTGTTCCCCGTCGAGCCCAAGCCGCACTTCGTCGCGCAAACGCGCCAGATCGGCGAAGCATGCGCGAGCCCGTTGCGCATCGCCCTGCGGCGCCATCGTCATAAGCCCGCGCACGCGCACGTGCGGAAAGCCCGCGCAGTACTCCAGCATGCCGGCCACCTCGCTCGGCGCGAGACCGCTCTTGCTCGCCTC
>OKSH01003383.1_pt1 | contig 10265 bp, 9 predicted proteins | sample 1601231 | NCBI WGS metagenome assembly OKSH01 (sample SAMEA3541596, study PRJEB24748) | human gut metagenome | biome: human gut; feature: human-associated habitat; material: faeces | place: China | collected 2012 | reverse complement strand
CGCTGGCGCTCAATCTTAAAGACTGCTTTGTTACATCGAATTCTTCCATGGCTTCATCATAGGTATTTAAAATACTTTCTGCATACGGGAGAAACTGCCTGCCCTTTTCTGTGAGCAGTATTCCATAGGTGGTACGTTCGTATAACTTTACATTCAGTTCATTTTCAAGCGCTTTCAAATGGTCGTGCACTGCAGACAGGGAGTAGTTCGTCAGAGCGGCAGCTTTGGAGATGCTGCCATTCTTAGCAACTATTACAAAGGATTTTAGATGTTTAATGTTCATAGTTTCAGGTCCTCCTTCTAAGTAGTGCGATAAAATTCAAAAAATTCACGGCTTTCGGAATACACGAAAACTACTGCGTTCTTTTCGAAATCTTCAAACACATAAATATACTATACTAATTATTAAGAAAAATCAAATTGTATATAGTTCATGGAAAATATAACCTTTTATATGCTGCCAGCGGAATGGGAAGGACATCAATGAAAATCAAGATAATCAATCCAAATACGACGTGGTCGATGACCAGAGAAATAGAAGAGAGTGCAAAGCAGTCTGCACGTGAGGATACGGAAATCTATGCAGTGAGCCCGGCAACCGGACCGGATAGCGTAGAGAGTTTATATGATGAAGCATTGGCGGCGCCAGGCGTGATTTCTGAGGTGATCAAAGGCGACAGAGAAGAGGGGGCAGATGCATTTATCATCGCCTGTTTCGGAGATCCGGGTTTAGAGGCGGCGAAAGAGGTAACGGATAAACCCGTCATCGGCATCGCCCAGGCGGCAATCGCAGTCGGAAAACTCATGGCGCCGAATTTTTCAATCCTCTATGTTTTGGACAGGTCACAGAAAATAATTGAAAACGTTTTGAAATTACATCATGCAGAAGAAGACTGTTGTTCGATCAGAAGCGTGGGCCTGGGTGTTTTGGAATTTGAAGATAAAGAGGCACTATTGCAGGCACTTCTGAAACAGGGAAAACGTTGTGTAGAAGATGGTGCGGAATGTATCCTGCTGGGCTGTGCCGGTTATACAGCTTTTGCGGAAGAAATGAGGCAGGAGCTGGGGGTACTCGTCCTCGACGGCGTGGTGCCTGCCGTAAAACTTTGCGAAAGTCTTGTCGATATGGCATTGAAGACGCCGAAGAAAAAACTTTGGGCATATCCGGATGCGAAGGAAATATCCGGATTTTATGAACTGATAAAGTATTAAGATCGGAAGGTTTATAGATGTTAAAGATCAATATAGAAAGGCTGAAGAAAAATATTCTGGACCTTGGAGAAATCGGAAAGGATGAGCAGGGAGGAACGACAAGACTTGCCTATTCCGCTGAATATGATCGAGGCGTGGATTTCCTGAAAAAGCTGATGGAGGATGCCAACCTGCGCGTAGAAACAGATGCGGTGGGAAATGTCATTGGGACGAGAAAAGGGAAAAGCGATAAGGTCATTTTGATCGGCTCCCACACGGATACCGTAGTTCACGGCGGAATCTTCGATGGAACCCTTGGCGTATTGGGCGGAATTGAGGCGCTGAAAATCATAGACGAAGAAGGCATCCAGTTGGAACATACGATAAAGGTCGCAAATTGGGCTGAAGAAGAAGGAAACGTGATAAAGGGCCTGATCGGAAGTAAATCGTATCTCGGAGAGATGGAAGACACGCTTGCCGAAATAGAAGCGAAACTGAACCAGCACGGGATCAGCGCAGAGGATGTAAGAAATGCAAAGGCAGAGGATCTGGATCTCATAGAGACCTATCTGGAATTACATATAGAGCAGGGCGGCGTTTTATTTAACGAACAAAAAGACATCGGCGTTGTAACCGGCATTATCGGTGAACAGAGATATATGGCGACCATATATGGAGAAGAAAATCATGCAGGGACGACACCTATGCATTTGAGAGACGATGCGATGGTGAAGGCTGCAGAACTCATTTTAGAGCTGAATCAGCTCTGCAGAGAAACCGATGAAACCATGGTCTGTACAACCGGATGGATCAAAGCGTTTCCAGGGGAACAAAACAGTATTCCGGGAATGGTGAAAATGAGCATAGAAATCAGAGCGATGAAAAAGGCGTCCATAGAGATCATGACCGATTACATGAAGCGACGCTTTAGCGCGGAGGAATGTGAATTCGAGTGTACGCTCATACAAGATCCTGTGTTCATGAGCGATGACTGTCAAAGGATAATCGCAGAGGCATCTGATGAGCTGGGCCTTTCAAGGATGAGCTTGCACAGCGGCGCAGGTCATGATGCCATGGCCATAGTAAAAGTAATTAAGGATACGGGCATGATATTTGCGCCTAGTGTAAATGGGCGCAGTCATTGTCCGCAGGAATGGACCGAATGGCACGATGTAGAAAACAGTGTAAATGTTTTACTTAACACTATTTTAAAAATGGACCAACAGAAAGCAGGAGGGAACAAATGAAAACATTAGTTAAAAATGGAACAATTATCACTTCCACGAATGAATTTAAGGCGGATATCTTAATAGAAAATGAAAAGATATCGATGATTGGAAACGACCTATCCGTTGGGTGTGACAAGGTCATTGACGCAGAGGGCAAGTATGTCCTGCCGGGCGGAGTCGACAATCATTCCCATTTTGAAGCATTGAACACGGACGGCGTAACGACAAACGCAGGATATGATACCACATGGGTTGCATTGAAGGGCGGAACGACGACAATCGTTGATTTCTGTACAAACGAGCCTGGAATGAATTTGATGGACTCTGTCGACTACAGATTGAACGTTCGCTCAAAGGGAAAACTGGCTCCCGATATGGCTATGCACGCATGCTGCACGGACTATACGGAAGAAACTCTTGATGAAATTCCAAAACTTGTCGAGTTTGGCATTCCAACCATGAAACTCTTCCTTGCGTATAAGCCGACACCGCTTTATATGGATGACTATAAGCTGCTCAAATGTCTAAAAAAAGCAGGAGAATGCGGTATGACCATGATGGTTCATGCAGAAAATCCGGATGTGCTGGATGTCGAACGGAATGCAATGGCGGAAAAAGGATGCCTTGCGCCGAAATACCACTATATGACAAGACCTCCTTATGGTGAAGCGGAAGCTGTCTCAAGAGCCATCAGATTTGCTGACGCAACGGATTGCCCTCTCTGTGTGGTTCACGTGAGCTGCATTGAAGCTGCACAGGTGATTCAGGAAGCGAGAGCAAAGGGCTCCCTGGTAATAGGCGAAACCTGTCCGCATTACCTGGTTTTGGACAAGCATAAAATGGATGACCCCGATTTTGATCAGGCATGCAGGTGGGTCTGCTCACCGGCGCTGAGAGATAAAGAAGATCAGGAATACTTATGGAAGTGCCTGAACCACGATTGGATTTCCATCGTAGGCTCTGACAACTCCTCCATTCCTCTTTACCAGAAACACTGGGGAGAAGAGGATTTTAGGGCAATTCCCAACGGATGTCCGGGTGCAGGAGACAGATTGAATGCATTATGGACCTATGGCGTTGAAAAAGGAAAGATAACAAAGCAGAAGCTGGTGGATATCTACGCGACCCTTCCTGCAAAGCTGAATGGAATTTTCCCGCAGAAGGGGGCCATAGATATCGGTTCAGATGGAGATCTGGTCATCTTTGATCCGGAGTACAAGGGAACGATTACCGTGGAGTCAAATCCGACTGGGATTGAATACAACGTATTTGAAGGCATGGAGCAGATCGGCAGAGCGGATACGGTTTTGCTGAGGGGGGAAGTCGTCGTTGAAAACGGCGAGTATTTGGATAAGCCTGTATTTGGCAGATTCGTCCCTGGAAAACCTTACGGCCTTGCATATGAGTTAAAGAAATAATGAACGAGGAGGAAAGAGAGATGGATGTATATGAAAATCTGAAGAAACACAATTTGGAAGTGCCGCAGATGCTGGCGCCCAAGGCTCTATCTTCCTGTAAATCAGACAGGAAATTTGCTCTATCTGTCCGGACAGGGCAGCATAGAGAACGGAACCCCGCTCTGCGGCCGCGTCGGCATCGATGTGACGGTTGAAGAGGCGCAGCATGCGGCAAAGGTATGTATGCGCAACACCCTTGGCGCCCTGGAGGCCTATCTGGGAGACTTGAACAGAATTAAAAAGGCAGTAAAAATCCTGGGTTTCGTAGCAGGCGCAGATGATTTTACAGAGCAGGCCCTTGTCATGAATGGGGCCTCGCAGGTTTTAATTGATGCTTTTGGTGAAAATGGAAGACATGCAAGATCGGCAATCGGCACGAACAATTTACCACTTGGTCTGACGGTAGAGGTCGAATCCATTTTTGAGATTGAAGAGTGAGGAAGTCAGATGAGAGGACAAAATTTAGAGAAGGTGGCGGTTTCCGATTTAGTTGTTGCAGCAAACAGGCTGAAGACGAGGCTGACACCGACACCTTTAACTTCAAGCCAGCTGTTAAACATTGCACTGGGCGGGGAAGTATTTCTCAAGCTGGAAAGCCTTCAGCCCACAGGTTCTTATAAGATCAGAGGGGCATACAACAAATGCTGCCATCTGAAGGAATCCTTAGGGGAAGAGGTTTCCATTATCACGGCATCTTCCGGAAATCACGGACTTGCATGTGCCTATGCTGCGAAGCTGCTGGGAATGGAGGCAAAAGTCTATGTTCCCGTTACAACTCCGCAGATCAAGAAGGACAATATCAGGGCGTTAGGTGCAGACCTGGTTGAGGTTGGAAATACATATGATGAATCGTTTATCTGCGCATGTGAAGAGGCAGAGAAATCCGACAACCTCTATTACGTTCACCCGGTATCGGATATAGATGTGGTAGCCGCACAGGGCACCATCGGTCTGGAAATCCTTGGTCAGCTTGATGATGTGCAGCAGGTCATCATACCCCTTGGCGGCGGAGGACTGTCATCTGGAATCGCCTTCGCAATCAAGAATCTGAAACCGGAGGTGGAGGTGATTTCTGTAATGCCGGAAGGGTCAGATGTGTACCTGAAGAGCAGACAGGCTGGCAGATTGGTTACGATCGAAAACCCGCATTCCATTGCCGATGCAGTGGTTAGGAAGTGCGGGGAGGAATATCTGTTCCCCTATATTGAAGAGTATGTAGATGAAATTGTGACAGTAAAGGAAGAACGCATGAAAGAGGCAATCAAGGCAGCGGCCCTTTACGGAAAAGTCACTTTGGAAGGAGCGGGTGCTATGCCGCTTGCCGCAGTATTGGAGGATAAAACCTTGCTTGATCAAAAGACGGTACTGATCTGCAGCGGCGGAAATATAGACCTAGGACTATTGAAAGAATGCATTAGTAAATAAAAGGAAGGAGGACGGAATTTAAAAATCGCAGTTATTTGTATTATTTAAAAAGGAGGAAAAAATGGAAGCAGTCGATTATGGTATTTTATGCTTAATACCACCTATTGTCACAGTCGCATTAGCACTGATTACAAAACAGACCATCCTATCACTTTTGTTAGGCGTATGGGTTGGCTCAACAATTATCAATGGATGGAATCCGATTTCAGGATTTGTGAAGATCTTCCCGGATTTTATGATCCCATCACTGGGAAATGAATACAATGCCGGATTGGTATTGCTAGTAACCTTGGCGGGCGGAATGATTATCATGCTCCGAGAAACAGGGGGCGCCTATGCCTTCGCAAAGCTGATGTCAAGGAAGGTTGATACTCCGGCCAAGGGACAGGTATTGACCAGTGTATCAGCAGTGGCATTCTGTTATACGGAACCTTGCCTGATTCTGGGAACCATCATGAGACCTGTAACTGACGCAGTCAGAGTATCAAGAGCAAAACTGGCATATATTCTTGACTCTCTCGGATGTAATCTGGCGTCATTTTCGCCGATCAGCAGTTATGGTCCTTTTATTACAGGACTGATTGCAACAGAACTGACAGCAGCAGGGCTTGCAGGTGTCAGCGAATGGGGCGTTTGGGCAGGAATGCTCAAATACAACATGTACTCCTTATTCGCGATTTTAACCGTATTTATCGTGGCCATCGGCGACATCAATATTGGACCGATGTACAAAGAAGAGATGAGAGCGCGCAGAGAAGGAAAAGTTCTCGGTGATGGGGTACAGCCTTTAACGCCGGAAAAGAAAGCGGAATTTCCAGAAGGCTATGAGCCGACGCTGATCAGCTTCGTACTGCCTATGGCAGCGCTGTTCGTCTCGCTCTTCGCAGTTATCTTCTGGACGGGAGACTTGGCAGCCAATGGATTTGCCGGGTGCTTCAGAAATGCAAACATCACTGTAGCAATCATGGTTGCCTTTATCTGCACAGGCATTACTGCAGGCATCGTCGGAGTGGTAAAGGGCTTGTGGAAACCGATCAAATCATTCAATACGTTTGTTAACGGCATGATTGAACTCATAAACGTTCCATTCATCCTGGTATGTGCATGGTCACTGGGAAGTGTAGTTTCTACAATGGGAACAGGTGAATTCTTGGCTGGAATCGTTGCAGAGCATCTGACGCCGGGATTAGTTCCGGGCTTGATTTTCCTGTTTGGGGCATTGATTTCATTCTCAACAGGATCCTCATGGGGTACCTGGTCATTGCTGATGCCGATCGCATTCCCAATGGCAGTCCGCTTTGGAATTCCGCCGGCATACATCGTCGGCTGTGTTATTTCATCAGGCCTATTCGGAGACCAGTGCTCACCGATTTCCGATACAACCGTATTATCCTCAACAGGTGGAAGCTGTAACCACATCGTCCACGTGATGACACAGATTCCTTATGGCGTAACAGTAGGCGTTTCGGCACTCATCGGATTCTTATTCGGAGGACTGACCGGACAGTTTGCTTTGAGTATTGCAGTGACAGCCGTCGTACTTCTGATCGCATTGTTTATCCTTAAAACAATTGCTAGGAAGACAAGCAAGGCTGACACCGCTGCAGCAGCATAGAATGTACTTATTTGTAAGAAGCGGTGGAATTCCAATCCGCTGCTTCTTGCAGCATAACAGGGAGAGTGAAATATGAAAAAAGTTGATATGATTGTAAAAGCCCCTTTCTTTTATACGATGCAAGGTGAGGGCGTTGGCTTTAAATCTGGAGTAGCTATGGTCGTTGACGGAAGCAAGATTATGGATTTTGTACCGCTGGATCGAGTAGATAAAGAGTATGAGGCAGAAGAAGTTCTCGATATGTCCCACCATGCGATTTTTCCGGGCTTCATCGACGCGCACATGCATACTCCGGACAACATTTTCAGAGGACTGGCGCAGGACACGAACAGTTGGATGATGTATGGACTGCAGCCGTTTTCCAATGCCGGCAGGAAAGAGGAGCGCGTGGCGGCGGGAAGGCTGGCCATCGTAGAGGCAATCAAAGCAGGTACGACCACCTTGGGCGATTATCACCAGGGGATGGACGAGACATGCGCGTTCATTGACAAGACTGGCGCCAGAGGAAACATCACCCAGCTCATTCGTGCGGCGAAACAAAGAGTTTATAAAACAGGTGAGCTATATGAGTTCGTCGATGAGGACGGAGAGAAGAGCCTGAATGAAAATATAGAGCTCTTTGAAAAGTGGCATAACAAAAACGGTAGAATGCGGATCCTCTTTGGACCACAGGGCGCAGACTTCGTATCGCCAGAGCTTCTTCTGAAAATACAGAAGGCGGCAAAGGAGCGCAATACCAAAATCCATATGCACGTCCAGCAGGGCGACCGAGAAACCTATCAGATCGTAGAACGCTATGGCAAACGGCCAACCGAATTCTTAGATGACTTAGGGTATCTGGACAGCACTTTGATCGCGGTGCATCTCACTGACTGCAATGACGAAGAAGCCGCTCTGATTGCGAAGCGCGGCGCAGGAATGATTGTAAATCCTGCATCAATAGGAATCATCGATGGCATTGTATGCCCAAGCATGGCCTTCCAGAATGCAGGAGGAAATGTCGCCCTCGGTTCAGACCAGGCACCGGGAAACAACTGCCACAATATCATTCATGAGATGAAAAATGTGTGCCTCTTCAACAAGATAAAGTATGGAAACCCGGAGGTTATGCCGGCATGGAGAGCCTTACGAATGGCGACCATCGAAGGCGCAAAGGCAGTAGGCGTAGACGATATCGTCGGTTCACTGGAGCCTGGCAAGCAGGCCGACTTTATAGCAGTTGACCTTGATACGACGTCAATGATGCCTGTTTATACTTATCCGATGAGAAACATCGTTCCTAACCTCGTGTACAGTGCAAGGGGAAGAGAAGTCGTTCTATCGGTGGTAGCCGGTAAGGTGATTATGCGTGACCAGAAGCTTCTCAACGTAGACGAACAGCAGCTGATTGAAGAAGTAAAGAAATATCCAGAAGAAGTAGGAAAGAGAGCTGCAAAGGAATTCTTTGAAATTCACGGAACAAACGCACAGTTTATGGAAGAAGATAAGTTATAGGACAAAAAATTTATACTTAACAAAGGTATGCAGGTTGTGATAGACCTGCATACCTGTTATTAAGAGGAGGAAAATGTGTTTTTTTTAATATTGACAATCGCCTCTCACACATTGGTCATGTTTGCAATGCGGTTTACAGAAAGCAACAGCGGCAACCGATACGCAGCAACGGTGTTTACCTATATTACATGTGCAATACTTTCTTTTGCATAAATGGAAGATAAGACGATGTATTACCCGGGGTCAGAGTACTTATTCATGCTGGGCATGTCCGCATTTAATGGAATCTGCATGACTGCCGGAATGCTTCTCTGCAGGTTAAGTATGGGAGTGAATGGGACACCGATCTCCACCACCTTTAATCGGCTGGGCGTTTTAATTCCGACGCTATCTTCGATCCTGTTTTTTCACGAGATTCCAAAAGCGGTGCAGGTTGTGGGGATTGCACTGGCCATTACAGCCATCGTGTACATTAACTCGGGAAAAGAAGAGCGAAAGAACAATCATATAAAATCGGTTAAGCTGTTAACTCTGATCTTTGTCGTCGGAGGAATGATCGATCTGAACACGAAGATCTACGAAATATATGGCAATGCTGCTATGAAGGGCCAGTACATTTTTTTCACCTTTGTATTTTGCATTATCGTAAGTCTGATTGTAATGATGGCAAAAGAGAGAAGGTTTTCCAAACAAGATATGTTGGTTGGAGCGGCAACAGGCGTACCGAATACATTTATTTTGTACTTCAGCCTGAGAGCTGTCAGCGTATTGCCAGCGTACATCGTATTCCCTGCGTATAGCGCAGGCGTGATTTTGCTGGTTAATATATTTAATTACTTCGTGTTCAGAGAATCCCTCTCTAAGCAGGAAAAGGTTGCCACAGGACTGGTTGCAATAGCGCTTATTCTGATAAACATATAGAACTCCGGTAACCGTGAAATTCCTTTCATTCATAGATAGAGATAACTATTGTGTATTTTTAGTTATCTTTCGAAAATGATAGAATGAATGTATAAAAGATATGCATGGAGGAAAGGGTATGAAGCTTACAATCATAGGAGGAGGTCCCGGCGGATATATCGCCGCAATCAGAGCGGCACAGCTTGGCGCAGAGGTGACGCTGATTGAGAAAAATGCCATGGGCGGAACCTGTCTGAACGTAGGGTGTATTCCTACAAAGGCGCTGCTGCACGCGGCAGACTTATATCAACAGATAAAAAATGATGCAAAGAGAAACGGAATCGTAGCGGAGGATGTACATATTGACTTTGAGGTGATGCAGAAGAGAAAGGCCGCCGTGGTGAAGCAGCTGGTCAGCGGGGTCACCGGTCTCATGAAAGCATATGGCATCAAGGTAGTCAAAGGCGCTGCAAAGTTTAAGACAGCGGATACGGTCATCGTTACGGGAGAAGAAACCACGGAGATTACTTCTGATAAGGTAATCATCGCCAGCGGTTCTGTCCCATCAGTCGTCCCCATTCCGGGACACGACCTTGCAGGTGTCGTTGACAGCACAGGCGCACTTGAATTTGAGGAAATTCCAGAGAGTCTCTGCGTGATTGGCGGCGGTGTGATCGGAGTGGAAATGGCACAGATGTTTCAGCGTTTGGGAACAAAGGTAACGATTGTGGAGATGCTTCCCGACATTCTTACGAACCTGGACGAAGACGTGACTGCGGTGATTAAAAAAGCAATGAAGAGGGCAAAGACCGAGATTCTGTTAGAAACAAAAGTAGAGTGCATAGAAAAGAGCGAAGGCAGCTTAGTGGTTCATGTCGCAGATAAAGAAGGAAAAGCCCAAGAGATAGAAGCTGAAAAGATCCTCCTGTGTGTCGGAAGACGGCCTGCGACGGA
>OKSH01003382.1_pt1 | contig 10267 bp, 8 predicted proteins | sample 1601231 | NCBI WGS metagenome assembly OKSH01 (sample SAMEA3541596, study PRJEB24748) | human gut metagenome | biome: human gut; feature: human-associated habitat; material: faeces | place: China | collected 2012 | reverse complement strand
TTCGGTCTGCCGACTACGGCTACGATAGGTTTACTCACTCAAAAATACCTCCTGCAAATTCTAACGGAACGAACTCTTTTAAATCGTCCATTTTTTCTCCCACTCCAATGTATTTGATCGGCATATCAAATTCGTCGGCAATGGTGATAGCGATGCCGCCTTTGGCGGTTCCATCAAGTTTTGTAAGGACCACCCCTGTGATTTCCGCAACGTCATTAAACTCCTGGGCTTGTGAAACTGCGTTTTTGCCTGTGGTGGCGTCCAATACCAGCAGCGTTTCTCTGGCCGCCTCTGGAAATTCTCTGGAGATGACTTTGTTCATCTTCTCCAATTCATTCATGAGGTTTTTCTTCGTCTGCAGTCTGCCGGCTGTGTCACAGATGAGCACATCCATATTTCTCGCTTTTGCAGACTGAATCGCATCGAAAATGACTGCCGATGGATCAGCTCCTTCCTGATGTTTGATGGTGTTGACACCGATACGGTTTCCCCAGATTTCCAGTTGTTCCCCTGCGGCCGCCCTGAAAGTGTCTGCGGCTGCAAGGAGTACTGTCTTTCCTTCCTGTCTCAGCTTATGGCCAATCTTCGCAATGGAGGTCGTCTTGCCGCCTCCGTTGATGCCGATCATCAAAATGACCAACGGCGTATCCTGACAAAGCTGGTTTCGCTCGCCTTTATCCATCAGCTTGGCGATAACTTTCGCCAGTGCTTCCTTCACATTGGCGGGATTGGTAATATAATTGTCTTTGATATAGGTTCGCAGATCCTCCATAATCTTCATGGTCGTATCCATGCCGATATCAGAAGTAATCAAAATCTCTTCCAGTTCGTCCATCAGATCTTCGTCAATCTCAGGTCTGCCCATGATGGCATCGCCAATTCGTTCAGATAACTTTCCGAAAAAGCCTTTCTTCTCTTTAAATAGTGCCATGTTCTATTCCTCTCATTCTATAAATCAAAATCGTCTCCCAGCCGCAGACTGAGCACCTTTGAAATTCCTCGTTCTGCCATAGTCACGCCATAAAGGACATCGGCATGCTCCATAGTAGCCTTCTGGTGAGTCACCAGTGCGAACTGAATGCCATCAAACTTGCGCAAGTAGTTTGCAAACCTATCGATATTGGCGTCGTCCAGCGCTGCCTCTACCTCATCGAGAATGCAGAACGGTGTCGGTTTCGTTTTTAAGACGGCAAACATCAGAGCAATGGCTGTCATAGTTTTTTCGCCGCCGCTCATCAAGTTGATGTTCTGCAGCTTCTTGCCCGGCGGCTGCGCGATGATGTCGATACCTGACTCCAACGGGTTATTCTCATCCTCCATGCGCAGTTCCGCATGACCGCCGCCAAATAGCTCGTGAAAGATGACTTCAAAATTCTCTACTATCTGATCAAAGTTTTCTTTAAACTTTGTCTTGATGGTCGCATCCATATCGCTGATGATGGTCTGCAGTTCCTCCATGGCCGTCAGAATATCGTCTCTCTGCTCTGTTAAAAATCGGTACCTTTCACTGACAGACTCGTACTCTTTGATAGAACCTACATTGACCTCACCTAATTCTCTGATTCGATTCCTGATGTCTCGACTTTCTTTCACTGACGCGGACATGATGAAATCCTCTTTTTTCAGATCCAGCGCTTGGGCATAAGAAATCTCAAAATCCTCCCACAGCCTTTCCTTGTGTGTATCCAGCTGCGTTTCATTCTTCGCTAATTTAATTTCTAATTGATACTTCTGATCTTGATAAGAATTTAAATTTGCGCCCGCAGTCTCCTGTTCTTTTGTTATGACGCTGATGCGTTCGTTCAGTTTTCCTCTCTCAGAGGTCACTTCCTCGATATAGTTTTCCGTGGATTTCTTTTCTTCCATCAGTTGTTTTGTATCTTTTTCGCTGTCGCCGCTGCCAAAGAGAATTTGATTCTTCTCTTCATCTAACCTGCACAGCTGTCTCTTTTTCTCCTCAATCTGAAATTGATAATCATCGGCAGCTTCCTCAATTCTGGATAAAAGATTCTCTACATTGGCCTTTTTGCTCTCCCAGTCGTTGACGGCGATTCTCGTCTTGGTAATTTCCTCGCTGGCACAATCGACTGTTTCTTTCATGATTTCATAACCATTCATCGCTTCTTCCAGCGCAGCATTGGTCTTTTCTATAGCCTGTTCCGCATTTAGAATGTCCTTTTTGAAGGCTGCAATCATGTTGTCTGCATCTGCCATTTCTTTGTCAATAGATAAAAGCTCACGATCATATTTTCTGCTGCTGAACTGAATATCATTTAACGTGTCTCTCAGCGCCGAGATTGTGCTGTCCAAGGCCGCAAGCGCAATTTCCTTTTGGCGTTTTCCTGCCTCCAAAGTAAGCTTTGCATTACGGATTTCTTCTAATCTGGCAGCCGCATCCTTTGATTGGACAGAAGCTGCACTTACCTGCCGCCGCAGGTCTTCAATTTCTTCTTCTAACTTTGAAATCTCACTTTTTCGCTCCAGAAGATTCGCCGTCTTATTCTTGTATTTACCGCCAGTGATTGCCCCGCTGGCGTTGATAATTTCTCCATCCAAGGTGACGAATCGAATCCCAGTTCCCGCCATCTTTGACAGTTTGATAGCCGTATCCATGTTATCCACTACAGCAACTCTGCCTAAAAGGTAAGTGAAGATACTGCGATAACGGGAATCAAAGCTGACACAATCCACGGCCAGACCTCTATATCCGCGATCGGCAGAAATCTGGCTGTCGACCTTCACCGAACTGCCCTTTACAGAGGATACTGGCAGAAAAGTCAATCTGCCTGCCCGATTTTCTTTTAGGGCGTTCACTGCAAGTTTGGCATTTTGGTCAGAATCGCAGATGATATTCTGCATCTGCCCGCCTAAAGCAGTTTCAATTGCAGCTTCAAAACCGCTGGGAACTTCCATCAATTCGGCGACTACGCCTTCAATACCGGGAATACCTGACCTCATTATGTATTTTACGGCATAGTTATAACCTTCGTAATTATTCTCCATCTCTTCGATGGTTTTTTTCCTGGAAGTTTTCTGCCCCCCCTGCAGTTTTAAATCTTCTAACGTGAGACGCAATTCTTTCTGTTGGTCAGACAAGTCTTTCTGTTCCTTGTCCAAAGCTGACAATTGCTCTGTCAAATCCTGCAAATCAGAGAGAAGCTGTTTCTGCTCTTCCTCGCTGCTTGACAGCATCTTTTCGTTATCTGCGCTGTTTTTTTCCGCACCTGCAGAGTCTTCTGCCAATTGTGCCTTTCTTTTGGTCAGAGTCTCTTTGATACTCTCATAGCTTTTGACTTCGCTGTTCTTTGAGGATATCTGGTTGTGAAGCTGGAACAGCTTTTCTCTGCCGCTGTCAATGGCTTCCGCAGTCTCCGAAGCTTGTTTGGTTATTTCGCTATGTTGATGTATTTTTTCCTGCAGCTCCTCAGATGCGGCAGTATGTTTGCTGAGAATCTCGCTTTTTGTCTTTTTCAGTTCCTCCTTGTTGAGGGTTTCTTTATCGAGTTTATCCCTCAAGGTTTGGGCCTCAGCCTGTAGTCTGCTGCTATCCTTTTCTATGCTGGAAAGCCGCTCTTCGTTAAGCTGGTTCTGATTGGTCAAGGTGTTGATTTTTTCTACAATTTCCAGGAGCTGGTCCCTGGCTTCATTTCCCAGACGCTCCAGGTTTTCATTTTTCTCTCTGGCGGCTGCTACTTCCTCATCGACACTTTTCTTTGAAGCTGTAATGGAAGTGATTTCTTTCTCCAGCTCCGAAATATCGTTTTTGAACGCTTCATTTCTCTGGTTAATGTTTTCTATATTCTTCAGCGTAATATTGATTTCTAAATCTCTATACCGTTCCTTCAGTTCCAGATATTCTTTTGCCTTTGTGCTGTCCTCTCGCAGTCCATCGATTCGCCCTTCAATTTCAGCGATAATGTCGCTGACCCTCTCCAGGTTGTTACTGGTGGAGCCCAGCTTTCTTTCTGCCTCTGCCTTTTTACTTTTATACATGACAACGCCGGCAGCTTCTTCGAAGATTTCTCTTCTGCTCTCCGGCTTGTTGCTTACGATATCTGAAATTTTACCTTGTCCGATTAGGGAATATCCATCTACTCCAATACCCGTATCCATAATCAGTTCCCTGATGTCCCGAAGCCTGCACTGATTATTGTTAATCAAGTATTCACTTTCGCCGGAGCGATACATTCTCCTGGTGATAGCCACTTCATTGTAATCGATATCCAGAATTCCCGTTGAGTTATCAATTACTAAAGTCACTTCAGCCATACCGCGAGATTTCCTGTCAGCAGTACCCGCGAAGATGACCTCTTCCATCTTGCCGCCGCGAAGTGCCTTTGGACTCTGTTCCCCAAGCACCCAACGGATAGCATCACTGATGTTGCTCTTTCCGCTTCCATTAGGACCGACAATACAGGTGACGCCTTCGTGGAATTCTATGACTACAGGCTCTGCAAAGGACTTGAATCCGTGCATCTCCAGTCTTTTAAAATACATGCTATCTAATTCCTCCCTCTAGGGTTGCTCTCGCTGCGTTTTGTTCGGCTTCTTTTTTACTTTTTCCGCGCCCGCTGCCCAAGGTTTTACCATTACATACGAGATGCACGTAAAAAGTCTTGTCATGGTCCGGTCCTTCCTCCTTATCCAAGTGGTAGGAAATAGAGGTTTTCTGCCCTCTCTTCTGCAAAGCCTCCTGCACCTGGGTTTTATAATCGGTAAATAATTTTCCGGCCAGTGCGTCAATTACAGTAGCCTCAAATTCTCTCGAAACAAAACGGGCCGCTTCGTCATACCCGCCATCGAGGTAAATAGCCCCGATGACAGCCTCCACTGCGTCTGCCAGGATGGATTCTCGATGTCTGCCGCCAGAATGCTCCTCGCCTTTCCCCATGTTCAGATATTCTCCAATTCTGAGTTTTTGAGCCACCGTAGCCAGTGACTTTTCACATACGATGAGCGCTCTGGTCTTTGTCAATTTGCCCTCATCTACTTTTTCCAAACGCTTATAAAGCTCAACACTGATAATTGCATCAAAAAATGCGTCACCTAGAAATTCCAGCCGTTCGTTATTGTCTCTCGTTTCCACTGCATGTTCCCTGCAAAATGAACTGTGAGTAAGAGCCTTGTCCAACAAAGCTTTATTTTTGAAAGTGTAGTCTATTACTTTTTCAAATTCACCGTTATTCACTGATTAAAATCTCCTCAATTTCTAAAACTGAATTTTGTATGGTATCAACGACGTTTCCTTCAACATACGGAATCGCTTTGATAATCGTCTGCTTGACTGCCAGTGCGTCGGAAGATCCGTGCATCTTGAGCATGGCGCCCTTCACTCCCAAAAGCGGCGCACCGCCGTACTCTGCATAGTTGAATTCTTTTTTTATTCCAGAAAGCTGGTCTTTCAGAAGCATGGCGCCCAGCTTTGATTTGGTATTAGAGAGAAATCTTCTCTTCATCTCTCTGAGGACCATCAGCCCCATGCCTTCTGTCAGCTTGATAATCGCATTGCCTGTAAATCCGTCAGTTACGATCACGTCGCAGGCTCCATTAGGAAGTTCCCTCGCCTCAACGCTGCCGATAAAATTCAGGTCGCTTTTATCGATCAGTTCATAGGCCGCCTTGGTCAGGGTCGTGCCTTTTCCTTCTTCTGTACCGTTATTGACAAGTCCTACGGACGGGTTCTCTCTGCCGATCACCTTCTCCATATATATACTGCCCATTGTAGCAAATTCAAACAGATTATTTGGTTTACATTCTGCATTGGCTCCCGTATCTACCAGAATAGACGGTTCCTTTCCGATGACAGGATAAACCGTAGCCAAGGTCGGCCTGTCGATACCCTGTATTCTTCCCAGAATAAAGAGTCCGCCAGCTAAAAGCGCGCCTGTACTGCCCGCCGAAAGAAATACGTCCGCTTCGCCTTTTTTGACCATGCTCAGGCCTTTGACGATAGAAGATTCTTTCTTAGTCCGTACAGCCTTTACCGGCGCTTCATCATTGCTGATAACCTCTTCGGCTGCGATAACTGTAATCTGGCTGCCATAATAGCCATGTTTTTCTATGCTCTTTGTTATGATATCCTCTTTTCCGATAATCATGATATCATCTTTTATTTCTTTGGCCGCCGCAATGGCGCCTGCAACAATCTCATCAGGGGCGTTGTCTCCGCCCATACCATCTATTAAAATTTTCATGTATATCCTCCAATGGATTTCGTCGTATAATAAAGTTGTCCCAAGACTTGTTCGGGTTATATTTTGCCATATTCATCGTGCTTATACACAGTTATTTTAACATAATTCCCCAGCATATGCAATTATCATAGACGATTCTCTTTTTCGACAAATTATCATATTGAGATTCAAAAGAGCTGTCTCACGAGAGACAGCTCCATCCTAGTCTATTTCACTTTATTTTAACATTTCCTTTATGACGGCATCGACTTTATGTGCTACTTCTCTGAAGTCCTCTTCTTTGTAGCCTCTGGTAGTCATCGGCGCTGTTCCGATTCTGACGCCGCTAGTTTCTTTTGGAGAACGAGTTTCATTAGGGACACAGTTCTTATTCAACGTAATCCCGGCATCGTCCAGCCTGTCCTGTAAGTCCTTCCCACTAAACGGGAATTCCGTTAAATCAAGCAGGAATACGTGATTGTCTGTTCCTCCAGTAACAACCTTGTATCCCAATTTGATAAACTCATCACAGAAAGCCTTGCAGTTGACAACGACCTGATGTGCGTATTCTTTGTATTCTGGCCGTAACGCCTCTTCTGCACAAATCGCTTTTCCGGCGATGATATGCTCCAATGGACCGCCCTGCGCATACGGGAATACTGCACTGTCAATTTTCTTTGCCAGCTCAGTTCTTCCGAAAATCAAACCGCCTCTCGGTCCTCTCAGTGTCTTGTGGGTTGTCGTCGTTACAATATCTGCATATCCAAATGGAGATGGATGCTCGTTACCGGCTACCAATCCAGCAATATGCGCCATGTCTACCATGAAATAAGCGCCCACTTCTTTCGCAATTTCTGCAAATGCTGCAAAATCTATTATTCTGGAGTAAGCGCTGGCGCCCGTCAGAATCAGCTGCGGTTTGCATTCGTGCGCTTTTTTTCTGACGTCCTCCATATCTATATAGCCTCTTTCATCCACATCGTAGAAAACCATGTCATAGAGTTTGCCGCTGAAATTTACTGATGAACCGTGGGTCAGATGTCCGCCATTATCCAAACTCAGTGACAAAATCGTGTCTCCTGGCTTTAAAATTGCTTTGTATGCTGCAAAGTTTGCTTGTGAACCGCTGTGCGGCTGTACATTGACATGATAATCCGTATCAAATACTTCTTTCCATTTGGTACAACAGTATTCTTCCAGTTCGTCGACGTATTTCGTGCCGCCGTAATATCTGCTGGTATTTCCTGATGTCCTTACATAAGGATAGCCTTCAGCGTATTTCCAGGACAAACAGCTTCCACAAGCTGCAAGCACCGCCTCAGAACAATAGTTCTCAGAAGCAATCAATTCGATGTTGTCTTTTTGTCTGTTATATTCTTTCTCAATCAGTTCACCTACAACTGGTGAAGCCTGTTTGATAAACTTGTAATTTTCCACATTGTATGTGCTGTTATCTGTAGCATCTTTGTTAAACATTTATCCACTTCCTTTACAGTTCGTAATTAGGTTTATTATACCACGTGCATTCCGCTAGAAATAGAATCAAACGTCATGATTCAATGGTTCCTACCTTGCGGCAACGTATTGCTACGCAATTCTCCTACGCTCGCGCTGCTCGCTTCGCTGTCCGTTTTGCCTAGCCGACTAAAGTCGGGGCAAAAAGGCAACGCCGTAAGATTAACGGAATCATTATACCATATCCGTTGTAAAGGTTTCAAGCGCTAATATGGAAACTTCATATGCGGTTTTGATTAAAACGTCTCCATCTTCGCATTTTTTCTTATATTGCCTGCTCTGCAGTCTGCCGTGTATGGCAATTCTATCTCCCACATCAAGGGTACTGGAATAGATTGCGTTTCTTCCCCAGGCGATACAAGGTATGTAGTCCGATTTATTATACATGCGGTTGACGGCCAACATCAGATCACATATCTTTCGGCCAAGTGGTGAAGTTCTCTGCAACGGCTTCTTACATAAAAATCCTTCCAAATAGATTTCGTTTATCGCCTCATCCTCTGGATCTGCCTCCGTAATATCTCTGGCAAATATAACGATATTGAGTTTGTTATGTCCTTCTACGTCCTCGTTATAAGTTCTGATTTGCCCTTCTATGTTTACATATTCGCCCAGCTCTATATTCATAGTACTCAAAATCCGCTCCGACGCCATGACAATAATTTGATCCTCATAGCCGCTGTTACGCAAAACGCCTATTTCAAACGTGTAAAAAACCTCTCCATATGTTCTATGGCTGAATTTCAGGCCATCTATTATTTCCCCGCAAACATGGGCTACATTTGTACTGGTATTGCTGTCTTCTAAATTTATCATATTTTCCCTCCCAGAAACTCGCATTACTACATTCTATTCTAAGATGGGGAAAGTATGACATTCTGCCTAAAGAAGCAAGTGATTTGCCTGGCAAAATTTATGACCTGCAGTCAGGCTTATCAGTTTAAGCCGCTTCTCGCTCATTGGGATTATATAGGTTTGGACACTTGATCGTTATGACCAGGCTGTCGGCCTGTGCTTTGGACATATTGTCCGGCACCGCTCCATAATAATGGTTTGCAGCCTCTTTGATGCCGTAACAGTTTTCGCCAAAGTAGATGCAGTTCAGGTACATTTCCAAAATTTCATCTTTCGTATAATCATCTTCTAATTTTTGAGCAATAAAAACTTCAGCTATTTTCCGGTCTAAGCTCTTTTCAAAAGATAAACAAAGATTTTTAGCTAACTGCTGAGTAATCGTACTACCGCCTTCTTTAAACGACATCGTCACTACATTCGTTACCATTGCTCGAGCTAATCCAATGTAATCAACTGGGCCATGTTGATAAAAACGCTTATCCTCGCTTTCTATTACTAGTTCTTGATATATACTTGATATTTGCTCCAATTTAACATAGTTATCTTTACTTCTTAATTCTTCAACTCGCACTGTTAAACTCTTTTCTTCCATTGTATCTTGGTACATCACATAGCCACGATAGCCATAATATCCTAAAAAGGTTAAGGCAGCTAAGAAAAGAATAATAATTAGACGTGATATTACTTTTTTCATATACATCCCTCTATTCCTTATTTTACACCTCTATCATAGCCTAAGCTGGTTGGTTATTCCATTGATTTACATTACAAAATCTTACATTATTGTAATATTTATCATTAATTCCTTGAAATCATTATCGATCAGCATAGTATTTAAATTTAAAATTTTCTTATTTTGATGACCACGAGGAATTAAAACATAATTGCATCCTAATACTTTTGACATTTCATAATCATGAATTGTATCACCGACAAATAAAACATCTTCTTAGTTTAAATGATTATTTTTATAATCTTGTTTAGCTAAAGCTACTTTACTACGAACAAAATTATCCACAATTCCAATCCCAAATTGGATATTTATATCCCTACTTGATCACTATCCTTTAAAACTTTTATTAATTTGTATGATGATTTAATAAAATCATTCTTTTGATAAAATTGATGTGCTTCTATACGTTTAAAATTACTAGTAAGTTCAATTACTTCACATTGATGCTCCAAAGCTAATTTTGTACTAAAATCAACTAATAATCTACCTATCCCATTTCCACGATAACTGTTATCTATAACTAATTCTTCGATTGTTGCAACTTTATTCTCATGATGTAATTGATAATCGATATTAACACTGACAAATCCAACAATCATATCATCAGATACAGCTACTAAATAGTGGCTCTTTTCATCATTAAGTTTATTTTCATATACTAGAGCAAACTGTTCATGATTTAAATTACATTCCTCTAATTCACAAATCAGTTTATAAATAGCTTCCAGATCCTCTTTTTGACAATATCTTATTTTCATATTTTTTGCTCTACTTTCATTTAAAAATATTTTTATTCACTTTATCTTATCATTTTCAATAAATTTATTAGTTAAAGTAAAATCATCTAGTTTTTGACTTCTATATTAAATAAAATATCTACTTCATCTATATAAAGATTGGGTATCAAAACAATATTAAGAACTAGAACATCTATATTAGATTCATTTTCTAGATATTTAAACTGTTTTATTATCATCCTATTTTAGTGATT
>OKSH01003381.1_pt1 | contig 10267 bp, 6 predicted proteins | sample 1601231 | NCBI WGS metagenome assembly OKSH01 (sample SAMEA3541596, study PRJEB24748) | human gut metagenome | biome: human gut; feature: human-associated habitat; material: faeces | place: China | collected 2012 | reverse complement strand
ATCCTCGCGGAGCATTTTTATCGTATGGAAACGAAGTTTCCTATACGATAAAAAAGAATGTGTCGAGGTACCTGCACCGGCTGCGGCAAGTCGTGCAAGCGACATCTTCCATTCCGCCGCAGTACGATCTGCACAAAAACGGCTTTCGGGAGTTTCCCGGGAGCCGTTTTTTGAGTTTTGTATTCTGATTGACGGCAGGCGGTCTTCTTTCCGACTTTGGGCTTGACAAAAGAAAGGGCGAACGATACAATAATACAGAAATTTAAGACTTTTGACAGACGTTGAAGAGAAGAAGTAAAAGGATTGTTTCTATCCAGAGAGCTGCCGGACGGTGCGAGACAGCAGAAAGATTCTTTGAACTGGTCTTGGAGTTCTTTTTGTGAGAGCCGTATGAAATATGGAAGGTAGCAGAAAGCGGGTGGCGCCGTTATGCGCACGACAAGATGCACAGGGCATTTTTTGATCCTGTGAAGTAGAGTGGTACCGCGAAGAGCCAGACTGTTTCGTCTCTATTTTTGAAAGAGCGAGATGGTCTGTTTTTTTACGGAATCAAGTCAGGAGGACACACATGGAACGGGTTTATAATCCCAAGGAAATCGAACAGAAATGGCAGAAAATCTGGGATGACGAAAAGGCGTTTGCCGCATCCGACGATTATTCCAAACCGAAGTATTATGCGCTGGTAGAGTTCCCTTATCCGTCAGGACAGGGGCTGCACGTTGGACATCCCCGCCCGTATACGGCGCTGGATATCGTTGCGCGTAAGAGAAGAATGGAAGGCTACAACGTACTGTATCCCATGGGCTGGGACGCATTCGGACTTCCGACCGAGAACTATGCGATCAAAAATCACATCCATCCGAAGATCGTAACGAAAAATAACGTTCATCGTTTCAAAGAGCAGCTGCACTCCTTAGGCTATTCCTTTGACTGGGACAGAGAGATCAACACCACCGATCCGGAATATTACAAATGGACTCAGTGGATTTTCTTAAAGCTGTTTAAAGCGGGACTGGCTTACAAAGCGGAGATGCCGATCAACTGGTGTACCTCCTGTAAGGTGGGACTTGCAAACGAAGAGGTTGTAAATGGCCACTGCGAACGCTGCGGCGCAGAAGTTATCCGTAAGGTAAAGAGCCAGTGGATGTTAAAGATCACTGAGTATGCGGATAAGCTGCTGGAAGGTCTGGATCACGTCGATTACATCGAGCGCGTCAAAGTTTCCCAGAAAAACTGGATCGGCCGTTCGACCGGTGCAGAGGTGGATTTCCCGATCGCAGGCAAGGAAGACAAGCTGCGTATTTATACGACACGTCCGGATACTCTGTTCGGTGTAACTTATATGGTAATTTCCCCGGAGCACCCTTATATTGAAAAGTTTGCATCCGAGATCAAAAACCTGGACGAAGTAAAAGCATATCAGGAGCAGGCTGCAAGAAAGTCTGACTTCGAGCGTTCCGAGCTGGCAAAAGAAAAGAGCGGTGTAAAGATCGATGGTCTGACCGCAGTCAATCCGGTCAACGGAAAAGAAATCCCCATCTGGGTTTCCGACTATGTATTGATGAGCTACGGTACCGGCGCAATCATGGCGGTTCCTGCCCATGATGAAAGAGACTGGGAGTTCGCAAAGAAATTCAACATGCCGATCATTCAGGTTGTAGAAAGCTCCGAAGGTCCGGTGGATGTAAACGAGGCTGCTTTTGTAGACGTTGCAACCGGAAAGCTGGTAAACTCCGGCTTCTTAAACGGCATGGAAGTAGCGGAAGCGAAAAAGGCGATCATCGAATATCTCGAAAAAGAAAACATTGGCACACAGAAAACGAACTACAAGCTGCGTGACTGGGTATTTTCCAGACAGCGTTACTGGGGCGAGCCGATCCCGATCGTTCACTGTGACAAGTGTGGCTATGTGCCGCTTCCGGAAGATCAGCTTCCGCTGGAGCTGCCCGATGTAGAAAGCTATATGCCCACTGATAACGGCGAATCTCCGTTAGCTGCCATGAGAAGCTGGGTAGAGACAACCTGTCCCTGCTGCGGAGGTCCTGCAGAGAGGGAAACCGATACCATGCCTCAGTGGGCCGGTTCTTCCTGGTACTTCCTGCGTTATACCGATCCCCACAATACGGAAGCACTGGCAAGCCCGGAAGCTCTCAAATACTGGATGCCGGTTGACTGGTACAACGGCGGCATGGAGCATACCACGCTGCATCTGCTGTACAGCCGTTTCTGGCATAAGTTCCTGTATGACATCGGCGTAGTGCCGACCAAGGAGCCGTATGCAAAGCGCACCAGCCACGGCATGATCCTCGGCGAGAACGGCGAGAAGATGTCCAAGAGCCGCGGCAACGTCGTCAACCCGGACGAAATCGTTGACACCTACGGCGCAGATACCATGCGTCTGTACGAGATGTTCATCGGTGACTTTGAGAAGGCTGCTCCGTGGAGCCCGAAGTCCATCAAGGGATGCCGCCGCTTCCTCGAGCGTGTATGGGCGCTGGCTGACAAGGTACAGGACGGCGACACCTACTCCGAGCAGCACGAGGTTCTTATGAACCGTACCATCAAGAAGGTCGGTGAGGATGCAGACAACCTCAAGGCCAACACCGCTATCGCAGCGCTGATGACCATGCTCAACGAGTTCTACGACAAGGGCGTAAACAAGGCTGAGTACAAGACCTTCCTGGCACTGCTCAATCCGTTTGCACCGCATATCACCGAGGAACTGTGGCAGCAGATGGGCGAGACCGGTCTGCTCTCCGTAGCGCCGTGGCCGACCTACGACGAGGCCAAGACCGTCGAGAGCATGGTAGAACTGGCGGTACAGGTAAACGGCAAGCTGAAGTGCACTATTAAGCTGGCAGTCGATGCGGACAAGCAGACTGCGATCGACACCGCACTGGCAGAGGAAAAGGTACAGCACGCCATCGAGGGCAAGCAGATCGTAAAGCAGATCGTTGTTCCGGGCAAGATCGTAAACCTTGTCGTAAAGTAAGAAGGAATGCCGGATTTCCGCGTCAAAAAGAAAAAATCGAAAACTACGGGAAAAAGTAGTTGACATTGACGCGGAAATTCGATATAATATCCTTACGGTTTTGTGTACGGATGTATACAAACTGTGCTAAGCGATCCCCATGAGGGGAACGTGCGGAGGGAGGGAAAACTGTGTCGGAGATCCGCATCAAGGAAAATGAGTCTATTGACAGCGCACTGCGTCGCTTCAAGCGTTCGTGTGCCAAGGCGGGTACGCTTTCCGAGCTCCGCAAGCGTGAGCATTATGAAAGCCCGAGCGTAAAGCGCCGCAAGAAGTCTGAGGCTGCACGCGCAAAGAAGAAGAAGTTCCGCTAAAATAGAATTTCCAGAGAGCAGATGGTTAAACGTCTGCTCTTTTCTTTTTTCTGCACCGCCTCAGAAGGGCGCACGAACCCGCTTACGCAGTTTATGTACCCCGATTAGCTGGTGCAAATTAGCAAATCAGAATTTCCGGCATTACCGCCGATAACCCTGCATACACCTGTATAATGGAGGACAAAATTATGAATATAACCGTATATCTGGGTGCAAACGAGGGCCGCGAGCCTGCCCTTAAAACCGCCGTGCGCGAGCTTGGCGCATGGATTGGCGAGCACGGCCATACACTGGTCTACGGCGGCTCACGGGTCGGTCTGATGGGCGCGGTCGCGGAGAGCGTACTGGCCGCAGGCGGTAAGGTCATCGGCGTAGAGCCGCGCTTTTTTATCGAGCGGGAGCTGCAGCTGGACGGTCTGACCGAGCTGATCGTCACCGAGGATATGACCGATCGCAAAACCAAAATGATCGAGCTTGGAGACGCGTTCATCGCCTTTCCGGGCGGTACGGGCACGCTCGAGGAGATCGCCGAGGTGATGAGCAAGCTGGCGCTGAACCATCTGGATGCACCGTGCATTTTCTATAATCTCAACGGCTATTACGACCATATGAAGGCACTGCTCGACCACATGATCGAGATGGAGCTGTCCACCAAAGAACGGCAGAAGAAAATCTATTTTGCGGATACTCTGGAAGAAGTGACGGCTCTGCTGAATTAAAAATGGACGTATCGGGTTTGCGGTCGCGTCATTTTCAATTTAGAAACGGTATGTTTACGGTTTCTTCAAACTTTCTACATACTTTAGACATGGGATTCCTGTATCCTGTAATCACAGCAAGGGAACAGCAAGCTGAGTGCTAAAAACCACTTGCCATCCCTTTTGAAATAGATACTTCATAGGGAATCTTTTTCTCCGACTGTGTGAGCAGTCAATCCTTCAAAAATCTGTCTGGCCCTGTGGGACGGAATACCGCGCAGGCTCCCGGACAGTCCAAAAACAAGAGGTGCAAGACACCCATTGGGCAATACCGCATAATTTCCGCAAAACACCGCGGCAGCGTGACCGAAGCCTGCGCAAGAAGCCGCTGCTTTAATTGCGCGGTGTTGCCCCATACAACGCGCTTTCAGCAGGAACTGAGAGCGCGCATTTTTTGCGTTCGGACAAAATAGGGGTCAAGGCAGTGATTTGTCTGGTGTTAGTATTTCTATGGATCCTGAAAACAGAACAATTGTTCTGTTTTATTGACATAAACAATGATATGGTGTAAAATTGATATAAGTCACTATTGGAATATAAATGACTATTTCATATCTGAACAGATATAATAAAGTAAGTAAAACTTCGGAAATTGGGAGTTAAAGTATATATGAGCAAAGCAAAGCCGTCATACGGCAACGAAAGCATCTCCTCACTGAAGGGTGCGGACCGTGTGCGCAAGCGCCCGGGCGTTATCTTCGGCTCGGACGGACTGGAGGGCTGCGAGCACGCGGTCTTTGAGATTCTGTCCAACTCGATCGACGAGGCGCGAGAGGGCCACGGCACCGAGATCGTCACCACGCGCTATGCGGACGGCTCGATCGAAGTCGCTGACCATGGCCGCGGTATCCCGATCGAATGGAACGAAAACGAGCAGCGCTACAACTGGGAGCTGGTCTTCTGCGAGCTGTACGCAGGCGGCAAGTACAAGAACGACACCGGCGAAAACTATGAGTTTTCGCTCGGCCTTAACGGTCTGGGCACCTGCGCGACGCAGTATTCCTCGGAGTACATGGACGTCACCGTCATCCGTGACGGCTTCGAGTACGGCCTGCACTTTGAAAAGGGCGAAAACAAGACCGGCACCAAGGAAGGCTACACCAAGAAGGCGACGAACGCGCGCAAAACCGGCACGACCATCCGCTGGAAGCCTGATCTTGAGGTATTCACGGATATCAACATCCCTGTGGATTATTATCTGGATACGCTCAAGCGGCAGGCGGTCGTCAACAGCCACATCAAGTTTGTGCTGAAAAATCAGGTGGGCAGCAGGTACGAGACCACCGAATTTCTTTATCAGAACGGCATTGTGGACTATGTGACCGAGCTGGCAGGCGAGAATCCGCTGACCTCGGTGCAGTTCCTCGAGGGCGAACGACGCGGACGTGACCGCGCCGACAAGGCCGAGTACAAGGTGAAGCTGTCGTGCGCGTTCTGCTTCTCCTCGGCGGTGTCGCAGATCGAGTATTACCACAACTCCTCGTGGCTGGAGCACGGCGGTGCACCGGACAAGGCCGTTCGCTCGGCGTTCGTGTCTGCCATTGATGCGTATCTCAAGCAGAACAACAAGTACAATAAGAGCGAGAGCAAGGTCACTTATCAGGATATTTTCGACAGCCTCGTGCTTGTCACCAACTGCTTCTCCACCCAGACCTCCTACGAGAACCAGACCAAGAAGGCCATCACCAACAAGTTTATCCAGGAGGCCATGACCGAGTTCCTCAAGGAAGGACTCGAGATCTACTTTATCGAGAACAAGGCCGAGGCAGACAAGATCGCCGAGCAGATCCTGATCAACAAGCGCAGCCGCGAACAGGCGGAAAAGGCGCGTCTGAATATCAAAAAGAAGCTGTCCGGCAATATTGACCTCGCTAACCGTGTGCAGAAGTTCGTGGACTGCCGCACCAAGGATGCGTCCCGCCGTGAGCTGTATATCGTCGAGGGTGATTCCGCACTCGGTTCGGTAAAGCAGGGCCGCGACAGTGAATTTCAGGCCATCATGCCGGTGCGCGGCAAAATCCTCAACTGCCTCAAGGCGGATTACGATAAAATCTTTAAGAATGACATCATAACCGACCTCCTCAAAGTCCTCGGCTGCGGTGTCGAGGTGCGCGGCAAGGCGGCAAAGGACCTTTCTGCGTTCGACCTCGAAAGCCTGCGCTGGCACCGTATTATCATCTGCACCGATGCCGATGTGGACGGCTTCCAGATTCGTACGCTCATTCTGACTATGCTGTACCGTCTGGTGCCGACGCTCATCGAACAGGGTTACGTTTATATTGCGGAGTCGCCGCTGTATGAGATCACCTACCGCGACAAAAGCTATTTTGCGTTCGATGAGAGCGAAAAAGCGGCTATCCTCAAAAAGCTGGAGGGCAAAAAGATTCTCATCCAGCGCTCCAAGGGTCTCGGCGAGAACCAGCCCGAAATGATGTGGGAGACCACCATGAACCCCGAAAACCGTCGCCTGATCCGCATTACGCCGGATGAAGCGGCTGCCACGAGCGAAATGTTCGACCTGCTGCTCGGCGACAACCTCGCCGGACGCAAGGAGTATATTGCCGAGAACGGCGCGGATTATCTCGAGCTGGCGGATATTTCGTAAGATATGCGAGGAATGCGCAATGTCTATTGAATTATTGACGGATAATCACCGTGAAAGTGTATTGAATGCTTTGGGTGAAAGTAAGCAAAGAATCTATATTGTTACACCATTTATCAAAAAACAGCCGGCACATAGGTTAGCACAGATTATTCAAAAGAATAAGGTAGACTGTGTACTGATTTCGCGGTTTAATTATGAAAATTTTGCGACCGGTGTAAGTGATATTGACGCTTTGATTGAACTGCATCAAGCGGGTGCAAAAGTCTTGGCACTGAAAAATCTGCATACAAAACTCTATTTAATAGACAATCGTATAGTGATACTGGGTTCTGCCAATTTTACGAATGGCGGTTTGCAGGGCAACCATGAATTGTCTCTTATTGCGACTGATGAATCACAGTTGTTTCAAAAATGCGATGAATATTTTGCAGATATGCGCGCGGCGATAGAAGCTGACCACAAAGGCATAGTTACGGAAGAATGGCTTCATACCGTAAAAAAGAAAGTGCAGCAGCTTTGCAAGGATAAGAAAAAGAATGCTTCAACGGTAGATAAAACTGGAGATTTAGGTGCGGAGCTGTCGCATAAAGCGACTGTGGAAGAAAATGATACTGTACAGGATTTTTTGCAGTTGAAGCCGAAGAAAAAAACGCAGAATCGCTGCTGGCTAAAGTTTTCGGCAAGTTCTGCACAGAGAAAGCCGTATAAACCGAATCAAATACAGCCATATGCATTTGATTATAATAAAGAGGGGCAATGTGCAACTTATTTCTCGGAGAAGCATAAGCCGCGGAAAATACAAGAAGGCGATAAAATCTTTTTGGCATTGCATTCGTGGGATAAGAATGGAAAAGCCTGCCCGATTATTGTAGCGCAAGCGTTTTGCCATGAATTTAAGGAAGAAAACAAATTAGATGAAGATTGCCAATGGCCGTATTTTATTGAGTTGTATAATGAACAAGCCCTTCCGGAAGTAAGCAAGACCATTCAATATGGCGTACCGCTGTATGAGGTGGTGGAAGCATTAGGTACAGATATGTATGCTTCTTCGCAGGGAACGAATAAGCCGTTGGAAACGCTTCTGCGCAGTCATCGGCAACAGGCATATTTGGAATTAACAGATAAAGCGAGAGAATACTTAGAATCGAAATTCAGAGAATAAGTTCCTGAGATGAACGGGAGAGCATAATGGCAAAAAAGAAAACCGACGAACCAAAAGTATATAAAGAACACCCTTCGGTCGATCAGCGCATCACGGACACGCTGCGCGAGAACTACATGCCGTACGCGATGAGCGTTATCGTGTCCCGCGCGATCCCGGAGATTGACGGCTTCAAGCCGTCCCACCGCAAGCTGCTGTACACCATGTACAAGATGGGCCTGCTGAACGGCAACCGCACCAAATCCGCGAACATCGTGGGTCAGACCATGAAGCTGAACCCGCATGGCGATGCGGCTATCTACGAGACTATGGTGCGCCTGACACGCGGCAACGAGGCGCTTCTCATGCCGTTTGTGGACAGTAAGGGCAACTTCGGCAAGGTATACTCGCGCGATATGGCATACGCCGCGCCGCGTTATACCGAGGCCAAGCTGGATGCGTTCTGTGCCGAGCTGTTCCGCGATATCGACACCGACGCGGTGGATTTTGTGGATAACTATGACGGCGAGATGAAGGAGCCGACCCTGCTGCCGACGACCTACCCGAACATTCTCGTGTCCGCGAATACCGGCATTGCGGTCGGCATGGCATCCAATTTCTGCGGCTTTAACCTCGCGGAAGTCTGCCGCACGACCATCGAGCTTATCAAAAATCCCGAGCACGATATCCTTTCCACGCTGCCCGCGCCGGATTTTACCACCGGCGGCGACCTCATCTACGATGAAGCGGAAATGCGTGCCATCTACCGCACCGGACGCGGCTCGTTCAAGGTGCGTGCAAAATGGGCGTACAACAAGAGGGACAACCTGATCGAGATCACGGAGATTCCGTACACGACCACCATCGAGGCCATCATCGACAAGATCGCCGAGCTGGTCAAGAACGGCAAGGTGCGCGAGATTGCCGATGTGCGCGACGAGACCGACCTTTCCGGTCTGAAGATCGCCATCGACCTCAAGCGCGGCACCGACCCGGAAAAGCTGATGGCCAAGCTGATGAAGATGACTACCCTGCAGGACAGCTTCTCCTGCAACTTCAACGTGCTGATCGCAGGCATGCCGCGCGTACTCGGCGTAGCCGAGCTGCTCGATGAGTGGACGGCGTGGCGCACCGAATGCGTTCGCCGCCGTGTGTTCTTTGACCTCAACAAGAAGAAGGACAAGCTGCATCTGCTGCTCGGTCTGCGCAAGATCCTGCTCGATATCGACAAGGCGATTAAAATCATCCGCGAGACCGAAGAGGACGCAAATGTTATCCCGAACCTGATGGAAGGCTTCGGCATCGACAAAATCCAGGCCGAATTTATTGCGGATATCCGTCTGCGCAACATCAACAAGGAGTATATCCTGAAGCGCACGCAGGAGACTGAAGCACTCGAAAACGAGATTAAAAAACTGGAGGAAATCGTCAAATCCAAGGCGAAAATCCGCAATATCATCATCAAAGAGCTGGAGCAGATCATCAAGAAGTACCCCTCTGAGCGCTGCACGCGCATCATCACTGCGGACAACGTGCAGCAGTTCGACGAGGAGGATCACATCGAGGATTATCCGGTGCTGCTGTTCCTCACCCGCGAGGGCTACTTCAAGAAGATTACGCCGCAGTCGTGGCGTATGTCGCAGGACCATAAGCTCAAAGAGGGCGATGAGGTGTTCTGGACTGCCGAGGCGACCAACAAGAACGAAATTATCTTTTTCACCAATATGCAGCAGGCGTACAAGGCGCACCTGTACGATTTTGAGGACAGCAAGGCGTCTGTGCTCGGTGATTACCTTGCGTCTAAGCTCGAGATGGACGAGGGCGAAATGCCGGTTTACGCGGTTCTGCCGGGAGATTACAAGGGCAGTATGGTCGTTGTGTTCAAAAACGGCAAGGCAGCCCGGTTTTCTATGGAATCCTTCGAGACCAAGACCAACCGACGCCGCCTGACAGGCGCGTACTCGGATAAGGCGCCGGCTGTGGCGTTCTTCCACCCAATCGAGGAGGAAAGCGAGATCACCATGTTCTCGACCGCCAACCGTGCGCTCACGTTCCGCGCGAGCATGCTTGATGTCAAGGCGAGCCGTTCCACGCAGGGCGTTCAGACCATGGTGCTGCGCGGCAAGCATACCATTACGCGGGCGTGCCGCACCGAGGACGCCGCGCTCAGTGATAACGCGCGCTACCGCTGCCGCAGTATTCCGTCTATCGGCGCATTGCTTACCGATGAGGATCTGCCGGATAAGCAGCTCAAATTGCTTTAATGCGAAACGCAGAGGGTTTCCTCTGCGTTTTTTTCCTTGCACCGATTCTGCGGGGGACACGAACTGCCGCAGGCGGGTTCGTCCTGACGGGCGGGAAGTTTTTCGCTGAACCTCAGCGGGGAGTGCGCCTACCCGGCGGGGGCACAAGAGGGTA
>OKSH01003380.1_pt1 | contig 10270 bp, 6 predicted proteins | sample 1601231 | NCBI WGS metagenome assembly OKSH01 (sample SAMEA3541596, study PRJEB24748) | human gut metagenome | biome: human gut; feature: human-associated habitat; material: faeces | place: China | collected 2012 | reverse complement strand
CAAGTAAGGTGGATAGGTAAAGATGTTAAAAAGTTTCTTATATGCAGTTTTGAAGATACATATTTTATATAAAATAAACATTAACCTGGAATGAGAGGCACGTCTGAAAGAGAAATCTTTTGGACGTGTTTTTGTAGTAGAATAGGAGAAAGTAATGAAGCAGTTATATACCAGATGGGGAGAGAGATTGGATTCGGAGCATATTTTACAGGAGTATCCACGTCCTATTTTAATCAGGAATACAGATTATACGATATTAAATGGAGAGTGGGAATATACATTTACGGAAAACAGCGAAAGACCTGTAGAGTATGATGGTAAGATTTTGGTGCCATTTTCACCGGAATGTATACTATCAGGTGTAGCCAGGCAGCTGAAGCCTGAGGAGTATCTTTGGTATAGAAAAGAAATTTTGTTCGAAAGATGGAATGTAAAGACTGAAAGAAGGCATATGCTGTTACATTTTGGAGCGGTAGATCAGATGTGTAAAGTTTTTGTGAATGATACCCTGGTGACAGAGCACATAGGAGGATACCTTCCATTTTCTGCTGATATTACAGACTATATATGTGAGGGGAAGAATGAGCTTGTTGTTATGGTTCAGGATGATTCTGACACTTCTTATCATGCCAGAGGGAAGCAAAAGCTGGAGAGTGGCGGGATGTTTTATACGGCCCAGAGTGGAATCTGGCAGAGTGTTTGGCTGGAGGAAGTATCAGACAAATGGGTAAAACATATAGATACAAGGATTAAGAAATATGTTGAGAAAGAAAGATCAGAAGGCTGTTTAGAGACTGTAAAAATAGAAATATATGTCGAATCCAACAAAATTAATGAAAAAATTCCAGTGGAAATTGAGATTCGTTTTCCTGAGATTTATTCAGATTCTGGAAGCAATTTGACGGAAACAGAATCATTTTTACAGAGGCTGCCGGAAGTAATGATGACAGTACAAGGTAAGACGAATTCATGGATTGAAGTGGAGATACCAAATCCGAAATGCTGGAATTGTGAGAAGCCATATCTTTATTATATGCATGTCACGATGCAAGGATACAGACCTGGAAATGTATGTGTAGATGAAGTAGAAAGTTATTTTGCAATACGAAGATTCGAGATAAAGAATGATAGACATAATATTCCGCGTATGTATTTAAATGGAAAGGAACATTTTCAAAAAGGTGTATTAGATCAAGGGTATTGGCCAGACGGTTTGTATACGGGACCTTCAGATGAAGCATTAATCTTTGATATTCGCGAAATGAAGCGAATGGGATTTAATATGGTAAGAAAACATATTAAGATTGAACCGGAGCGATGGTATTATCATTGTGACCGTTTAGGCATGATTGTATGGCAGGACATGGTCAATGGTGGTGAAAGGTATCATCATTGGTTTGTAACATATCTTGCAAATGTGATGTCATGGCCGGGATTAACAATGAAAGACAATCATTCCAGACTTCTGTCTCGTCAGAATCAAGACGGAAGAAATGAATTTGTTCGCGAAGTGAAAGAAACTATTAAGTTGCTAAAGAACCATCCGAGTATATGTACCTGGGTAATTTTCAATGAAGGCTGGGGACAATTTGAAACGAAGAAAATTACAGATATGGTAAGAAATCTGGATTCTGGGAGTATGATTGATTCAGCAAGCGGCTGGTTTGATCAGGGAACGGGAGATTTTCAGAGTGTACATAACTATTTCTTTCCATTAAAAGTAAAACCGGAAAAAATCCGTGCAGCGGTATTAAGCGAATATGGTGGTTTTACATTTGGAGTGGAAGGACACGTAGCATCGGAGAAAAAATATGGTTATGGAAGTTATAAGACTGTTTCAAAGTACAAAAAGGCATATGAACAACTTGAGGATAAGGTGATACATTTAAAAGAGGAAGGGCTGTGTGGCTGTGTTTATACGCAGTGGAGTGATATCGAAGATGAGATTAATGGAATTTATACATATGATCGGAAAATAAATAAACTCGAAAAGGACGTATCAGATGTAAGATAAAGAAATCCCTCTGGAATATATCCATCTTTAAGATGAAATATTTCAGAGGGGTTTTTCTATCTATAAATGCCTTATGTGCATTTCGAAACGAATTTACTGGAGTATTTTGTGTATTTTAAATCAGGTGTGTACTTTCCAATTTTTCTGTAAATGCATCATTTAACTTGATGACTGGTTTCCTGAGGATCAGACCGAGCAACAATGCCGGAATCAGGAAGAGTGCTAATTTTCCAAGTTCAATCCAGTAGTTCATACCATAGAAACCGGCGATACATTCACGCATAGCGTTCATGCTGTGTACAAATGGAAGTAAAGGATATACCTTCCGGAAAAATTCCGGCGCACACTGGATTGGGAAAGTTCCACCACTTCCGGCTACCTGCATGACCATCAGCACAACTGCGATTGCTTTACCGATATCTCCAAAGGAAACAGTTAAAGCGTAAATAATGTTTACATATACAAGACTGCTAAAGCATCCTGCCAGTACAAATAATACAGGATGTTCACATTGGATGCCCAGGAAATAAAGATCGCCAAGACAGATCAATGCGCTCTGTAAAAATCCTATACAAAGGAGAAGAAGAATGCGTCCAATATATAACTGGTGTTCTTTCGGATTATTTAATTTGTGCTTTAAGTTGTCTGAAACATTTACTTTTAACATGGCAGCCATTACAACTGCGCCGACCCAAATCGCGAGTGTTGAGTAGAATGGGGCCATAGCAGATCCATAGTTCTCGATAGGGTAAATATGTGTTTCATTAAGCTTGACCGGTGATGCAAGGAATGAACCAATTGCCTCCGGATCCTCAGAGAGAAGGCTGGTCAGTAATTGAATGCCATTGTCATCGGAAGATAGCATTGCAGTTGCTGCATTAGACATTTTCCCGGATGCTTCATTTAAAAGAGAAGCGGAATCTGATAAAGCTTTCTGTACCTCTGTGAGATTTCCGGCTGCAGAGCCTGTCACCCCGGAAATGTCTTTCAGGCTGTTATCTAACTGTCCAAGCAGTGAAGTAATAGAGCTGCCTGTGCTAGTCAGATCATTTGCCAGATCATCCAGACTACCCTTAACATTGTTTTCATAATCTTTTTTCACAGTACTGATTGAAGAATTACTCTGGGCGATCAAGCCGTCAATATTGTTCTTTAATTCGGTTGCATTTGAAGTTGCGGAAGTAATACCAGTAGCTGCATCGTTAATGGCATTACGGATTGCTTCTTGAGAAGCTTTCGCTTTCTGAATATTGCCGATTGCCTGCATAAGCATACCTTTTAAATGTGGCTCAGTAATAGAGTCAGCAATTTGGCTCAGAGAGTTTTCCAGTGACTGGTAACCATCTATCAGATTCTGCACACGTCCACTTACGGCAGTCAGTGCATTTGCACAAGCCTGTGCGTCTGAATTATAGGAATCCAGTGCATTCCCAACACAGGTGGATACCGCACTGTAGAAGGAAGCACTCTGTGAAAGTGCCTGGTTGATGGAATCTGTTGTTCCTGTTAAAGCTGAATTCAGGGAATCAATACCGTTTCCGGCTTCGCCCAGAGCATTTACGCTGGCTTTTGTACCGGAACCAGACTGACTTAAGAATTCCGTAGTAGTATTCAGCATAATTGCCGCAGAATTTGCCATATCGGAAAATGCCTGTATAGTTCCGGCGGCAGAGGATAAGTCTGTTGAAATCTGCGCCAGTGCGGCTGAGAGGTTGTCGGCGATTGTCTGATCATCGGTCTCGTCAGCAACGTTATTAACAAGCTGAAAGGCTTCTAATGCGGTCTGGGCTACCGTCTGTACAAATGTATCATTAATTTGCTGCTGTACGGCATTTGCGCCTTTTACGGTGACTTTCGGGGCAATTGCGTTTTCCTTTTCATTGATATAATATTTGATTTCAGGATGTGTTACATTGGATGTGAAAATACTCATCATGTCTTTACTGAAATCTTTTGGGATTACGATTGCCGCATAATATTTTCCGGATTTTACTCCTTCTTTCGCTTTCTTAGCACTTGTAAATGTCCAGTCAAGCTGCGAGTTACCTCTAAGAGTTGTAAGAACCTGATCTCCAAGGTTAAGGTTTACTGAGAGAAGTTCACCACTATAACCTTCATCAGAGCTTGCTACAGCAACTTTTAAGTTTCCTGTATTTCCGTATGGATCCCAGCTTGCAGAGATATTGAACCACGCGTAAAGAGTCGGAATAACAGTGATTCCCAGAATAACGATCATGGCAATGACATTTTTATGGATCTTCTTTAAATCATACTTAAAAATGCGAAGAATATTTTTCATGATTATTCCTCCTCCTTTCCACGGAATTTTTTCACCATCTCATCAAAAGACATACCAGCCAGCTGTTGTTGCTCGGCGAGTCTTGTATGAATGAATTCTACAATAATAAGCCATGTTGCGATGGCGATGATAGATATGATCCAAAGAACCAAAAATACAATTTTCGATTCCAGACTGAACATCAGTATCAGGAAGATCAACGGAATAATAATGATCGCAAGGAAACCATAGCGAATCATTTTCCGATAATTCTGTTCAAAATTCTGAGCTTTCTCAGCGGTCTGTGTACGTAAGTCGTCTTGTGAAAGAGAGGCTTTTAAAAGCATAGACAACTGAGCGCTCCTGCTTAATTGATCATCTGGTTCTTCGCAGACCATAAATTCTGTTTCAGACAGCTTCAGGTCGAACAGGCGGTTCAGTCCTGCCAGAAGAGGTCTTATTCCCAGTCCGATTAAAAGTGCAATCGGAACGTAGCAGAGCAAGATTAAAAGGTTGTGGATATAAACACTTCCATACATGCCTGCAATTGCTTCACGCATCGCAGCAACTCCATAAGTGAATGGAAGAAGCGGGTGTATTTTCTGGAAAAATACCGGTGTCATTTCAATCGGATAGGTTCCGGAAGATCCTGGAATCTGAAGAATGACAAAGATTACACATAACGCTTTTCCAATATGCTTAAATGTCAGTGACAGAGCATAAATAATGTTGACATATACAAAGGAGCATACAAGCCCGGTCAGTACCAGCGCAAATGGGTGACGGCACTGAACGCCTGGAAGAAATACATCTCCGACACATACGATCAGTCCCTGGACAAGACCTAGCAGCATGTATAAAAGCCAGCGCCCAAAATACATATTTGTGGCACTGTAAGAACGCATGGATCTGTCACGGTCCACTTCCATTTTGAAGATAGCAATCAGGACGATTCCTCCAACCCAGATTGCCAGGTTCGAATAGAATGGTGTCATGGAAGAACCGTAGTTTTTAACAGAATAGTAAGTTTCTGTATCCACATTTACCGGAGATGATACGAATTCAGCAATCGTATCGGAATCAATGCCTTCCAAAGAGGTAAGCTTCTGGAATGTCTCAGAACTTGTAATCGCATTGATGTCGGTACGGACGTTGTCCAGTCGGTTGATTACGGCATTCAGAGAAGACTGTGTTCCATTCAGTACGTTGTTTAGTTCTGTGAGGCTTGTGCCAAGCTGTGTCAGAATACTGTTTAACTGCTCAGTGGTAGCAGGTACACCATTCAGTATTCCGTTCAGTTCACCTGTCAGACTGGAAAAAATATCCATAGTCTGATTCAACTGTGGAAATACATTTTCATCGAGAGAAGTGCGAAGACTCTGAATACCACTTAAGTTTGCTTTGTTGATTGTTTCCAACTGTGAAAGTGTATTGGTTGTTGTGGAAAGTGCGTTGCTAATACCATCGTTTCCGGCAGTCAGGCTGCTGATCAACTGTTGATTGCTCTGGTTCTGCTCAGAAAGTTTTGCGAGAGCAGAGTTGATTGTATCGGACTGTGCCGGTAATTGTGAAGCAAGCTGTTGCAGTGTTGCAATAATTTCACCGTTTTTGGTATTGACTTCCTGGGCATTATTCAAAGCATTTCCCACTTTCTGATTAATATCAGAAGCCTGGCCAGACAGCTTGCCGAATCCTTCAGAAGCCTGGCCATAAGCCTGTTCAATAATACTCAGACCATTTGAAATAGACTGGGATAATGCGGAAGTGAAGTCTCCGGTAGCTGTTCGTGTCCCCTTTAATACGCTGTCTGCATCGGAAAGTGCATTTGCACCGGAAGTTGCTGCGTCGCCTAAAGCAGAAGTGGCACTTTTTGCGTTATCGATTAAAGTCTGTGTACCACCGACACTGGAATTGAAGGAATCCAGAATCTTTTGGTACTCGGCAATATTATCATTTACTTTGTCAAGCATTGACACAAGATCAGAATTGACAGTATCGATAGTACCGGCCAGGTCAGTAACAGACTGCTTTAATACATTTGAAACCGATTCAGATGCAATGGATGAAAAGGTATTGTTGATTTGAAGCTGGATTGTGCTGGCACCACTGTCTGTGATTTTTGGTGCAATTGCATTGATTTTTTCATTAAGATAATAATCCAGTTTCGGAGTCTCCATCTTGCCGGAGAGGATACTCAGAAGAGAACTGCTAAAATCTTCCGGAATTACGATTGCCGCGTAATATTTTCCGGATTTGACTCCTTCAACAGCATTTTCTTCATCCGTAAAAGTCCATCCGAGTTGATCATTTTCTTTTAAATTTTTAATAATTTCATTCCCGGCATTGATTGTAAGATCATTGCTTGTTGCATCTTTGTCGTTATTGGCAACGGCTACTTTAATGCCAGAGGTGTTGCTGTATGGGTCAATATTGGCTGCAATATTGAACCAGGCATACAGAGAGGGGATAATACATACGCCGATCATGACCAGCACGGCAGCAGGACTGCGAAGCAGACGTTTCATGTCCCGGCGGAAAATCCGAAATGCGTTCCTCATAAGTAAAATGCTCCTTTTGTGTAAATATTTTTCTAGTAATAGATACGATGTTGATTATCTTATCAAAAAGTATTATATTAAGGAAGAAAGTGATTTACAACCGTTAAAAGGTTAAAAAGTGCTGATTAATAGACAGAAAATATTAAAAATGTTGCATTATATCAATATGTTATAAAAATTTAACATTATAATGAAAGAAAGAGCAGGAAACATATGCAGAAGAAGACAGACCGTCGGGTCCGCAAGACAAAGACCCAGCTTAGAAATGGGCTCGCCATGCTTATGAAGGAGAAAAGTGTAGGTGAGATTACAGTAAAAGAATTGGTAGATCAGGTAGATATTAACAGATCTACTTTTTATTTGCATTATCCAGATATATCAGGGTTGTTGTATGAGATTGAGAATGATCTGGCAGAGGAGATGGAACGTGCAATCAGAGAGCATCCAATTGAAAAGCGAGAGGATAATGGATTTTATTTTCTTCAGGACATATTTCAAGTGTTAGACAACAATCGAGAGATTGTTTCTGCTTTGGTCGGACCTTACGGAGATATGCGATTTATTCAGAAAGTGGAAGTTATTCTGGCAAGAAACAGCAGGAAAGTGTTAGAACAGATGTTTCCGGAAAAAAGTGATCAGATGGATTATTTTTATGCATATTGTCTGAATGGCTGTCTTGGATTTGTAAAGACCTGGCTTGCCGATAAAAAGTCCTGTACACCAGAGTTCGCAGCAGACTTTATCTATCGAATGGTGGTCAGTTCTATGCGTGCTTTTTGTGAAACTCGTGAGGAAGTGTAGGAGTATACAATGTACTCTTAGTGAAATGTAACAAAAGAGCTTTCCCTATTTTGGTACTTTCTTTCATTGACGGGAAAGTGTCAAAAGGATATAATTGAACTATCAAATGTAAGAGCTTACAAGGACGGTAAATGCCTTACGATTTTTTTTAAAATTAAAATGTAAGCGTTTACAATTCGCAAGGCATTTCAGTTCGAAAAGTTCTTCGTTGCGTTAGGAAGATGGCTGAAACAGGGGGATCAGGAAAGCACAGGTTATCAGTCAGAGATCCTAGTTACAACAAAATATAGAAAGTGAGGACAAGCAATGAAAAAGAGGTTATTAGCAGTATTACTGACAGCAGCTATGGTACTCGGAATGACAGCTTGCGGATCTAAATCCAATAGTGGAAGCTCAGACAAAAAAGAAGAAGCTCAGTCAACCGATGATATCAAAGAGTGCACAATCAAGTTCCAGTATTGGGCAGATAACACAGATTATTCTTCCCTGATGCAGGACATCATCAAGAAGTTCAACGAGGAGAATAAGTACGGAATCACTGTTGAAGGTGAAGAAGTTCCTTGGGATGGTGGAGGATATTCCAACACACTGTTCAACGCAGCTATGGGTGGTGGAGCACCGGATGTAGCAACCTTTAAGCTTTCCGCAACACCGATGTTCACAAACAACAACCTGCTTGCAGATTTAACACCTTATGTTGATGCATGGGATAAGAAAGATGACATTTCTGACAACATCTACAATGTAATGAAAAAGGCGGGCGGATCTGACGATTCACTTTATCTGATGCCATGGAACATTCAGGTACTCTATGTATACTACAGACCATCAATCTTCAAAGAGGCTGGTATCACAGAGACACCTAAGACATACGATGAGTTCCTTGAGGACATCAAGAAATGTACAATGGATACTAACGGAGATGGAAAGACAGATGTATACGGATTTGGTATGCGTGGTGCTTCCGGTGGACAGGAGCCATGGGGAAGCTTCATCTATGGTGAAGGCGGAAGCTTCGATGATCTGACATCTGATGCATCTGTACAGGGTATGCAGGATTTCATTGATCTGTATAAGAACGGATATGTTCCGGAGTCAGCTACGAACGATGGATTCAACGAGACAGTTGCTAACTTCAAGTCTGGAAAGACAGCTATGTTCATACATCATATCGGATCTTCTAAAGGTATGGTAGAAGAACTTGGTGATGATGTTGATGCATTCATCATTCCAAAAGGAAAAGGACAGTGGACATCCATGGGAGATACAGAGACTGTAATGTTCGATTCTTGCGAGAACAAAGCAGCAGCATTTGAGTGGATGAAATATCTTGCAACAGAAGAAGGACAGGAAATGTGGTGTGAAGGAACAGGACAGGTTCCAGTAAGCCAGACTGTTCAGCAGGAAGATTACTTCCAGAATGACAAATTCATGAAAGTATCTATGGAAGGTGTTGATATCGCGGGTACAGTTCCAGTAAAAGATACAACAACTGAGTGGATCACAAACTGGCCGGCAACAATTTCTCAGGCTCTGACAGGCGAGATTACAGCTAAAGAGTGTATGGATAAGCTGGACAAAGCTCTTAATGAGTAGGAACTAGATTTTGTAACAACTAGATAATAATTGATTTATGAAACTGCCTTGTCAGGCAACTGGCAGGGCAGTATGATTGAAAGGGAAAGAACACGATGGTAAAAAAGAAAAGTATCTATCCATATTTATTGGTAGCACCTGCTCTGATTATCATTTTGTGCGTAGTATTCATTCCGGTTATTAATGCGATTGGAATGAGTTTCCAGAGTTATGATTTGAGAAGACCGAATGACATTGCGTTTGTCGGACTTGCAAATTACATCGCGGCATTTAAAGATGAGCTGTTCTGGAAAGCACTTTGGAAGACGATTCTCTGGGTGGTATTTGGCGTTGGATTTCAGTTTGTATTTGGTTTTATACTGGCGTTGCTTCTTAACAAGAAGTTCAGAGGCCGCGGTGTTGTCCGTGCAGTCAGCCTGATTCCATGGGTCACACCTGGTATTTTGATCGGTCTTATGTGGAGATGGATGTATGACGGTAACTATGGTGTACTCAATGACATTCTTCAGAAATTGCACATAATTAATAAGAGCATACCATTTTTAGCACAGACGAATACAGCATTTCCGGCAGTTGTAGTAACGATTATCTGGCAGGGAATTCCATTCTTTGCACTGATGATCCTTGCAGGACTGCAGGGGATTCCAGGAGAACTTTACGAAGCAGCCGATATGGATGGCGCGACAGGATTCCAGAAGTTATTTAAGATTACAATTCCAAGTATTAAGAATACAATCTTTATCACAGGACTTCTGAGAATTATCTGGGTTGCAAACTCAGTCGATGTTATCTTCAACATGACGGAAGGTGGACCGGCTTATGCAACACAGACACTGAGTGTATATGTATTTAATAAAGCTCAGGCATTGAACTTAGGATACTCATCAGCAATGGCGATCTTGCTTGCACTTGTACTTTGTCTGGTTGCAGTTCCGTATTTGATCTTTACATTTAGAGAGGAGGATAAGTAGTGTGAAAGAAAGTAGAGGAAGACCATAAATTGGCGCACTTGAATAAGCCGTC
>OKSH01003378.1_pt1 | contig 10271 bp, 9 predicted proteins | sample 1601231 | NCBI WGS metagenome assembly OKSH01 (sample SAMEA3541596, study PRJEB24748) | human gut metagenome | biome: human gut; feature: human-associated habitat; material: faeces | place: China | collected 2012 | reverse complement strand
CTAATCCACAAAACAGCGAACAGTGGGCGTTACTGGGCGCCGGTTGAAGCGACGGCAAAGTTGGCGCCTGTCATGGCGGCTTCGGCATTGAGGAAGAGATGGCGCAGGTTCTTACGTGCGGCATGAGTCAGGTAGGTAGGATCAAAGTTTCCCTTTTCCGTGCCCATCTCCTTTTCGAATAGTTCGCCTACCTGTTCCCGTTTGATGTGGATGGCGGGCAGTACGATGTGGCTTGGTTCGAGATGCATCAATTGCAGGATGCGTTCGCCCAAATCGGACTCTACGACATCGATGCCACGCTCCATCAGGAAAGGATTCAATCCACACTCTTCGGCGAGCATGGATTTGCTCTTGATGAAATGGTGGACGTTATGCTCATTCAGTATCTCGTAGACGATGGCGCAGTATTCATCGGCATCTTTTGCCCAATGTACGATGGCGCCGTTGGCGGTAGCATTCTTCTCAAACTCCAGCAGAAGTTCTTCGAGGTGGCTGTTGGAGTATAGTTTCAACTCGCAAGCCTTGTTGCGCAACTCTTCCCATTCGGGAACTTCCTTGCTCATCTTGTCCCTTTTGGCACGGACCATCCAAAGGGTTTCGTTATGCCATGCTGCCATCTTGCTGTCCTGCAAGAACTTTTCGGCAGCCTTTGAATGTTTTGTACTCATGATTGCGACGCTAGAATTTCTACAATATGGATAATCTGAATAGGCAGATGCTCCCGTTTGATGACACCTTGCATGTGCATCAGGCAGGAACTGTCCGCTCCGACAATATACTCGGCTCCGGTAGCGATATGATCTTTTACCTTATCACGCCCCATGCAGACGGAGACTGCCTGCTCTTCCACCGCAAACATTCCGCCAAAGCCGCAACACTCGTCAATATGGCTGGGCTCGAATACTTCGATGCCTTCTACCAGATTGAGCAGGTCACGCAATTTATTGTAATAAGGGATATTCAGTTCGGTGGGAGCGGAAATCAACAGTTCGCGCACCCCATGACAGCTATTGTGAATACTGACTTTATGAGGAAAGCGTGCAGGAATTTTGGAAGGTTTCAAGACATCGTGAATGAACTCACAAATATCATAAATCTTTCCCGCACTCTGACAAACATGTCCTTCTTTCTCCAGAATGCCCGGATGATTCTCTTTCACAAATGCCACACAACTGGCGGAAGGACCGACGATGTAATCGTATTCCCGGAACAGATCGTCAAAACGGAGTGCCAATTTCATCGATTCATCTTCAAAACCGGCATTTGCCATCGGTTGTCCGCAACAAGTCTGATCCAACGGATAATCGACGTCTACTCCCAAACTTTTCAATAGTCTATACGATGCCACTCCCACATTGGGGTAAATAGCATTGATATAACAAGGAATAAACAAACCTACTTTCATACTATATTTTGTAATAATTTAAGCTTCTTCCGCATCACCCGTCTATTTTGTTCAACGGATGTCGATTAATTTGTGTGTTTGCAGGCTGAGTCTCCATTTGGGATGTCGCATTACACAGTCCACTGTTGAAGCAGTGTTATTACAAGAACAAGGCTGGAGGAAAAAATGTTCGGCCGGAAGGAGTTCAAAAATACTTATATCTTGTCCTTCATAGACCACTTTCACTTCATCCATCCGGTCGATGGCAAGTTTCGCCCCTTGTTTTGGGGAGCAGGTCACCCAGTCGATAGCTGCCGGCAGGGGGCGGGTACCGTTGGTTTCGATGGTCACATATTTGCCTGCTTGGTGCAAACGGTCGATCAATTCATCGTCTATCCATAAGGAAGGTTCGCCGCCCGTGAGGACAACGGTGACGGCAGGATATTTTTTCACTTCGGCGATTATTTCATCGTCGGTCATCATTTTTCCTTCTTCGTGTTGTGTGTCGCAAAAGTCACATTTCAGGTTGCAGCCGGAAAAACGGACGAAGATGGCCGGAGTTCCGGTATGGTAGCCTTCACCCTGCAAGCTGTAAAAGATTTCATTAATCTTTCTCATCATCAAAATTTGTTTAGTTTGCTATTCTTGTCCTTCTGTGCTGCCGGGATCTTTCTCGTAGATGACAATGTTTCCTTCCGATTCCTGCACTTCTACTTTATAGCATTGAGGAATCTGTTTGCATACCCACCGGGCGATATTCTCCGCTGTGGGATTAAATGGGAGTACTTCGTTCAGATTTTGATGGTCGAGTTTCTCCGTGACCACTTCTTTGATGCGGGTGAAATCTACCACCATTCCTTCGGAGTTGAGCCGTGCGGAACGGCAATAGACGGTGATAATCCAGTTGTGACCGTGTAAACTGGCGCATTTACTGCGATACGGGAGTACCAGCTTATGAGAAGCCGAGATCTCCATGCGTTTGATTACTGTAAACATGAGTGTATGTATTTTAATAGTTACACGCATCTAATGTCACCTCGATGCAACGGCAAAGGTAATATAAAATAGAGTTTTCATCCAGCAAAGAGTGTTATTTTTTCCCTTTTTTTGCACTATCTTTGCCGCATGAAAACTCTATATATTGTTTTAGGTAGTATTTCCCTTGCGCTCGGTATTCTCGGCATCTTTCTGCCGCTACTGCCCACTACCCCTTTTCTATTACTCACCGCCGCCCTTTATTTCAAAGGGTCACCCCGATTATATAACTGGCTGCTCAATCATCGGCACTTCGGTCCTTATATCCGCAATTTCCGCGAAAACAAGGCGATTCCTCTCCGTGCCAAAATAATTTCTCTCGTATTAATGTGGGGAACGATGCTTTATTGCATTTTCTTCCTGATTCCTTTTATATGGGTAAAGATTCTCCTGGGATTGATAGCCGCAGGAGTCACTTATCATATTCTTTCTTTCAAGACATTGAAATAGTGTGATAGTCCCTGCCGTGCATCGGCAAGTTTATCTTCCCAATGTTTCACGGAGTTCTGACCAATTATGTCAGTCACGTATTTCACGGAAATAAACGGGATTTCTTTTGAACGGCAGACAAATGCCTGTGCGTATGCTTCCATATCTACAACATCTCCGCTAACGTGAGTCAACTCGGTGAGGAAGCCATCTCCCGTATTACAGATCCCATCTTCTGTCCAATGCGTGCAATAACCTTTTTCTTCGAGCAAAGCTGATGAATCGATCTCACACTCCAATCCGAACTCTTTCATTTTCTGCATATCACGGTCTATGAACTTGCGACATACAAAAATATCTCCTACCTGATGATTGACTGTTCCAGCACTTCCGATATTGAGCACCAAGTCCGGTTGTACCTGACGGATTGCCTCTGCCAAATGAAAGGCTGATTTAACTTTACCAATACCTGTACGAACGTAGTAAGGTTCTATATCCGGCCATTTAAGTTCTACAAATTCGCCTTGTACGGCGTAGGTTACTAATATTTTCAACATGGGTTCCTTTATTTCGTAAAAATCAGTTATTTCTGCAAAAATAACTATTTAACTGGAGTTATCTATAAAATGCAATCAAAAGAGATTACTTTTTACTATCCGGCAACGGATTAATAGCCCCCCTTTGTGTACAAGTATATGCCGATACATCTACCGCTTTGCGGTGTGATTCAGCGACCGACGCCCCTCTAAGTATATTCACAACAAAGGTAGCAGTAAACGAGTCGCCTGCACCTACAGTATCGGCCACCTCGACTTTAGGTGTGTTTATGGATGACACTTCCCCACTTGCATCATATATGCCACTACGTACTGCCCCTTGTGTGAATATAACATACTTGAGCGAAAAACGAGCAATGAGTTCTGCGATAGCTTCCACAAAATCAGTCGAAAGGGAAAGAAGAGAGATCAATAACGGCAATTCGTCTTCATTCAATTTGAGGACATTTGCCTTTTGCAAGGACTCCACAATCAAGTCTGTCGAATAAAAATGTTGCCTGATATTAATATCAAACACCTTCAAAGAGGTATCCGGCACGGCATCTATGAGTCTCAAGATTGCAGCACGTGACTTTTCACTTCGTTGTGCCAAAGAGCCCCAACAAACAGCATCTGCATCGCTGACAAGTTTCATGGTCGCAGGACTACACTCGATAGCATCCCAAGCAACATTCTCAACAATCTCATATTGCGGTACACCGGCCTCATTCAACGACACAAGCACTTTACCTGTCGGCAAAATATTACGGGAAATATATCCTAAATCAAGTCCGGTCTCTTTAAGCACCGCAAATGTTTCATCACCGAGTTCGTCGTCACCTATTGCCGTAACGGGATATGATTCTGCTCCCAATTCCTTCGCAAAAAAGCAGAAATTGATAGGTGCTCCACCGAGTCTCTTACCTTCCGGGAAGCAATCCCAAACAACTTCTCCTATACCTATTATTTTCATGGTTTTATAGTTTAATAATTATTTTCATGGATGTTGCACTATGCTCGTCTATAAATTTATATGCCTCGTCATACTGCTCGAACGGGAAATGATTCGAAATAAGCGGTTCGAGACGGATAGCTCCCGAACTTACCTGATCGATAGCCGTAAGATAATCTTCATGGCGATACATCATCGTTCCGTTCACCTTCAGTTCGTGCTCTCCCAAATAGAACATATCAAGCGACGGATCCTTGCCAAATACCGCCACTACAACGATGGTACTCCCTTTTTCAATACACTCCATAAGCGAACGAATACTCGACTCAACTCCGGCAACCTCAAACGCAGCTTGAAAATCTTCATCCCCGAAAAGCCTCTTCGCTCCTTCTTTGAGCGGCGTCTTAGCTACATTGAGCGTATCTACTATACCACATTTACGGGCTATTTCAAGTCTGAAATCACTTACATCGGTAATAAGAACCCGTTTGGCTCCTCTTGCCTTAGCGAACTGCGCCACGAGGTTACCGATTGTTCCGGCACCCGATACAACCACATTCTTATCTTTCAAGTCCCCGCCACGCATGGTTGCATGCGCAGCCACTGCCACCGGTTCTATCATAGCCCCATAATCAAGTGACATACCTTCAGGCAACACCGCAATCCTGTCATCATCAACCACAAAAAAGTCTTGCGCAGCTCCATTTGCCTGAAAGGCTTGCACTCTTAGCTCCTCACAAATATTATACTCTCCCCGCTGACAAGGCTTGCACTTCCCACACGCAAGTTGCGGACGTGCGGTGACAACGTCACCCACCTTGCAGATCGTAACCGCCGTCCCCGTAGCGACTACCACTGCCGAATATTCATGCCCCTGAACTACCGGATAGAAAGTTGCCGGATGACATCCATGATAAGAATGTATCTCACTTCCACAAATACCAATTCTCTTAATATTCAGAAGTACCTGATGTTCTTTCAGGTCCGACGCCTTAGGCGCCTCAACTTCACGAAATTCAATATGTTTTGGTTCTACTAATACCGCTTGTCTCATTTTATACCATATTTACTTAAAATTTCTATTACCGGAGTCTCTATTGACTTCGCCCAAAGTGCATATCCATAACTACTTGGATGAGTTCCGTCGACCGATGTCTCATGCGCATCGGAAGCATCAGGCGTAATCAGATAAACGTCTTTATATTTCGGGTTCGTGAGGATTTTCGCAAACAACTCCTCTACGGTTGCCGCCTTAGCCCGTTCTTTCGCATCAAGAACTGTATCGAATGAACGTCGTTCACGATAGATAGTACGCTGAAATATCAACGGAGTAGCCGGATGTGCCGCTATAAGCCGATCGATAAACGGCATCAGGCGCTCTCTTATCAGTTCTGCGTCAGGATTTGAAAAAGTATCGAATATAAAGGCATCAGCCTTGACTTCCGCAAGAACGTCGAGCATGTAAGGCTGCATCAGGCAACGTCCGCTTGTTGCGAGCGACACGACTTGAAGACCTGTATTACGCATAAATTGCATGGGATAACTCATACCGGATCGATCCGTGCTCACTCCCTGCGTAAACGAAGAGCCATATACCGCTATCCTGTGACGAAAATCGGACTTCAACGGTTCGATAACAGCATCGTCATCTATCCCTATCTTACAAGAAATGACCTCCGAATACATCGGCATATACATCATACATTCGTGCATCGTACCATCCATATTCTCAATGAGCGTGAATGTCTCGGTTTTCTCGCCCTTATACGCTTTCAATGAACCGCTTGCTGCATACTGCCATTGACCGTCTGCATTTTTGATATAAAGATCATATCCTTTATAAGAGATCGGCATGGTTGAATGGCTCGAATATACATATCCCCACTTTGTCGTAATCTGTATATTACGCGTGTTCGTTTTAAACAACACAGCCATACCGGCAGAGCAACGGAGTTGTCGATTCTCCGTCCTGTTAAAACCTTTATAAACCAATGTATCGACTCTATGATACGGATTGGGAGTCGATTCAAACGGCTTACCTATCAGGTTAAGCGTTGACGCCTCCGTCTGTTTTTGTGCCGAAACCGACAATACGCACAAAAGCGACAGAACAACCGTTATGAAAAACTTCTTCATTGCTTTGTATTTTTTAGTTGTTTACTGTAATAAGACCTTCAATCCTTCTGCTACCTGCATAGCATAAAACTGCTCATACTTTTCCATAAACACAGGATATTTGTCCAGTCCCAATGACACAAAAGGTGATATTTTCAAGAACTCGGCCGGCGATCCTCCGGAAATCAACTTCCTGTCCGCCGAGGTGATGTGAGGTTCGGAGATAGCTATATTTTCACCAGACTCGGTGCGCGCACCTATCAGGTATTTGCAATAAACAGCTATCAGGAAAGCCTCTATCGAAATATCCTTCCCATCCTGCAACATCTGTTTGAGTATGGGTACCACATAAACCGCAAACTTAGCAATGCCATCGCCGCAAAGCCGTGATACCTGATCGCTGATCGCCTTGTTTGAAAATCGTTCGATAAGCTGATCTTTATACGCTTCAAGGTCAACGCCCTCGGGAACCGGAACATAAGGAGTAACGTCCCTGTTCATAAACAACTTTATCATTGCACGATACCTCTCGTCTGCCATTACAGCATCGACCTTCCTGAATCCTTCCATATAGGCAGGATAAGAAAGAAGAGTATGTGACGCATTGAGAAGACTTAATTTCATGATTTCATACGGGGTCACATCATGGGTGAATGTAACTCCCACCTTCTCCCATGCAGGACGGCCTGCAATGAAATTATCTTCAATCACCCATTGTATAAAGTCTTCACAACACACATCTGTAACCTTACCCGGTTTTGTTACGGGAGTGATTCTATCCACCATCGAATTCGGAAACGTCACTTTCTTTTTCGCCCACGCTGCCACCTCGGGATATTTCGCTTCGAAGTATGACATAAACGCACATTTGGCGGCATTGCCGTTCATCTGCATGTTGTCACACGAAAGAATCGTAATCGGCAAATCTTTCTCCATCCGGCGTTTGAGTCCTTCGGCTACATACCAGAACACACTGCGCAATTGGTTAAAATCAACCTTATATCCCCCTTCGGTAATGGTGAGAGAGATGATTTTTATCTCCTCCGATGCTATTTTAGCGATGATAGGCTCACTATCTATTTCCCCCCATGCCAGTTCTACAAGCGAACCAATCAGCATACTATCCTGTTCGCCGGAAGGGCTGCATGTCGTCAATTGATATATGCCGTCGTCTTTCTTGAGGGCGTTGAACAAGACCCCGTCCGTAGGCATAATCATGGCTCCGAATACCCCCCAGCATCTCTGTGACGGATCTTCAAGTAATAGATTTGTGTAAGCTTCGAGATGTGCACGATGGAAGTTTCCAACGCCGAAATGTACTATTCCGGCCTTTATTTCAGCACGATTATAATTAAAAGTCTTCATACGATAATTTCAATGTTTCGGCAAGTGATTTTTCCACCTTGTCGCAATGTTCTATATAGAATTTATAAACCTCATTCCATTTGTAATAAGATGCTTCAACCGCTTCCAACGGCAACCGGAGGTCTTTTTCATTCAGCATAAACTTAACTAAAACGTCCGGATTGTCTTTTGATTGGTAAAAGATCATCTGAAGGTTCGCACCCATCGGAATATCCCAGTACTTCCAACTCTGCAACGCTTCTTTGGAATTACTAGCCTCCCGCGCCCACGTTCCGGCTTGCAGATTTGTCAAGATAGCCATCAGAACGCCATCGTGTCCGAAGTTGAGATTGATGCCATGACGCTTGCGAACCAGATCTTCGGCAGATTCGTCTAACAAATGGCGTAACGTGCGGGATGCAAGTCCCCAACTACGCCCGTGAGATACCGGTTCAGGACCTTTCTGCGCAAAATACTTATAGTTCTCGATTTCTGCCCAAGCCAATATTTCCTCTTCTGTAAAGATATCCCATATAGGCACTTGGCGGTCGAGGCATTGCATCAGCGATGCCATTAACCAGAAACGATGAATCAGGTCGTACTTGTCATACTCACTTTCTACTTGTGTTACATCTATAAACAGTCTTGTAAAAAAAGCATCCACATCCAACTTTTCATCTATATATGAACGGTATTTTTTATACCAACTGTTTTCCTTACCGAGTATATACTTATCAAGCGGACTCCTGTCGGGACATACGTTACCGTAGGGATTCAGTGTGGCAAGGAACGAACGGGAGTTGTCTATCTCCGCCCATTCAAGCCCGGGACGTAGCGACAAAATACCCGAATTTACAGATTGCATGGTGGCCGCCACCCGAAGCACATTCGTTGCGTTAGTCTTCAAATAGGGATGGCCTTCAAATACTTCCGGATAGTTTTGTACCATCCTCCGGCCTATCTCCCTTGTCTGACGATAACCGATTTGTGTCAGATCGCCTTCTTTGTAAAACACATTCTTCTTGAACGGTTTAAGACGTTCGTACAGGGCTTTCCCAAAATCGGTAAGGTTGTTTGTGGCATGAGCTTTCTCCAATACGCCGTATATGGCAGGATAAGTCACCTCATCGTCTATCTGACGCGCTCCATGACGGAAATAGCCGTTTATATAGAAAGGCGTATATCCTTTGGGCGCCGGCGTAACCGGATGTGAAAGATCGGTCACATAATACACGCCGCCCGCACGTTCCGGATCCCTGCGTATCTCGTCGAGAGGATTTTCGGTCACCGGCTTTTCTTTCGGAAGAGAGAGTTTGAATATGCAAGGAAGATCAGACGTCTTTTTCGCATTCGTATTGGTATTGACATACATAACCCCGTCTTTAACCACAATATCTTCCGGTTCGTAAATAACCTGTTCCTGCACATTGTATCGGGCAGTAATCGTCCGCCTATCCGTATCGTACACCCGGATGCAGGAAGGACGGCTGTCATCCTGTTTCCCAACTCCGAAGCAGAAATAGATTTTACCATCATGCATACAGCCCGCTTGTGTGAACCATACCTCATAGGGGAACACCACCTGATCGAGAATGTCATTCTCGTCGAGCCGCACCTTTGCGCCCTCACTCAACGACGGTATACGGAATTTGGTGGCGACATACTGATTTTCCCATGCATGCTTTGTCACCTTCGCCACAGTACGTTTACGCGCCGAGAATATCCATATAAAGCCCCGTTCCCGATCGACCAGCCAGCTTGGTGCGCCAAAGATGGAGACATACCCTTTCTCCGCCCACTTCGAGCCATCGAGTTCAATTGTCTGTGCGATTTCGCTGCTAAAACGTTTTCCACGACGGGTGATGCTCTCCACAAAGCACAACCATTCCAACTCGCTTCCTACCTTCCCGTTTGTGATATACAAGAGAGGAAACGATGCTCCGCGTTTTGTCTCGACGCCAAAGCATACATTATTTACATGGTTGTCCGGATGGGAGGACGCCAATTCAAAGCCTGCCACAGGTTTCGGATCGGCACTTTTGAAATCGTAGATATTCACGTGTCCTCCATCCTCGCACGAGAATATGTAATCATCCCATATTTCAAGTCCTTGCTGTGCCCGCCCCCGTCCTTCCTTTGCCAGGAAGACAGAGCACTCCACCTCTTTCTCCGGCTCTACATACAACTGAGCGATAAGGGGAATAGAGATCAGTAAGCACACGACAGACAAATAGATCTTTTTCATAAGTATGCTCTATAAATTTAAAGTATGATTATGTTCTACGTTAATCGAACAGCTCTATGCCTAACGACTCAAGCCGTTTCTGCAACTCTCCTACATCGAGAGCCCGCGGAGTACAATGCTGCGACGCACTCATGGCAGCGGCAATACCAACAGCCTCTCCCATCGCCATGCAAATACTCATGACACGATATGAAGCGTGAGCTCTGTGAGTACCCGATATGCACCGTCCCG
>OKSH01003375.1_pt1 | contig 10288 bp, 9 predicted proteins | sample 1601231 | NCBI WGS metagenome assembly OKSH01 (sample SAMEA3541596, study PRJEB24748) | human gut metagenome | biome: human gut; feature: human-associated habitat; material: faeces | place: China | collected 2012 | reverse complement strand
CGGCGATTTTAAGTCAGGAACGATTCTTCATCGGCAAGCACCAACCATCTGACGCGTTATGGCCGATTCCGTTATTCGCAAACCAACCGCTTGACGTAAAAATCTTGGATCAAAAAGAAACCACCGTTTCCATTGAAAAGCCATTACAATTAAACTGCGGCTTAAGCGCCCACTTCGTCACCAAATATGACGAATCCACTCGCGAATATTTATTGAAGAACATTACAGAATTGCCAACCTTGGATAAGATTTGTATCTTACAAGACGCGACAATACTTGCCCGCGCTGGATTTGAAAATTCGGCATCACTACTTCCATTGGCATTATCGCTAAAAACCGAAACCAACGAAAAGGTCTTCGGTATGGCGGCTGGCGCCTTGACGGAATTACGAAAATTCGTCGACGATAATGACGCCGCCAGAAATTCATTAAAGAAAATTTCTGGAGAATTTGCACGCGCCACATTTGAAGAGCTTGGCTGGGATGAAAAAGCTGGAGAATCGGACGACGACCGCGAACGACGCACCGCGGCTCTGAGTTTGATGATGTATAGCGAAGATAAAGAAGTTTTGAACGAGGCAAAAACGCGTTTTGACAATAATAAATTGGAAGACTTACCGACAGAAATTCGAGCTTTAATTATCAGCGCAAACGTGAGGCATTTCGAGACGCCAGAGATGATTGAAAATCTCTTTGCTGCATATAAAAACACGCCGTCAAATGACCTGCAGAATGATATTGCAATTGGACTAACTTCTACCAAAAACCCTGAAACGGCAGAAAAAATCCTTGCCAATATTAAAGATTCCAATATTATCCGCCCGCAAGACGCCAGCCGTTGGTTTGTGTATTTGATTCGGACGCGGGAAAATCGCCAGATTGCTTGGAATTGGCTAAAGGAAAACTGGACGTGGGTCGAAGGTACGTTTGGCGAAGATAAAAGCTATGATGATTTCATTCGCTATGCAGCTACGGCACTGCTAACGCCTAATGAGCTTGACGATTTCCGACAATTCTTTGAACCGATGATGGATATTACAGCCCTCACCAGAACGATTAAGCTGGGAATTACCGAAATATCCGCGCGAGTTGAGTTGATTGAGCGAGCTAAGGCGGACGTGCTCTCTGCTTTGCAAACAACACTGTGATATATTATGCCACATTTTTGACAAAATCTATTGACATTTTATTCTATTAGTGGTATAAATAGACACAGCTTTTGTTGACAGAACAATCGTTTTGTCCGAAAGCGCACTTTGACAAGCAGATGTAAGATTATAAGACGAAACTTAAGCATGAAGCGAGGTTTTGGTTGTTGATAGAAAATTAATTGACAATTGAAATCTCGTTTCATGCTGGCTAGATGGCCGTATGAAGTTCTTTGTTGAAAGGCAAAGATGGCGACAGTCGCTGCGAGAAAGAGAAGGGAAAGAAAATGACCTCCAAGGAAGAGAGGCCTACAACATTCACACTGAAAGATGGAAATCTTGTCAGCATTGAAGGCTCTAGGGGTTTAATCCAGGCTGCCGATGAGGGTCGCTTTTACGTCAGAGGCGGAGAAGATCTTGACATCAAGATAGGAGATGATCGCCTCTTCGCGCTGAAGGGAGAGATGGTTATCAACCCTGACGGATCGTACATAAAAGTCAAGGGATCGGACGTCCAATTGAAAATGGGTGATAAATTGATCCTAGTTTCAAGAGGAACAATCCACCTCTTCGACGACATGGGAGAGGTGGTGATAATTGGCGAAGGAATCATCGTCAGCCATGGCAAAACGACCCTCTGCACTCAGAAAGGAGACGTCAAGGCCTACAGACCCGACAGCATGCCTTGGCACGCCAACAAGGAGACGCTTATTCATGGACATAAGATCCACGCAATAGTTGGCGACAAGTCTATACTCGTCGCCTCTTTCTCCGACCTATATGAAGCCTGCGCTGGAACAGACAAAAATGGGAGCTTTAGGCTTGTCGGAGGGGTAGAATACAAGCTGTTCTAAGCAAGTCTCCTGACGGGTAGCGATAAGCGGACGGCGATATCGAACTGATGTCGCACCCGGCATCTAATCTTATATCTTCATCTGCTTGTCGCTATTCCTTGAAATTATTAAGTCCCACCTGGGGCTGTTTTTTATACCCTAATCTAGTACTACGCACTCCTCGACTACGGGCGGATTTCCATCAACAGAAATTGCCAGCATTTGCATATCGTAGCTTTCATACTGCGTATTTTTGGCAATGAATATTTCAGCAGCAAAACGCATTTGTTGCTGTTTTTTATTTGTAATCGCCGCCAAGCCGTCGCCAAAATTGTCATTTTTACGATATTTGACCTCTGTAAAATATAAAACATTGTCTTTTTTACTAACAATATCAATTTCACAATATCGTGTTCGCCAATTCCGCTCTATAATCTCATGACCATCAGCCACCAACCAATCCGCCGCCGCCTGCTCACCTTTATCGCCAATTTGACGCGTCGTGTCTTTTTGCTGGTTTTTAGACTTTCCGTCATCAGATACATTCTGCGAATTCGCCTCAACATTAGCATATTTAGCCAACGGTGCAAAACTCAGCCGATGTAGCGGAGTTACACCCAGATTATCAATAGCCGCTCGATGCTTCGCCACACCATAACCAACGTGTGAAGAAAAATCATATCCCGGATAAATATTATCCTGCTTCGCCATAAATTTATCGCGAGCCACCTTAGCAATAATCGACGCCGCCGAAACACTCGGAATCAGACCATCGGCTTTCGCTATAATTGTTACGTACTTTTCTAGCGGTGTACCCGCCAAAAAATTGACCGTCCCATCGATAATAATCTCATCAAACTTCGAGCCGCTTTTCCGACATTTCGCTTGGATTTCTTTAACTGCACGCCGCGTTGCCAACTTAAGCGCCGTGCTCATTCCTACTTCATCCAGCTCCTCAGCAGAAACCCAACCCAGCGCCCAAGCCGACGCTTGCTCGCGAATTTCCTCGTCAAGCAATTCACGTCGTTTTTTGGTCAATTTTTTACTATCATCAAGCCCTTCAATTTCAGCGCCACCCAAAACCACCGCGCCAATCACCAACGGTCCAGCCCACGCGCCGCGCCCGACTTCGTCAATCCCCAGAATCACCTAACAATCTTCCCTTTTTCGTTATAAAATCCGCAATAATCCAGCCAATCCAAATTGTTGCCGCGCCTAACGTATTCGCCAAAATATCCCAATTTGTGTCGTCCAATTTTATGCTCGCCAAGCCCACCTTGACCATAAATAATTCCGCCAACTCATTAATACAACCCAGCGCCGAGACTAAAGCAAATACTGAAAACGCCATCACCAGCCAATGCGCCCGCCATTTCATCGACGAAACCAAATACGCCCAGAATAGACCCGTAAATAGCCCACCGCCCACAAAGTGCGTCGTAAAACTAGTGTCCTGCCCGTCAATTAACGGCGATGGCAAATACCAAGATATGAAAAACAGCAAACACGCTACGTAAAGTATCCAGCGATATTTTTTCTCATTATCAAAGCCACTTCTTCTCAAAACGTAAGGAGCCGCCACAGCCAAAGTCGTCGGAACAAGGACGGATATATAATGAAATATTGCCATATTGAGATTATAACATGCGAAAACCGCCTCAGATTAAGAGACGGTTTTTAATGATTAACCAATTGACAATTACGCGTCTTTATGGCGAGCTGCAACTTCAGCAGCCTTAGCGTCAAGTTCAGCCTGAGCGGCATCTTTTTCAGCTTGTTTTGCAGCAGCAGCCTGAGCAGCTTCTTCCTTCAAGCGTTCAGCTTCCGCTTCTGCCTTAACATCATGAATGTCATTAACAGCAGCGCGATCGAAATTCTTAGCCGTCAAGCGAGCTGACTTACCGCTACGCTGGCGAAGGAAGCTTAAGAACTTGCGACGAACCTTAGCACGACGAACAATCTCAATCTTCTCAATCAGTGGACTGTGCATCAAAAATGACTTTTCAACGCCAACACCTGAAGCAATCTTTCGAACCGTAATTCGTGATGTGTGTGACTTTTTATTATCGGTGCGGATAACAACGCCCTCGAACATCTGAATACGCTCTTTGTTGCCTTCCTTAATTTTCTGGTAAACGCGAACTGTGTCACCACTGCGAGCATCGACAACTGCTTGCTTTTTTTGTGCTTGGTTGATTTTGTTGATTAACTCAAAACTCATAATTTTTTCCTATCTTCCGAACTCGCTCCGACTGGCCACGCAGTTGTACCTCTGCGGCTCCATATCAAACAAGGCTCGAATATTTAACTCTCGTACAATTACATAAGATAATAACACAAATCTGAAGAAATATCAATTAAATAAAATTGGAGTATAATATAGTTATGGATTACAATAAATTAGCACTCGAACTACACGAAAAATACAAAGGTAAAATTACGACTAGTCTCAGAGATAAAGAGGAGCTTAATCGCGACAAGCTTAGCGCTTATTACAGCCCTGGCGTCGGCGCAGTCAGCCAAGCAATTGCCGAAAATCCAGCCGATTTACCAAAATACACTTGGACAAACAATCTAGTCGCCGTAATCTCAGACGGCTCAGCAATTTTGGGCTTAGGTAATTTGGGGCCAAAAGCCGCCATGCCAGTCATGGAAGGAAAAGCTTTGCTATTTAAGTATTTTGCCGATGTCGACGCCGTGCCAATTGTGTTAGACGTCCACGAGCCAGAAGAAATTATTGCCACTGTTAAAGCTATTGCGCCAAGTTTCGGAGCCATCAACCTCGAAGACATTGCCGCACCAAAATGTTTTGAGATTGAAGAGCGATTGAAAGCAGAATTAGATATTCCGGTCTTCCACGACGACCAACACGGCACAGCTGTCGTTGTATTGGCGGGCTTAATTAACTCCGCTAAATTGACAGGACGAAACCTGGCGGATTGCAAATTCGTAGTTGTCGGCGCGGGCGCAGCTGGCACAGCAATCATCAAATTGTTAAATCTTTACGGAGCAAAAAACATCGTAGCGGTGGATAGCCGAGGAATTGTCGGAAAATCACGCACAGATTTGAACGCTGAAAAAACCGCGCTATTGGAATACGTCGATGCATCGCAATCTGGCTCAATTGAAGACGCCATCACCGACGCAGACGTATTCATCGGCGTATCGCGCGCAGGACTTCTCACTCCAGAATTAGTCCAAAAAATGGCGAAAGATCCAATCGTATTCGCACTAGCAAATCCTGTTCCAGAGATTATGCCAGATGTCGCCGAGCAAGCCGGCGTCGCAATCATCGGTACAGGTCGTAGCGACTTTCCAAACCAGGTCAACAATTCTCTGGCCTTCCCTGGAATCTTCCGCGGCGCATTAGATCACGGAGTTAAGAAAATCACCGATCAGCACAAATTGGCGGCTGCTGAAGCACTAGCTAACTTGGTTGAAAATCCAACTGTCGATAAAGTCGTCCCAACTGCATTTGACGAGGGTGTTGTTGAAGCTATTGCGAATGTCATTAGATAAGCCTAAGCGCCAGCACCGTACTTAGCCGCATCACGAGAGTCTCCATCTATGAATAGAGCCACTAACGACTCCTGGTTCTGTTTGTCACAAGCTCCCAAAAATAGCACTACTTCAGTCGCTCCAGCTTCCTGAAGAGATTTTTTAGTCTCACTTTCATCGGGCATATCCTCAACGCTGACTTTTGACATATAAACCCTCTTGGCGTTATGAGTTTGGTCTTTCCAAGCGTAAATTATAAACGGATAAAGCTCTTTTAATCTGTTATTTAAGCCAATTGGCAAACCGACAGACTTATCTTCTGAAGTTGCTACACATTTAGCAGCCATAGTTAATTTATCCTTAATAATAGGTAGAATGTCCCGCTTCTTCTCGTCGTTTTCGTATCCAGTCATTTTATGCTCGACCTTTTTAGCCTCTTCAGTGCGCGCGTCAACTACTGCAACCACAGTACCGTCACCACCACGCTCAATATGCAGTACATTCACAATAGAATCTTCCCTAAACCACGGAAACGTCTCGCTATCAAGTATCACAGTATCTCCCGCCTTCAATCCAATTTCTACCAACTGAGAACTGCTTTCTTCAGTTGCCAGCTTCGGCTTATTTGACCTTTTTCTCTTAGCGACTTTTCTTAAAGACTTACTCGCAATTTCACCCGCGGCTTCGTAGGTTCTGAATTTTTCAGAAAGAACCTTTAGCTCGCCTTCTAAAATTGACTTCATTTTTTCTTCCACCACGGATTTGGCAAGAGTCTGTGCATTCGGACAATTTTCCTCGAATACAATTTCCGTATATTCACGAGCCAACAACCCCTCGTCCAAATCTCTCACCCCGCCTGCGCAGTCGAGTATGGTTTTCGCCAACTCCAGGTCTCTTTCATAATTAAAGAAGGCTTCAATACGTTCCATGCGCACATCAACATTGCTCTCGAGCATTGCATCAAACTCGTCACCTTTAAGCATTGAAAAATTTGTCAATAATTCGACCAAGTGATGCGTCTTTTCGCGAGCTGGATCATATTCGGGTCGACTTATTCCAAATTCTACAGACGAAGAAGCGCTGTCTTTTTCATAAATCCTATCAATCACAGACCGCTTAGTTTCTAATGTGAGTTGTATATACTCAGAGTCGGCAGCATCTGGTCTGAGATTGTTATTCCTCTGAAATTTCTTTACTGTAGGAATTTTATACCCTTCAAGATTGCAATACTTCGGAACATTAACTTCCGCTATTTTAGCGGGAAAAAATTTATCTAACAACGATATAAAAGCATCGAGCGAGGTTTTATATTCCTTATTAAACTCTTCTTTCAATCGAGAACTCACTTCATCAAAATCGTAGCGAACATCCAAATACTCGGGAGACTGATCGTACACATCCCTAGCCTGCTTAAGAGTATCGATTACAGGCTTATATTTCTCAACCAAATCCTTAAACATAGATGAGTCTTTAGGAACATCTTCATATATATATTCAAGGAAATTGATAACAGTATCGAAAATTTCACAGACAGAGTCTTTCTCAGACTCTGAAGGTTCACTATCGTAATAAGAGTGTTCCGGAATTTCGCTCATAAACTGATATTTTATCAGTTTATGGCTATAAAGTCAATTATATTACTCTGTTAACTTCTTCTAGTGTTGTTTCGCCACGAAGAGCCGCCAACACGCCAGCCTGAAGCAACGTCACCATACCATCTTCTTTTGCAGCCTTTTCAATCGCTTCCGTATGAACATCCTCAACATCGCCGCGCAAGAATTTCTGAATATTCTCGCTCACGACCAGTTGCTCCATTACTGGAATTCGCCCCTTATAGCCAAACGGAACGTCGTCCGTTGGCACCGCACGCCAAAGCTTAAACGTATCCAAATCTGGGCAATCAACATTCTCTGGCAAATCCTTCAAAACTTCTTTTACCCACTTACGAGTCGCCTCATCTGGCTCATATTCTTCCTTGCTATCATCCCACAATCTCCTCACCAGTCGCTGGGCAATCACCAGCCGAACCGCCGAGCTAAAAATCGGATTTTGCCCAATCATATCGATCATACGACTAAACGCCGCCGCAGTTGAATTAGCGTGAAAGCTGGACAGCACCAAGTGCCCCGTAATTGAAGCTTGAATCGCAGTCTTCGCAGTTTCATTGTCGCGAATCTCACCGACCATCACCACATCTGGGTCAAGACGCAAAACACTACGCAAACCATCAGCAAACCTCTGTCCATTCGTCGTATCAATCGGAATCTGAGCAATCCCAGGAATCGTATTTTCTACAGGATCCTCCAGTGTGATAATCTTTCGGTCTGGCGTATTAAGAGCATTAAGAATGCTATATAACGTTGTGGATTTTCCCGAACCAGTCGGACTAACCATCAACAACATCCCGCGCGGATGAGAAACAACTTCATCAATTTGCTTGCGCTCTTTCTTTGAAATGCTCAAGAGATCCAAATTTAACATTGACTCATCGAAATTGAACAATCGAAGCACCAAGTCCAAGCCATACACCGTCATCACAGCTTCCACGCGCAAATTCAGCACATGCGATGCGCCATCTCTATGAATTTCCTGCTGCATATGCCCAGATTGAGGCTCTCTGGAAGCGGTAGAAATATTCGCACGCGACGCCAAAGTCGCCATAATCACTCGATACCTATCCCTGCCAAGTTCCGCCACCGTATGCAAAGCTCCGTCAACACGCATACGAATTCGAATCGATTCGCGCTGATTTTCGATGTGAATATCCGACGCGCCCAACAAATCCGCTTGGTCAATCAAATAGTTAAACACATCATTCGTACCCACGGAAGCCAAAGTCTGCGTAACCTGCGCCAGAGTATCGCTATCACCTTCTTTGGCAATTTCAATATTGTCGTAAATCACTTTTTTTGGCGGATCAAATCTGAGCATAATTGACCGAAACGCCGAACCAGAAATTAAGAAGAAGAAGATTCGCTTGCCGTTTTCAACATATTGGCTTTGCATTTTCTTCATCAACGACTCAGAAGTTTGCGATGTAACGCCAAATCGATAAGATTGGTCTTCCTCATTAAAGGCTAACGGAACCAACCTGCCTTTATACATCTCTTCTATCGTTAAAACACCCTTAAGCAAAGGTAAAGTTTCTTCAAATTCCCGCCCGTCAAGATATTGAAGTCCTAAAATTGACGCTCGACGACGAGTCGCTTCCTCATCTTGCTCACGGCGTCGCGCCTGAATTTTATCTTCGTCCATATGAAAATTATACCAAAAAGCTTACGGTTTTACGAGTGATATAATAGTAATATGAATCCAGAAATTACTCTGTTAGTCCACAATATTCGCTCAACGCATAATGTTGGGGCAATTTTCCGCACGGCCGAAGGATTTGGCGTAAAAAAGATTATTCTTAGTGGCTACACGCCGTATCCAGAATTGAGTTTATGTAGCAAGGCGCCTGCTTGTGCGCTTGTCGATGGAGAAATTCGATCTGAAGATCCTCGCCTGCCGCATATTCGCGAAAAAATCACCAGCCAAATTCATAAAACTGCTTTGGGCGCGGAAAGTTTGGTGCCATTTGAGTTTTACGAGGATATCAATGATTGGATTAAAGAGAATCAGCGAACAAAAAACTTGCCAATTGTCGCGCTGGAGCAATCAAAAGACAGTGTGATGTTGCCAGAATTTCAGCCGCCTGAAAAATTTGCGCTACTGCTTGGCGAGGAAGTCCACGGAATCACGCCGGAACTTTTGGACAATTGCGACTTCACTGTAGAAATCCCGATGTTCGGTCAAAAAGAATCATTCAACGTGTCAGTCGCAACAGGAATTGCGCTGTTCGGACTGATTTTCCCGAGAATGAAATAATCTCAACAACACATAAATAAATCCCTCAAGTCTGCTTATTGACTTTATTAACCATATGTGTTATATTTGTATGAGCTTTCTTTGGAATCCCCCAGAGAAAGTAGTCCCCTACATGAGAGGTTCAAGAAAATGTTTGACATTTTCTTCATCTTTACAATCTCCACTGCTATGTACGCTGTGTGGTACGCTGGCAAAGCCCCCTTCGGGGTTAGTCGCATATGGCACACGACGGCTATCGCATCCGCCGCATGGCTGTTGTTTTTCTTTGCCTACTTTATGGTAGCAGAGGCTCCGTTGCGTCCGCAGTACCACAAGATACTGGTATCATTGTTCTACTGCACCCTCGCCATTACATATGCCGCTGTCAATCACAACGGACGTACAGCAGAACGCAACAGGTTAATGCGGGACAATAAGTCCCGCTGACAGATAGTTAGCTCGCCTTGAGACTTTTGGTCTCGGCTGAGACCTCTGTCAGCGGGCTAACTATCACTTTAGAACTACACACTCTTCACCCAGAGTGTTTTTTAATTGGCTTAATAAATTGTCATTAGCATCCACCTTAAACGGCAGGCGCATGGCTGATTTTTCTTTCTCGCCCAGTACCAAAACCACGTCAGTCGTGCCAGCATTCTCGCCGCAAACAGACTTCATTTTCACCAACCGCGAATGGTCATTCGGATCTTTAATATACACAAATAACTTTGAAGCGGGAATTTCTGGCGCAACATTAACAGGCGCCGAATGAGTTTTTGGCTGCGGTTTGGCGGCGTCATTCTTCACGGTAGACTTCGGAGAAGCTCCATTTTTCTGATTGCGATAAGCTTCACGGCGCTCTTTTTTTACAGCAGAGCTAATTTTTGGCGCATCCATTTTACGACCAGTCGACTCATAGCCATTGATATCGTTATCCGTAATCGCAATAATATCATCGGCAATTAG
>OKSH01003373.1_pt1 | contig 10290 bp, 8 predicted proteins | sample 1601231 | NCBI WGS metagenome assembly OKSH01 (sample SAMEA3541596, study PRJEB24748) | human gut metagenome | biome: human gut; feature: human-associated habitat; material: faeces | place: China | collected 2012 | reverse complement strand
TGATTTCGAACAGATCTTCGATCAGTACCTTTAAGCGGAGCGCCTTTTTGTCCAGCGTATCGAGATATTCCTGCTGCTGTATTGGGGTAAGTCCCGGCTCCTTTAACAGGTTGATATAGGTAATGATTGCAGTCAGCGGCGTCTTTAGATCATGAGATACGTTGGTGATCAGTTCGGACTTCATCCGTTGGCTCTTGACCTCTTCGTCTACCGCTTTCTTGAAATCAGTCTGAATTTGTAAAAGCTCTTTTTTATAGCTTTCGAAAACGCCGAAGTCTTCTGAAAAAGCGGTATCGAAATCCCCTCTTGCGATCGAGCTGGTCGCACGCAGGAGGTTCTGATATTTGGTTTGTATGTCATGGACGTATTTTTTGAGCAGGAAATAGATAATCAGGGAGTAAATCAACAGTGGAACAAAGCCCCATACCCAGAAAAACGTAATGACAAACAGGATAATAAAATTGACGATGACCAATTTGGAAATCATTTTCTTGGCGTCTGTGCCGATATCGAAGCTGACAAGCTCCTGATAGAACCGGTTCCAGGCGTTCATAATTCTGCGCCAGTAGCGGATTAACAGGCTGTGCTCGCGAAACTCCTGCTTGCTGCGCAGACAGCCTGCTGCAATCGTACCAAGAAGAAAGGCGGCGAAAAAGCAAAGGAAAAAAACAATCGCCAAAAACAGATACAGCGTCCCGGACAAATGCAGCGGTGAAAGAACATGCTTTGTCAGGTTCGGAAACAGCTGTCCATGCTGAACGCCGCAGATCAGGCGAGTCAGGAAATAGGGCACCTGAAAAAACAGACAGAGAAGCACTGCTGCTATCTCGATCGGAAGCTGGCAGATGGAAAAGCTGCGGATACAGTAACCTCTTTTTTCGAACAAGAGAACCATAAAACCACCGAACAGGAATGTTGCAGCAAAAAAACCGATCAGCACGTGGGGAACCCCGGCGGCACAATAGCTCTGATACTGGAGGCTATCGTAATTGGTATCGCTCATGAACAGATCCTGGGAAGAAAGAATCTTCTGATACTGCTGCTGGGTGATGGCATAAATGATCCGCATATTCGAAGGACCGGAAAGCGAAACACGGTAACGGTAAGTCTGGCCAGAGTCTGAATCGAAATCTAACAAAAGGCTGCCGGAGTCATCAGAAAACTGCTGAAAATACTGTTCTCTTCCGGCAGTTTCCAGCTTTTTTAAAAGGCTGTCGGACTCGTCGCCAAAATAAGCGCGGCAGCTGCTGACATGTCCGGCGGCATCATATTCGATAACTGCATAATAAATATAGGACGGATGCTCTGTCGAGGTTTGTCCGTTTAAAAGCGCAGTCAGTTCAGAAACACTGCTGTTTCCGATTTGCGTACCGGAAGCAGTATCCTGTGCACAGTAATCGACATATTGCGTCAGTTTCTCTGCACCCGCCTTCATTTCATCAATCTGTGACAGAAATACATTATACAGGGCTTCTTCCAGATCACCGTCAGAAACGGGGGTGTCAGACGAAGCGTCGGAAGAGATTCTGTCAGCAATCTGATAAGTGGCTGAAGAGGCAGAAAATTCAGGATCACCTGATTCACGGCTCCCCAGATAGTCGATCGTCAGATACAGATCGGAATAAGACCAGTTTTTCTGATCGGTCTTTTCTTTCAAGTATTTATATTGAATATAGTTACTCTGATAAAGCTGTTCGATAAAGGACATTTCCGTCAGCGGAGTGGAAAATTCGCTGGCCGCACGCGTTTGAAAGAACGGCAGAAACGCCATCAGACAGAGCGTCAAAGACAGGAGGATGACAAGCATCACTGTAACGCTTTTTGCCTTTGGACTACTGTTTTTCCATTTTGTAACCAACACCCCACACCACCTTTAAATATTTCGGATTCTTCGGATCGATTTCTATTTTTTCTCGGATTTTACGGACATGAACCATAATCGTGTCAGTATTGACCGCTTTTTCATTCCAGATGCGTTCGTAAATTTCGTCTGCGGAAAAAACACGTCCGGGATTGCGCATCAAAAGCAGCAGGATTTTAAACTCAATGGGCGTCAGGCGCACCGGTGCACCATCAACAAAGACTTCTACAGTCTCTTCGTTCAATTCGATTCCGCCCAGCACATGGTAAGTATCCTTGACCGGTTCAGCCGATGCGATCGCTTCACGGTAACGGTTATAGCGCCGCAGTTGGGAATTGACACGTGCCAAAAGCTCCAAGGGCGTAAACGGCTTTGTGATGTAGTCGTCAGCACCCATATTTAAGCCCATGATCTTATCGACCTCTTCTGATTTGGCGGAAAGCATAATCACCGGGAAATCATAGCCCTTTTCCCGCACCTTCATCATCATCGTAATGCCGTCCATGCGCGGCATCATGATATCTACGATTGCAAGATCAATTTCTTCTTTTTCAATGACCGCCAGACCCTCGATTCCATCGCCTGCCTGAGATACGTCATATCCCTGGTTTTTTAAATAAATCTCGATTCCGGAACGGATATCGGCGTCATCTTCTACGATCAGAATATGATTCTTATCCATTGCAGCTTTTAACTCCCCTCTTTTGTATGGCGCCTGATAGTAAAAATAGTGTTCAGATCGCCTGTCTGACATATGTCCTATCAGTATAGCATCCGCGTCCCGGGAAAGCAAACTTTCGGACAAACTTTACGATACGCAAAAGAGCTTAGAAAAAAGCGGCATAAAAACGAAAAAAAATCTAAAGTTTTGAAAATATGTGCCCTAATAGCAGGTATCAGCGGAATGATTTCCGAAAAATGTGACGGAACCGTTCAGTGAAAATCCGTGCTGTAGTATGGAATGATCAGATAATCTCCGGCGTGGATATCGTCTGCATCCTGTAAGTGATTCATTTCGCAGACCTCGTCGATATAATCCTGGACAGATGTATAATGATTATCCATATAGCGGCCGGAAATAGCGGAAAGCGTATCTCCCGAATATACCATAATGCTGCGGAAATACTTATAATGGACAGGTTCGGAGGATGCCTGCGCTCTGGATAAAAATCCGGTTGTCAAAATACCGATAAAGACCGCGATAAGGGTCGCTGCAAGGCTGAAAAAGATCCGTTTGGTCAGTTGTCTGGTTCTGCGCAGGTGGTTGCGATAGGAACGCTCCTGATATGCTGCTACTGCTCTGGCGGTCTGAAAATAGGTGCTGTATGTTGTGTTCATAGAAATCCCCTCCTGAGTACAATCGAACATACGGTTTCGAACATATGTTTCTATACATGGATTATATCGAACGTACTTTCGAATGTCAACAGGAAACGGTAAAAATCGAACACTTCTTCGGAATGTATGTTTGCTTTTTTATCAGGGGTATGTTATACTGAATTTACATTAAAATGCAGAAAGGAATTTTTCTATGACACAGAGAAAGATCACTGCAAAACAGCAGGAAATTCTTGATTATATAAAAGAAGAAATTTTAAAAAAGGGATATCCGCCGGCAGTTCGTGAGATCTGCGAGGCAGTTCATTTAAAATCCACGTCTTCCGTTCATTCTCATTTGGAGACGCTGGAGAAGAACGGATATATCCGCAGGGACCCGACTAAGCCACGCGCGATTGAGATTACAGACGACAGCTTTCAGGCTGTTCGCACAGAGATGACGAGCCTTCCGGTTGTCGGCAATGTTGCAGCCGGACAGCCAATCCTTGCCGAAGAAAATATCGAAAGCTATCTTCCGATTCCGGCAGAATCCGTGCCGACCGGTGAGCCGTGCTTTGTGCTGAATGTCCGCGGCGATTCTATGGTAAATGCCGGAATTCTGGATGGTGACCAGATTTTTGTACAGTGTTGTCAGGAAGCCTATAACGGACAGATCGTGGTTGCGCTGATCGATGACTCTGCTACAGTAAAACGTTTCTATAAAGAAAAGGATCACATCCGTCTGCAGCCGGAAAACGATACGATGGATCCGATCATCGTAGACGACTGTCAGGTAATCGGACGTGTGTTCGGAATGATGCGGATCTTCCATTGAAATCCTCATTCCGCAGGCGCTTTGCGCTAAAGGAGACACATGCGATCCATCGCTGCTTTGCGATGCCTGCGGGACAAATCAGCCTTTCTGTCTGACTTACTGCTGATTTGATTATATGCCGTGCTATTTTAGAAATCAACCTTTAAAGCTTTCCGATCGTATTGTCCCAGATCGCGTCGAATACCTTATCATAGGTGGTATTTCCAGCGCCGCCCTTGGGTGCCAGCTTGCGTTTTTCCGTGCTCTCTCCGTAACAGATAAAGTTTTCCAGCAGCCGTTTTCCCAGCATCGCCGTGATGTCCCCATTCTTTGGAGCAAATGCGTAATAATAGTTGGACTTCTTTTTTTCGTCCCCACAGGATTTTTCCTTCGTGCTGCCCGTTTTTCAACAGCTCCTCCACCCTGTCATACTGACCAGCCGACGTCTCGCAGTCTCTGTCGCACGGGGCAAGCTCCGGGGTAGAAAACTGTACATAGTACGAATACTCGCTCTTACCTTCGTCATCGTCGGAACGGTCAAATTCTTCCTCATATACCGCGTCAAAATGAATATCTGCGATAAAAAGATCCCCGTTTGTGATCATTTCCTTTACGGTGTACAAAGGATTCCCGAACAGCTGTTTTTTCTGCTCCCCGAGGGCGTCTGCCACTTCCATCGGCACCTTCTGCCAGTTCAGGGAAGAAAGTGAAACCACCTCTTTTGCTTCCCGCCCACAGGCTGTGCATTTTCCATCCGACAGCTCCTTTCCACAAAACACGCAATACCCTTTTTTGTTGTCCCTGTTTGAAAAAATTCCCATGATAGCTCCTCCTTTTTATTTTTTACTGTTTATTCTTTTAGCATGCAATCTGCTTTCTCATGCAATCTGACCTGCCGTTTCCAAACTCTGCCCAGGACTGATCGCTTCCCCATTCGTCCCAGCTGTCATCCTCCCAATAGTCGTCATCCTCAAAGAACAGCCAGTCGATCCAATCCCAGTCGTCTTCATAGTCGTCCCAGCCTTCCCAGTCGTCCTCATACCACGATTCATAATCATAGTAATCGTTATAACCCTCGGCATAGACGAATTTTTCCAGCCAGCCGACATAGTCGGCGTCCATCCCCACACCGGTAAAAACCGGATAGAGATATCCATAAAACTCAGAATCCCCATAAGGCAGCGTGACAGACAATCCAGTCATTCCAACCTCGTCGTCCGTACAATTAAAATAGCAGATGGAAAGGTTTACCGCAGCCGCCAGTGCCTCTGTCTCTTTGGATTCGATATTCTGCGCTACTGCCATGATATCCGTTATATAATAGTCTGACATGGAATAATCTCCATCCTCGTCAAACAGAAAATCAAACAGCCCTTTTTCCCGCAAAACAGGATGAGCGCGCCTGCCGCCCCGGACGTGCATACTGTAATTTTCCCCTAGCAGCGCAGGCTCGTTTGCATAGGCAAAATCAGCCCACGCGGTATAGAGCACCTTCATGTAGGATTCGTCGATCAGCGCCAGCGTGGAAGACCCCTCGCCGTTTTCTTCATTATCTGCGATCATGTCATCCACGATGATTTTCCCAAGCTCCTCGGAGGAAATGCTGGTGTTCTCCGACAGGGCGTTCAGCCATCCCGTGTACGACCAGCCGTAGCCGGATTCAAAATCCTCCGACAGAATCATGTAATCGCAATAATTGTACATGGCACAGCAAAGCTCTAACGAAGACATAATGCAGCTGTCCATGCCGACGATATCAAAGTAAATCCCGCTCTGGCGGATTGCCGTCTGGATCTCATCGATCGTAAGCACCGAATCCTCCGACTGGTGTTCGTCATATCCAAAGCCGTATACCGGTCCTGCGCCGTGATCCCAGAAAATCAAGATATAACGGTTTGCCGGATAATTTTCTGCGCCCCAGGAAATAAAATCTGCAAGCGTATCCGGCGATGTACAATCCAGCTGTCCGAGGCTGTCATCCACAAGCACCAGGTTCCCGGCTTCCACCTTATAGCGCTGCGTGTGGTCGGAGGCAATCCCAAGCCTTTTTGACCAGCTTTTTGTGCCGACCGTTTCCACGAGGACATTGACCTGGCTGCTGATGTTCGCCGCAAGCATCTCACAAAGATCCTCCGTCGCCTCTCCGTCCTCCGATTCCAGATCCGAACCATTCATATAGACAAACACGGTCGCTTGGTCCTTTCCATCGCCTTTTATCTCTGTCTGTTTCTCCTTTACCATATCTTCCGGAAAGGAATTTTCCGCTGTACCCGCCACATGCTCTGCACCCACCAGCGTTTCTGCACCTGATGCAGTCTCAGTGCCCGTCTGTGTCCCTATACCTGACGCCGTCTCTACGCTCGTCTGTTCCTGATCTGCAGGCATTTCTTCTTCATCCGGCAAAAGCAGAACGATGATAAACAGCACGCCGCAGACAATCAATAGATTACGGAGAAGCTTTCCCAGTTTTTTCATAACACATCACCCTTTTTTATCCTATGAGGTCGGGGTTTTTGCCCCTAGCATCCTCCTATATCAATATAATAAAAAAAACGCGAAGCCTTGTAAATAATATATTTACATAGGTTTCGCGCCTTTTAGCGTTACTTATTTCGCGTAGTCCGTTACGCGGCTCTCTCTGATCACATTGACCTTGATCTGTCCCGGATATTCCAGCTCTGCTTCGATCTGCTTGGAAATATCCCGTGCCAGGAGTACCATATCCGCATCGGAAATCTGCTCAGGAACTACCATAACCCGAACCTCTCTGCCCGCCTGAATGGCAAAGGATTTATCTACACCTTTGAAATTGTTGGAAATGTCTTCTAATTGTTTCAGTCTGCTGGTATAGGTTTCCAGCGTCTCTCTTCTTGCACCCGGACGAGCTGCAGAAATTGTATCAGCAGCCTGTACGATACAGGCAATCAGAGAGGTCGGCTCTACATCGCCGTGGTGGGATTCCACCGCATTGATGACTGTCGCGGACTCTTTGTATTTCCGACAGAGCTCAGCGCCCAGCTGAATATGAGAGCCTTCCATTTCGTGATCCACTGCCTTACCGATATCATGCAGCAGACCTGCACGTTTTGCAAGACGGACATCCAGTCCCAGCTCTGCAGCAAGCAGACCGGACAGATGCGCTACCTCGATCGAATGCTTCAATGCGTTCTGACCGTAGCTCGTCCTGAATTTCATCTTACCTAACAGTCTGACAAGTTCCGGATGAATACCGTGTACGCCGACTTCCAGTACAGCGGCCTCGCCCTCTTCTTTAATCATTGTCTCTACTTCACGCTGTGCCTTTTCTACCATCTCTTCGATTCTGGCCGGATGGATACGTCCATCTACAATCAGCTTCTCCAGTGCAATCCGCGCAACCTCTCTGCGGATCGGATCGAAGCCGGAAAGCACAACTGCTTCCGGTGTGTCGTCGATAATCAGATCAACGCCGGTCAGGGTTTCAAGGGTACGGATATTACGTCCTTCCCGTCCGATGATACGCCCCTTCATTTCATCGCTGGGAAGCTGTACGACAGAAATCGTCGCTTCGGATACATGATCTGCAGCACATTTCTGAATCGCATTGACCACATATTCTTTCGCTTTCTTATCAGCTTCCTCTTTGGCCCGATGTTCCATTTCCTTGATCATCTTGGCCGATTCATGCTTCACATCATCTTCAACAATTTTCAGCAAATATTCCTTTGCCTGGTCGGAGGTCAAACCAGAGATTCTTTCCAGTTCCTGGACACGCTGCTCGTTCAATCGGGAAATCTCTTCCTTCTGCTTCCGCATCTCCTCTTCCCGCTTCGCCAGATAAGCTTCTTTCTTCTCGATCGCATCGGTCTTCTTGTCGATGTTCTCTTCCTTCTGCTGCACGCGGCGTTCGTACCGGGTAACCTCGGCTCTGCGTTCCTTGATCTCGCGATCCAGTTCGTTCTTGGTACGAATGGATTCCTCCTTCACCTCCAGCAGTCCTTCCCGTTTCTTCGCTTCTGCAGTCTTTAACGCTTCATCAATGATTTCTCTGGCTTTGTCATCCGCATTGCCGATCTTCTGCTCAATTCCCTTTTTACATTGCGCAGAGGCGATCAGTGCGGTAACCGGAACAGCAATCAGCAGGGTAACAATTGCTGTTATAACGATTGGCACCATCATTCCAGGAGCACCTCCTTATTTAATTTTCATTGTGCAATATCAGTTATAGAATGTTCATTCCCATTCTTATAAACAATTTTACAACATCTCAATTTTATACAATTCCACCACAGATGTCAAGTAATTCCGTGCCATTCTGCACAAATCGGTGCCCCTGTAGTTTATTCTTCCGCCAGCTCCATGGCTTTTCTGACGGTTTCTGCGCTGATGCCCTTGCGATACAGAAAAGCCGCCGCCTTTCGTTTCTCTGCAAAGTCTGCCTGCGCAGGATCGTAACGCTTTTTGGCAAGCCACATCCGCGCGAGCGCAAGTTCGTCCGGTCCATCCCCCTTTTCTGCCGCTTCTGCAAATGCTGCTTCTATTTCATTCCTCGAAACGCCTCTTGCGATCAGATCCTGTTCCAACACGCGTTTGCTCTTTTTCCCCGCCTGATTAACGATGTAATCCTTTGCAAACTGCAGATCATCCACATAATGATAGGATTTTACATAAGCGATCGCGCTGTCGATGCTTTCCTGCGGATAACCGCCCTTTTTTAATTTGCTGCGCAGTTTGCTTTCCGTATATGCCCTGCTCTGTAAAAGGTTCATGCAGCGCAGCGTCGCCCGTTTGGGCAGCACCTCCTGCATGATCTCCCGATAGGATTCTTCTGAAAGCTCTTCCTGTTCCCGCACCCCGAATAAACGAAGTTCGCCTTTGTATAATACAAAGGCGAAACTGTCCTCTAAATATATTTTGCAGCGGGACCGGGACAATTCTTCTATCCGGGTCACTGTCATGTACGTCTTACTCCTTTTCTGTCAGGCTCTGTTCTTTTGCGTCTGCACCAGACTTCTCTACTTTGCCTGTCGCAGCTTTCTCAGACTTTGCTGCTGCGTCTGCAGGTGTTTTTCTCTTCAGGCCGTAATGCTCGCGTACCTTCTCCTCGATCTCCTCGCAGATGTCCGGATGATCCTTTAAGTAGCTTTTGGCATTCTCACGTCCCTGACCGATCTTATTGCCCTCGTAAGCATACCATGCGCCGCTCTTGTTCACGACGTTGATGTTCGCTGCCAGATCCAGAATATCCCCGACAACGGAAATACCTTCTCCGAACATGATATCGAATTCCGCTTCCTTGAACGGAGGCGCAATCTTGTTTTTAACAACTTTGACACGGGTACGGTTGCCGACCACTTCACCGCCCTGCTTTAAGGATTCGATTCTGCGCACATCCATACGGATCGAAGCGTAGAATTTCAACGCACGTCCGCCAGTCGTTGTCTCAGGGTTACCGAACATAACGCCGACCTTCTCACGCAGCTGGTTGATAAATACCACGGTACAGTTGGACTTGCTGATGACACCGGTCAGCTTTCTCAGTGCCTGGGACATCAGACGCGCCTGCAGGCCTACATGGCTGTCGCCCATGTCGCCCTCGATCTCCGCCTTAGGTACCAGAGCCGCAACAGAGTCCACAACAACGATATCGATCGCGCCGGAGCGAACCATCGTCTCCGCGATTTCCAGCGCCTGTTCGCCGTTGTCCGGCTGGGAAATATAAAGGTTGTCGATATCTACACCGATATTCTTCGCATAAACAGGGTCAAGCGCATGCTCTGCGTCGATAAATCCGGCGATTCCGCCGTTTTTCTGTACTTCTGCGATCATATGCAGGGTAACCGTTGTCTTACCACTGGATTCCGGTCCGTAGATCTCGATGACACGTCCCTTAGGGATTCCGCCCAGTCCCAGTGCAATATCCAGGCTCAGGGAACCGGTCGGGATCGTCTCCACATTCATCTGAGAGGCAGGGTCGCCGAGCTTCATCACTGCTCCCTTGCCATATTCTTTTTCAAGCTTTGCAATCGCTGCGTCGAGCGCTTTTAATTTTTCTTCTCTTTCCATGCTGTCTCCTTCTACATAAGAACGGATGTTCTGGTATTATCATAAAACATTTGTTCGATTTTGTCAACAACAGAAGTTACGGTTCATGCGCGGCATGCATTTCCCCAGAAATTCTTCGTATGAATAGCAGTCTGTTTTTTCAGCATATCATAAAAACACCGGTCTGAACAGCCTTTCCCCGGTATCTTTTGAGGTACAGTTCAGGATTGCCTCCCCTGTCTGAAAATAGTATAATAAAATTATCAAACAGACA
>OKSH01003368.1_pt1 | contig 10314 bp, 8 predicted proteins | sample 1601231 | NCBI WGS metagenome assembly OKSH01 (sample SAMEA3541596, study PRJEB24748) | human gut metagenome | biome: human gut; feature: human-associated habitat; material: faeces | place: China | collected 2012 | reverse complement strand
CTGGCGGCAAAGCTGAAAGATGAAAGAAATCTGAATGCAGAGCTGGCCGAAATCCTGGAAGGGTCTTTTGACGGCATTTTGGTAACTGATAAGGACGGTAAGATCCTTTTTGTCAACAGCTCTTATGAGCGTGTGGCAGAGATTAAGAGAAGTGACATGGAAGGAAAGTCCATGCGGGATTTGATCAATCCTGTCTGGATGCCCAATTCTGTAGCCTATGTAGTGGCAGAACAGAAAACGACTGTATCAAAGAGGCAGATTGTCAAATCGGGGCGCCATATCATGGTGACTGGGAAACCTATTTTCGACCGAGATGGTGAAATTAAAAAAATCGTCATCAATGCGCGGGACATCACAGAAATCTATGATTTGTCGGAAGAACTCCAAAAGTCGAAGTCAGCGGAAAAACTCTATATGGAGCGGCTTTCGGACTTTTCACAGATGAATCAGAAGGCGTCTCCGATCCTGGCAGTGAGCAAAGAAATGAAAGACGCGCTATCTCTGGCAGAGAAGGTGGCAAATTTCCAGGCTACGGTACTCATTTTGGGAGAATCGGGCGTCGGCAAGGAAGAAGTCGCAAAGTTCATACACAAAAACAGCATGCGCAGGGACAAACCTTTTATCGCCATCAACTGCGGGGCGATACCAGACAATCTCTTGGAATCTGAACTTTTTGGCTACGAAAAAGGGGCTTTTACAGGGGCAATCAACACTGGCAAAGAAGGACTGCTGGAAGCCGCAGCAGGCGGAACTGTATTCCTGGACGAAATCGGTGAAACGCCTTTGGATTTTCAAGTGAAGCTGCTGCGGTTTTTAGAGAGCAAAGAAATCCGACGTGTCGGTTCCAACCATTCAAAAAGCGTGGACGTGCGGGTGCTTGCGGCGACCAATCGGAACTTGGAGACGATGATAGAAGAAGGAACCTTCCGACGGGATTTATATTACCGGATCAACGTGGTGCAGATTGAAGTGCCGCCCCTGCGAAAGCGAAAGGAAGATATCGTGCCCTTGGCATCCTTCTTTTTGCAGAAATACAATCAAAAGTACGGGCAGGAAAAACTGCTGACCATGGAATTGGTTGACGAGTTGGAAAAATACCAGTGGGTGGGAAATGTGAGAGAACTGAAAAATGTCATCGAAAACATGGTTATCGTCAGCAATAACGAGTATCTGCAGACGGAGGACCTGCCTTGGGATGTGAAGGATAAAAAGATGCAAAAACGGAGGCTGATTGATGAAATCTCTGAACAGGATCTGACACTGGGAGAAGCTGTCGCAGAACTGGAAAAGCAAATTTTGCTGCGAACCAGAGAAACCTGCAGTTCGACCAGAGAGATGGCTGTCAAATTGGACGTGAATCAGTCCACCATTGTCAGAAAGATGCAGAAATATAACATAGGATAACCCCCGCAAATATGCATAAATGTAGCAGTAGATGCGTTGACGCATCGAAAGAGGAGGCGCAGAAGAAAAGACGGATGATTTCCGTCTTTTTCTTTTTTTGATAAAACCTCTGAATTTGCAACGATAAGACGCAGGCGATGCAGAAAAGACAGAGAGGAAGAGAACTTGGCACGATTCTTGTTATAAATAGAAATAAGGAATTCTCAGATAAGAACAGGAGGAGAAAGATGGAATTTACTTATTCAAGAGAACAGGAAATGGTAAAGAAGATGCTGAAAGAATTTGCAGAAAACGAAATCGCACCCATTTCAGCAGAAATTGACGAAAAAGCAGAGTATCCATACGAGACGATAGCCAAGCTGGGGGAGCTGGGACTGATGGGCATGCCCTTTCCCCAAAGCTATGGCGGCGCCGGTACGGATTACCTCACATACATCATGGCCATTGAAGAGATATCCAAGGTAGACGCTGCCCATGGCGTCATCATTCAGACCCATAATGCCCTTTGCTGCTGGCCTATCTTTACTTACGGCACAGAAGAACAGAAACAGCAATATCTGCCTGATCTTCTTTCTGGCAAGAAGCTGGGAGCTTTTGGACTGACGGAACCCAATGCGGGAACCGATGCAGCCGGGACGCAGACAAAAGCTGTACTCGATGGAGAGGAATGGATTCTCAACGGAAGCAAGATCTTCATTTCTGGCGGCGGTATTGCAGACGTTTACATCATCATGGCGATGACAGATCAGTCAAAGGGAACCAAGGGCATCAGCGCCTTTATCGTAGAGAAAGGTACACCGGGCTTTACTGCTCCGAAACACGAAAACAAGATGGGGATCAGAGGTTCTATTGCGGCGGAACTGGTATTCGAGGACTGCCGTATTCCGAAAGAAAACCTCCTTGGCCAGGAAGGCAAGGGCTTCAAGGTTGCCATGAGTTCGCTGGATGTGGGCAGGCTCGGCATTGCCGCACAGGCCTTAGGCATCGCACAGGGCGCTTTTGACCAGACCGTCGCCTACATGAAGCAGAGGAAACAGTTTGGAAAAACACTGGACAAGTTCCAGGCGCTGGCTTTTGAAATGGCCTCCATGAAGACCAGAATCGACGGCGCCAGATATCTTCTCTACGACGCCTGTAATACCAGAGACAGAGGGCTTCCGGCTACGGTAGCTGCGGCAGAGGCAAAGCTGGCCTGCTCTGAGGCGGCGATGTACGTGACGACCAAAGCAGTGCAGTTCCACGGCGGCTATGGATACATCAAAGATTATCCCGTAGAGAGAATGATGAGAGACGCTAAGATTACGGAAATCTATGAGGGCACATCGGAAGTCATGAAGATGGTCATGGCCGGAGAGATCTTTAAGTAATGATACGACTGGAGGAAAAGTGAAGATGAAAATAATCGTATGTGTAAAGCAAGTACCAGATACTAATGAAATCAAAATCAATCCTGAAACAGGAACCCTGATCAGGGAAGGCGTTCCTTCCATATTAAATCCAGACGACGCCAACGCTTTGGAGCAGGCGCTGCAGGTAAAAGATGCCAATCCGGGAACGGAGGTTACGGTCATCACCATGGGACCGCCTCAGGCAAAAGAGATGCTCCAGGAATGTGTCGCCATGGGAGCAGATGAGGCCATCCTGCTATCAGACCGTGCCCTGGGCGGTTCAGATACCTGGGCTACTTCCAACGCCATTGCCGCAGGCATTCGCAAGGCGGGGGATTTTGACATTCTATTTGCAGGCAGACAGGCCATCGACGGCGATACTGCACAGGTGGGGCCGCAGATTGCCGAGAAACTGGGGGTTCCTCAGGTTACATACGTGAAAGAGTTCGAGATGAAGGAAAACGGCATCGTAGTGAAGAGAGCCCTTGAAAACGGATATGAAATGCTGAAAGTAAAAACGCCTTGTGTACTGACCGCAATTAAGGAACTGAACCAGCCCAGATATATGTCGGTCAGAGGAATTCTGAAGGCGGCAAAACAGGAAATCAAGGTCTGGAATGCAGAGGACATCGGCGTCGATCAGACGACGGTAGGCCTGAAGGCCTCTCCTACCAACGTATTCAAATCCTTTACACCGAAGCCGAAGGGAGCGGGCATCGCTGTAGAAGGCGATACGCCAAAGGAGAAGGCTGCCAATCTGATGGCGGTACTGAAAGAAAAGTACATTATCTGATATTTGAATTTACGACTAACGCCTAGCCAGCTGAAGCTGGGGCGTGAAAGCATAAGGTCTGTCCATCAATTTCTTTTGAAATTGGGACCAGACCATTATACGATTTAATTCTGGAGGGAAATATGAAAGATTTTCAAGATTACAAAAACGTGTGGGTCTTTGCAGAACAGAGGCATGGAAAACTGATGAACGTGGCTCTGGAGCTGGTAGGAGAAGGCTACAAACTTTCAAGGGAAATTGGCGGCGATACGAAAGTATGTGCGGTACTGGTAGGAAACCATGTGGAACATTTGGCAGACGAGCTCTACGCTTACGGTGCCGACAGGGTATATGTGGCGGATGATGAACTTCTGGAGAATTACACCACAGACGGATATGCAAAGGTTATGACCGATGCGATCAATACCTATAAGCCGGAGATCGTCATCTTTGGCGCTACCCATGTGGGAAGAGATTTGGCGCCAAGAATCGCTGCAAGGCTGGACACGGGACTGACAGCAGACTGCACCAGACTGGATATCAATGTGGCCAACTATATGGAATATCTTGCGAAAAACACCACTGCCAGCTTGACTGGACTGGATCCGAAAGACGACAGCAAAGGACTGAAGCAGACCAGACCGGCCTTTGGCGGAAATCTGATGGCTACCATCGTAACGCCCAATACCAGGCCGCAGATGGCGACAGTCAGGCCGGGCGTCATGGCTAAGAGAGAAAAGGCGGAAGGAGCCGTAGGAGAACGGATCGACGTGAAGGTTAATCTGTCAGAAGAGGACATTCATGTCCAGGTGTTGGAAGTGGTCAAAGCGGCGAAGGCGCTGGTTTCCCTGACCGATGCGGACATCATCTGCTCCGGCGGCAGAGGACTTGGCGACGCGGCGGGATTTGAGCTGATCGGGCAGTTTGCAGAAAAAGTAGGCGGCGTTGTCGGCGCATCTCGTGCAGCAGTGGATGCAGGATGGATCGACCCCAGTCATCAGGTGGGTCAGACGGGGACCACGGTAAAGCCGCATATTTACTTTGCCTGCGGCATTTCAGGCGCAATCCAGCATTTGGCGGGTATGCAGACGTCGGATATCATCATTGCGATCAACAAAGATCCAGAGTGCCCGATGATGAAACTGGCGGACTTTGCAATAGAAGGTGATCTGAAAAAGGTCATTCCGGAAATCATGGCACTTTGGGATGTGGAGGAATAAGAAGATGAGAGAAGTAGTAATCGTCGATGGCGCCCGCACTGCCTTTGGAAGAATGGGCGGAGCGCTGAGAGTTTATACGCCGGTGGAGCTTGCAGGGATGACCATGAAGGGTCTCTGTGAAAAAACAGAGATATTGAAAAAAGGCAAGGTGGATGCCGTATTTGTCGGCAGTGCGTCAGGAGATTTGAACACCCATAACTTTGCAAGATATGCAGGGCTTCTGGCAGGGCTTCCTTACGAGACGTCGGCCACCTTTCTCGAAATGCAGTGCGGTTCATCCATCGCCTGTATCAATAATGCGGCGCTGCAGATCAAAGAAGGGTATCTCGACGTGGCGATCTGCGGAGGTGCAGAGGCCCACAGCCAGACCTACTATAAATATTCCACTGCTGTGGAACCTTATAAGGGAATCGCACCGATGCCGGCGCCTCTGAAGCTGGCACCGACGAAAGAAGACGATATCTCTATGATCGAGGTGTCTGATTTGATGGCCAGGAGATGGGGGATTACCAGAGAAGCGTGCGATGACTTTGCACTGAGGAGCCAGCGCAGGGCTGCAGAAGCCATAGAAAAAGGATATTTTGAAGAGGAGATTCTACCTTTGCAGGTGAAATACAGCCGCAAAGGAGAGGCGGTGACGGTAGACAAGGACGAACACCCGAGACCGCAGACGGACTTAGCGGGACTGGCAAAACTCAGGCCAGTCAATGAAGGAGGCGTGACCACGGCAGGAAATGCGTCGGGCAGAAATGACGGCGCAGCCTTTGTCCTGATGATGAGTGCGGAAAAAGCCAAAGAATTGGGCTACGAACCGATGGCAAAGTGGATCTGCGGCATGGACGCAGGCGTCGATCCTAAATACATGGGAATCGGACCGGCTTACACGAATCTGAAAGTGATGGAGAGAGCGGGATTGAAAGTGAAGGACATCGACGTTTTCGAGTGCAACGAAGCCTTTGCTGCCCAGAATCTTTCCGTCATCAAAGAGATGGAAGAAATCACTGGTGAAAAGATCGACATGGAGAAGTGGAATCCAAATGGCGGCGCCATCGCCTTCGGCCATCCAAACGGAGCCAGCGGCGGGCGTATCTGTCTGGCTGCCATGAAAGAGCTGATCAGAAGCGGGGGCCGATATGGCATCTTTTCCTCCTGCATCGGCGGGGGCTTAGGGGTATCCACATTGATTGAGAATTTAAGAAGGTAGGTGGACAAAATGATTAAAAAAGTAGGTGTCGTAGGCGCAGGCATGATGGGGGCAGAAATCGCCCTTTGCTTTGCGAGAGAAGGCTATGAAACAGTTTTAAACGATATCAGTCAGGAAATAGCAGACAGAGGAAAAGAAAAACAAGCGGCAATCTTGGACAAGAACATCAAAAAAGGCAGGATCACAGAGGAAGACAAGACTGCGATACTGAACAGAGTGACAGTCACTGGAAACCTGGAGGACATGGCAGACTGTGACTTGATCATCGAGGCAGTGCTGGAAGTCTTTGACATAAAAAAGAGCGTCTTCGAAAAGCTGGATGCCATCTGCAAGGAATCTGCCATCATCGCCAGCAATACCTCTTCTATTTCCATCACGAAGCTGGCTTCTACCGTGAGAGCAGAGCGAAAAGGCAAGTTCATCGGCACCCATTTCAACTCCCCTGCCAGCGTCATGAAATTGGTAGAGGTCATTCCAGCACTGCTGACCAGTGAGGAGACGGCTGAGGCAGTGACGGCCGTCTTGAAGGAAATCCAAAAAGAGCCGGTCAGGGTAAAGGATGTGGTGGGATTTGGACTGAACAGAATCTTCCACGCCATGTACTTAGAAGCGTGCCGCCTGGTAGAAGAAGGGGTGTGCAGCGCAGAGGATGTGGACAAAATCTGCAAATACGGCCTGGGCCACCCGATGGGAATCTTCGCACTGCTGGATATCACCAGTCACGATCTCAATCTCAATGTAGACCGGATTTTGTTCAAAGCGTATGGGGAACGATTCAGACCGAGCCCGCAGATTATCAGACTGGTGGATTCGGGAAGGTTAGGCAAGAAGACCGGCGCCGGATTCTACAATTACGAGGAGAGATGAGATGAGTCAGGTTACACTTAAGATAGAAGAGGGCATTGCATGTATCAGTGTCGTGAGGCCGGAGGCGCTCAACGCTCTGAACCGAGAAATCGTCGATGAGATGGATCAGCTCCTCGACCAGGTGGAAAAGGACGATTCCGCGAGATGTCTGATTTTCTACAGCGAAAAGAACTTTGCGGCGGGAGCTGACATCAAAGCCATGGCGGAATGTGATGAGGAGGGGGCAAAAGCTTTCGCGTTTTCTCCCGTCTACAACAAAATTGCAGACTTACCCCTGCCGACCATTGCAGCTATTGAAGGCTACGCCCTGGGCGGCGGTATGGAATTGGCCATGACCTGTGACATCAGGATTGCAGGAGAGAGCGCCAAGATGGGCTTTCCTGAAGTCACCTTGGGCATCTTTCCAGGGGCAGGCGGGACGATTCGGGTTCCCAGGGCTGTCGGCGAAGCCTTCGCGAAGGAACTGATCTTCACAGGAGATGCTGTCAGTGCCCAGCGGGCGCTGCAGATGGGGCTGGTCAACCGGGTCACGGCAGACACAGACGTATACGCCGAAGCCGAAAAAATGGCAAAGCGAATCGCAAAACGCGGGCCTGTGGCCATCCGTATGGTCAAAGAGGTCATCCGCAGAGGATTAGAGGAACCGGATCAGAACAGAGCCATCGAAATCGAAGCAGAGCAGTGGGCGAGATTATTTACAACCTATGATCAGAAGGAAGGCATGAAGGCCTTTATCGAAAAGCGCAAGCCACGCTTTGAGAACCGATAGAAAAGCACGACAAAATGCAGCCAAATCAGAGATTTGGGCATTTAAAGCATAAGGAGTTCCCAGCAATTTGCACTCGCAAATTGGGGCAACTCCATTAGGAGGAAAGAAAAGTGTCAGAAGAAAAGATCACATCAAAAGAATTGCTGAATCAGCTGACTGCCAAGCATTACGACGGCGCCCTTGCAGCAAAGGCGGAAGGAAAGCCGGTGGTCTGGGCGACGTCCATCTGTCCTAACGAGCTGCTGGACGCCATGGACCTGGCTACGGTATATCCGGAAAACCATGCGGCAGCCATCGGCGCCAGAAAAGAGGCCATGAAATTCATCGAACAGGCGGAGGGCATCGGCTACAGTGCAGATATCTGCTCCTATGCCAGAGTGAATATGGGTTATGTGGATCTGCAGCATGCAGAGGCGCAGGACATTCCCCTGCCGGATCTGATTTTCAGCTCCACGAATATCTGTAATACCGTGCTCAAATGGTATGAGAACCTGGCGAAGAAGCTGGACATTCCGCTGATTCTGTTCGATATGCCGTTCAACCATACCTATGAAGTGCCAGACAACGCGACAAATTACATCCGCGGGCAGATTGAACATGCCATCAGCCAGCTGGAAGACTTTACGGGAAAGAAGATGGACTATGATAAACTGGGAGAAAAGATGGCAATGAACAACGCCACCTGTGAATGGTGGAAAAAAGCGACGGACTGGGGCAAGACAAAACCATCTCCGCTGAACGGTTTTGACATGTTCAACTACATGGCGATGATCGTCTGCATGAGAAGTTCAGAGGACGGACAGAAACTCTTCAAACTGTGGTACGAAGAACTGAAACAGAAGGCGGAAGAAGGCAGGGGGCCGTGGAACAGTGCAGAAGAGCAGTACCGAATTATCTGGGACGGCATTGCCTGCTGGCCCCACCTATCTACCACCTTCAAACTGCTCAAGAAATATGGCATCAACATGGTCACTTCCACCTATCCGGGCAGTTGGTACAAGGTGTACGAAACCAACGATTTGGACGGCATGGCCCGCAGTTATACGGGGAATTACGCCAACCGAAACCTGGATTACGGTGCAAAGCAGATGGAAGATCTGATCAGAGAATTCAGCGTGGACGGCGTTGTCTTTCATTCCAATAGAAGCTGCAAGCTGATGGACTTCAGAACCTATGAGGTGCAGAGAAAGATTACGGAGAGAACGGGATGCCCATCAGTCATCTTTGACGGAGACCAGACCGATCCGAGAGTCTTCTCCGAAGCGCAGTATGAGACCAGGATCCAAGGCCTGCTGGAGATGATGGAAGAGAACAGAGAAGCGAAAAGAAAGGGGGACATCGAATGAGTTATTTGAATACGATTGAGAAACTTTGTGCTGCGGCGCTGCATCCAGGCAAAACCATTGTGAACACCAAAAAAGAGACTGGGAAAGAACTGGTAGGATGTTTCCCCATTCATACACCGGAAGAAATCGTCTACGCTGCAGGCTGCGTACCTATCGGCATGTGGGGCGGCAGGACAGAAATCCAGCTTGCTGACAAGTATCTGCAGAGCTTTTGCTGTTCCATCATGAGGGCCAATGTAGAATTCGCCATGAGGGGAACCTATGACATGCTGAAAGCTGTCATCATCCCCACTTTCTGCGATACCATGAAGTGCATCGTCGAGAACATGAAACTGGCTATGCCAAAGGTGCCGACCATCGCCATGGCTTATCCGCAGCACAGAACCCTGCAAGCCGGCATGGAATATACGGTCAGTGAAATAAAGAGAGTCAGGCACGAACTGGAACTGATTCTCGGCAAAATCATCACAGAGAACCAGATCGAAGAGGCATTCTCCATTTATGAAAAATATCGGAGGACCATGAGGCGATTCAGCGAAACCAGCGCGGAACATCCAGAGATCATCACAGCCAGGAAACGCCATCTGCTGATCAAAGCCGGACAATTCATGGACAAAGCCATCTATACGGAGATGATTGAGGAAATTATCCAGGGGCTGGAAGGCGAGCCGTCATCCGGATACCAGGGAACGAGGGTCGTAGTGACGGGGCTGTTATCTGAACCCATAGAGATGCTGGATATCTTTGACGAGAATCAGATCACGATTGCAGCGGACGATTTATCCCTGGGTTCGAGACTCTGGAGAACGCAGGCAAGAAAAGACGTGACCGATGTCTTCCAGAAGATGGCTTATCGAGTCGCCGACCAGGAGGGGGACACCTTCCTCTACGATCCCGAAAAAAAGAAGGGACAGATGCTCATCGATATGGCGGAAGAATGCAGGGCAGACGGCATCGTCGTTTTGATGATGAAATTCTGCGACCCGGAAGAATATGACTATCCGATCTATAAAGAGGAAGTCGAAGCTGCTTCTGTACCGATGCTCTATCTGGAAATTGATCAGCAGCTCACATCCTTTGAGCAGATCAGGACAAGAGTGCAGAGCTTTACAGAAATGCTGCTGTAAGTGAGGTGACGAGAATGTTTTTAGGAATTGATATAGGCTCATCCTCCTCAAAGGCTGCCCTTATCGACGAGCAAAAGAAATTGGCAGCGGTATCCGTGATCAATCTGGGAACTGGGACTGGCGCTTATGAGGATGCGATAAAGGATGCCTTTCTGCAGGCGGGAATCCAAGCAGATGACATCAAGTGCACTGTGGTCACGGGGTATGGAAGAGTCAA
>OKSH01003366.1_pt1 | contig 10316 bp, 10 predicted proteins | sample 1601231 | NCBI WGS metagenome assembly OKSH01 (sample SAMEA3541596, study PRJEB24748) | human gut metagenome | biome: human gut; feature: human-associated habitat; material: faeces | place: China | collected 2012 | reverse complement strand
TGGCGCCCCAGGTCATAGCGGTGGATGAGATTGGGAGCAGGGAGGACGTGCAGGCCATTGAATATGTGAGAAACTGCGGCTGTTCTCTGGCAGCCACCATCCACGGCAGTTCGCTGGAGGATATCATGCAGAAGCCGGCTGTGGGAGAGCTGATTCAACAGGGCGCCTTTGAGCGGATGATTCTTCTGGACTGCCGGGGAAGGGCAGGCCATGTGGCGTCTATATGGGACGGCAGGGGAAATGTCCTGTATGCAGATGGAAGCGGAAAGGAGTCGGAAGGTGGCGGCATTTAAATGGACAGGGGCAATACTGGTGCTGTTTTCCGCTGGCGGGCTGGGAATCTGGTCTGCCATGCAGTGGAAAGGACGGCTGAGGATGCTGGAAACCCTGAGGCAGATGATATATTTCTTAAAAGGCGAGATTACATACAGCCGGGCGCCGCTGGCGGAAGCCCTGGAGCGGGTGGGGAAACGGGAGCCGGGACCTCTGGGGGGACTGTTTGAGGCCGCGGCAGAGGGAATTTATATGCAGGAGGGAGAGTCCCTTCAGGAGATATGGAAACGCCAGGTGATGAACCTGAATACGGATTCGGGCCCCATTCCCCTGGAACAGGAGGATTTGGAACAGCTGGCCCATCTGGGGGAGCATCTGGGGTATCTGGATGTGGACATGCAGGAACGGACCCTGAAGCTGTATCTGGAACAGCTGGATTTGACGATTGATTATCTGAGGCAGAACCAGAGGGAGAAATGCAGGCTGTACACAAGCCTGGGAATCATGGGCGGGATGTTTCTTGTGATTGTAATGTTTTAAGACAAGTCAGGGACATATGCTTCACGATGGCGATGTGACTGTGCGGAACAGGACACATTTATAAATATATTTTAAGAAGATTGAGGAGACGGCAATGGGTGTAAATCTGATATTTCGCATAGCGGCAGTAGGAATCCTGGTATCTGTCATCTGCCAGGTATTAAAGCACAGCGGCCGGGATGAACAGGCTTTTCTTACGAGTCTGGCCGGGCTGGTGCTGGTTTTATTCTGGATGATACCTTACATATACGACCTGTTTGAGACAATGAAGAATCTGTTTGCGCTGTAAAACGCGCCTTTTCAGGGAGGAAACCATATGACAATTATTACCATTGCGGCTGCGGGGATTGCCACGGTCCTGCTGGCGGTGCAGTTAAAGGGATTAAAGGGAGAATACGCAGCATATATGGTTATGGCGGCAGGCGCCTTTATCTTCTTTTACGGTACCGGAAAGCTGAAGGATATACTGGAGGCTCTGGAACGGATTCAGGGCTATATCAAGGTCAACAGCGTGTATCTGGTGACCCTGCTTAAAATGGTGGGCATTACCTATGTGGCGGAATTTGCATCCGGAATCTGCAAGGACGCAGGGTATGGTTCCCTGGGAAACCAGATTGAAATATTCGGGAAGCTGTCCATTCTGGGTATCAGTATGCCCATTCTGCTGGCACTTTTTGGGACATTGGAGACATTTTTGGGATGAAGAGATGGAAGAAATGGGGAGTCAGGAGCGCGGCCCTGTGGGGCCTGGCAGTGCTGTTTGCCGGAGTCCTGGGATGGGCAGGCGGACCTGTTTACGGCGCTTCGGCGGGGGGACAGGGGACAGGCATTGGCGGGGAACAGGCCCCGGGACGGGGATGGGACGCCGGCGGGGAGCAGGGGGCGGAGACAGGGGCGGACCAGGCTTTGCAGGACATGGGGCTTCAGGATGAAATGGAGGGGCTTCAGCAGTTTCTGGATGATGTGATGGGACAGCAGGACGGGGGAATGGAAGGACTTTCCTTCTGGGAGCTGATGAAGGAGCTGATGAAAGGAAACTTAAAGGGCATCCTGGGCCAGACCGGAATGGGGCTTAAGAACGCTCTGTTCTCGCAGGTGGACAGGGGGAGCCAGATGCTGTTTCAGGTGGCTGCCATTGGTCTGATTGGAGCTGTATTTACCAATGTTTCTTCCGTATTTAAGGGAGGCCAGATTTCCGACACAGGTTTTTTTGTTACATATCTCCTGCTGTTTACATGTCTGGCAGCCAGCTTTTCCGCCAGCCTGCAGGTGGCGGCCCAGGTGATGGAACAGATACTGGAATTCATGAAGCTGCTTATGCCGGCCTACTATATGGCGGTGGCGTTTTCCGGGGGCAGCATGAGCGCACTGGCGCTGTATGAGTGTATGCTGGGCGCGGTGACCGGGGTACAATGGCTGTGCAGCACAGTCCTCATATCCATGGTCAGGATTTATGTGCTCATGGTGCTGGGAAGCCATGTGGCAAAGGAGGCACTTTTATCAAAGCTGACTGAACTGCTGGAGCAGGCCGTGGTGTGGAGCCTGCGGACCCTGACCGGGCTGGTGGTGGGATTTCATCTCATACAGGCCATGATACTTCCCTATGCTGACGCGGCAGGCCAGGCAGGAATGAAACGGCTCATGGAAATGATTCCGGGGCTGGGCCAGGGGGCCGGGGCCATGGCCCAGATGGTCCTGGGGTCAGGGGTGCTGATTAAGAATACAATGGGAGCCGCGGCCGTGGTGGTATTGGCTGTCATATCCGTTGTTCCGGTGATGAAGCTGACAGTCCTCATGATCATGTACCAGTGTGTGGCTGCCGTGATGCAGCCTGTGTGTGACAAACGGGTGGTGTCCTGTGTGTCGGGCGTGTCCAAAGGACATAAGCTGCTGCTTCAGATTGTGCTTTACTCCATGTTTCTGTTTATGATAGCCATAGCCATTACATGCGCCACCACCAATGTGAATTATTTTGCCTCCTAGCAAAGCAGACTGAAAAATCCCGGAACCTATTGTGTTAAATAAAAGGAGATGCCTATGGAAGCTGTCTATGGATGGGTGAAGAACATCATATACTACATGATTTTTCTTTCTGTGGTAAATAATCTTCTGGCGGATTCCAAATACGGCAAATACATCCGCTTTTTTTCGGGCATGGTCCTGATTCTTCTGGTAGTGAGCCCATTTACAGGAGGGCTGCACCTGGATGAGCAGATATCGTCCATGTTTAAATCCATTTCTTTTCAGAATGATACGGATGACTTGAAGCAGGATCTTTGGGGGATGGAAGAACGGCGTCTGGACCAGGTCATCCGTGAATATGAGCAGGCCGTGGCAGCGGATGTGGAGGCCATGGCCAGGGCGGAGGGACTGGAATGCACCGGAGCCAGCGTACAGATTGACGGTGACAGAAACAGCAGCCGTTATGGGCAGATTGAAGGAATCGGTCTGGTCATCAGCGGGGAGAAGGCGGATACAGAGCAGGGCAGCTGGGATTATATGGGGAGCAGGCCTGTGAATGTGGACGCGGGGAGGATTGACAGTGTGAAGGTTGAGGATGTGGAGCTGGGAAAGCTGCCGGAGACCGGAGGAGTGGAGAATAACGGGGACACACCGGAACAGGGGGAGGGGGAGGCAGGAGGCATGGCGGCGGACAAAAAAATAAACCATTTAACAGGAAAGGTGGCGCAGTACTATGGGCTGGAAGAATCGGATATCCAGATTCAATGGAAAAATGACTAAGGAAAAGTGGCTGTTATTGCTTCTTATAGGAGTTCTTCTCATGATTCTCTCCTTTCCCCTGCCCGGAGGAAGCAGGAAGGATAAGAATGCCGGGGGGCAGACCGCGGGGGCCGGCACAGAGGGCGCAGGGGCGGTTCCGCTGTGGACAAAGGACAATACAAACGGTAGCGGTGAGGACAGCGGCTTTGGCCAGGGCTCCTCCCAAAACGGGATGACCCAGGGGCCGGACGGAAATGGGGCAGGCGCATCAGACGGCCGGGAAGATTCCTACCCGGCGGCGGCCCGCACATCCGAGGACGGATCCTATGAAGCACAGATGGAAAACAGAATCAGGAATATATTAAAGTCCGTGGACGGCGTGGGGAAGGTGGATGTCATGGTGGTGCTTAAATCCTCCAGCGAAAAGGTGCTGCGGGTGGATCGCTCCACGAATACCAGTACCACCCAGGAAAAGGATTCAGGGGGAGGCACCAGGGATGTGACAAACAACCAGATACAGGAGAATACCATACTGGCAGGAAGCGGTTCCGGCAGCAGCACAAACGCGCCCATTGTTGAAAAAGAACTGAGTCCGGAGATATCGGGAATCATCATCAGCGCAGAGGGCGGAGGCAGCCCAACTGTAAAAGCTGAAATTTCTGAGGCTATGGAAGCATTATTTGGCCTGCCGGCACATAAAATAAAAGTATTAAAGAGGGTGGAATAAATAAAGGAGTGCAGGATATGAAAATCAAGAATATGAAACAGGTAAAAGAGCACATGAAGGACATGAACATGAAACGTCTCTTCCGCAGGAACCAAATCATCATCACGACACTGGCTGTCATGATTGCGGCAGCCGGATATCTGAACTACGCGGGGAAGAAGGATTTGGCAAGCGGCAACCGGGTGTATGAGGCAGGCGCCATGGACATTTCGGATGAAGATATCCTGGCGGAGAACCAGGCGGCCTCCTTAAACGGCCAGGCCGGACTACAGGAGATTCCCAGCCTGGACCAGGACCCTTCTGACCTGGATGCGGTAAGCGACGCAGACGGCGCCCAGGCGGCAGCCGATACCGGGGCTGACCAGGGACAGCTGGCCCAGGCCGGAGACGGCACAGGAGTTGAGGAGGCTACCCAGGCAGCTGATCCGGGGCAGATGGCAGCGGCAGATACGGACAGCTCCGCCCAGGCCGGCCTGGAGAATCCCGGGGAAGCCGTACTGACCAGCGGCATGAACGTGGCTGATTACATAGCAAACGTGCAGCTCAGCAGGGAGCAGGTGCGCGCCAAAAACAAAGAGACACTGATGAGCCTGATTAACAGTGACAGCATTGACGAAGCAGCCAAACAGCAGGCCATTCAGGACATGATTGACCTGACCGAGGTTTCCGAGAAGGAAAATGCCGCAGAAACCCTCCTGATGGCAAAAGGCTTCTCAGATCCGGTTGTCAGCATTACCAAGGATAAGGTGGATGTGGTCATCAACGCTCCTTCCATAACGGATCCCCAGCGGGCCCAGATTGAGGACATTGTGAAACGCAAGGCAGAGGTGGGAGCAGACCAGATTATCATTACACTGCTCAATATGGCAGAATAGGCAGAAGGAACACAGAAGGCCGGGCTGCCGCTTTAACGGTTGAAAGACCGGAAAGGCGGCAGCCTTTTTACGCTTTGCCCCACTTTCCATTGCAACCCCCTCCAAATTTCCGTATAATGGAATAAATGACCAATCACATAGTTGTACCGCAGTTCGTGTACAGGATGGAGGATATTATGAGGGAAATCCCGGAACAGCAGATTGCCGCCATGGCTCCCAATGCCAATGCGGTCAATAATGCAAGAAAAATTGTCAAAAGCGGAGGTTTCACAGAACATGCCCGGTCAGAGGACGACACCTTTTACATGGGCTCCTGCAAGGGAAGCGGCAGTTCGGCCTACAGGGTGACCCTGGATTTTGCGGACAATGACGCCCCGGTGTGCCGCTGCAGCTGCCCCAGCAGGCAGTTTCCGTGCAAACATGGTCTGGCTCTCATGATGGAGCTGTCACAGGGCCGCCATTGGGATATCTGTGACATTCCCCAGGATATATTGGATAAAAGGGCGAAGAAGGATGTCAGGGCAGGAAAAAAGGAGAGTCAGGGTGACAGGCCCAGGGCTCCTAAAAAGACGAACCAGGCAGCCAGGACAAAGAAGCTTAAGAAACAGCTGGAGGGACTGGACCTGGCGGAGAAGGTGGTGAGGGAGCTGGTGGAGGCAGGACTGGGAACCCTGAACGGAACATCGGTGAAGGTATACCAGGACCTGGCAAAGCAGCTGGGGGATTACTACCTTCCGGGTCCCCAAAGATTGGTGCAGTCCCTTGTGCTGGAGGTTTCGCGGCTTAAGGAGGATGGAAAAGGGGATTACAAAGAGTCCGTAAGAATCCTGGTATTTCTCCGGGCCCTGATAAAAAAGTCAAGGGCTTATCTGACGGAAAAGCTGGAGCAGGGCCAGGTGGAGGATGACGCAAGCGTCCTGTATGAGGAGCTGGGCGGAATCTGGAACCTGGAGAGGCTGATAGAGCTGGGGCTTAAAAAGGAAAACGTACGCCTGCTCCAGCTGTCCTTTCATGTCAGCTATGACGGGGCCAGAAGGGAACTGGTGGACAAGGGCTGGTGGCTGGATTTGGACAGCGGTGAGATTGATATTACCTATAATTACCGCCCCGTGAAGGCCCTCAAGTATGTGAAGGAAGAGGATTCCGTGACGGAAGCGCTCAGGGTGCCCATGCTGGTGTATTATCCGGGAGAGAACGGACGGAGGATACGCTGGGAGGGACAGGAATTCCTGCCGGTGACCGGAGAACTGCTGGCAGAAGCCCGTGATAAGGCCTCTTCATCCCTTCCCGAACTGGTAAAGGCGGCAAAGAATGAGCTTAAAAACACATTGTCGGACGGGCGGTTCGGCTGTCTGGTATCCTATGACGGGCTGGGGACAGTCGGCACAGAAGGCGTCAAGGGGGAGCAGCGGGAATACATAATGTACTGCGGCAACAGCACCATAGAACTGAAGGACAGGCCGGGGGACAGGCCGTCTGTCTGCCGCCTGGACATCCTGCCTGACAGGCAGATGGCAGGAAATCAGGTGATGTTCGGAGTTCTCTGGTATGACAGGAGCAGACATAGGATATGTCTGCACCCCTATTCAATCATCACGGCAAAAGAAGTGGTCCGCCTGCTCTATTGACGGACAGAACCAGGAAAGGAAGGAATTACCATGGAATTGCAGGGATTATATGAACTCCATGAGCGCCTTGGAGCAGCGGCAGTGGCCGGGGTGAACCTGATTGGAGATGATTTCCGGCTCAGGAGGGCAGTGGAGCAGATCCGGCCCCTGGCCCAGGCCGTGCCGGTGATAAAAAAATTGTATACAATGGCAGAAAACGTTATGGCCCCGGACTGTGAGGACCGTCCCGGCTGTCTGTTAGATGCCCTGGCCCTGTCAGAGGCCCTTTTGTGTACCCAGGCCGGATATGAGACCGGTTATCATATAGGACAGGACAGCGGGGAGGCACTGACCTGGCCTGAATCAGAGGCGGGGGCTGAGGCAGGGCCCCGGCCGCTGGAGCTGATATCACGCAGTTATGCGCCGTGCCTGCCCTACAGCCGGGTTCATCCCCTGGAGCAGGCGCTGACGGAGTCCGGAGGAGGACGGCTGGTGCCCATCACCGAGGCCATGGAGGAGCATCCCCTTGTTTTTGAGGATTACCGTCTGCAGGCGGCTGTCATAACGGCTCTTTCGGACCGGTATGCAGAGATAGCAGATGCGGCAGAGAAGTTTCTGTCTGGGAAGGATGGACAGATTGTTCCGCTTGTGAAGCGGGGATTCTGGGAGACCACGGATAACGGGCGGATACACAGGCTCAGGGTCATAGAGTCCATATGCGGCGGGGCGGAAAATGAATTTTATCTGGGCCTTCTTAAACGGGCGAAGAAGGAACTGAGGGCAGAGGCTATCCATGCCCTCCGGTTTAATACGGAAAACACAGGCGTGCTGTTAGATTTGGCACGGACAGAAAAGGGACTATGCCTGGAGATGACAGAGCAGGTGCTGGGCATGATGGAGCAGGAAGAGACAGATGCATACTGGGAGGAGCAGTTTAAAAAGAGAGGGCGGGAGATCGTGGGTTATCTCCGCTTTTCAAAATCCGACCTGGTTTCAGACCGGCTGGCCGGGATAATAGAAGAAACCCTGAACCAAAAGGAAACCATGAGCAAAAAAGAGTTTGACGGACTTATGAGCCAGCTGCTTATGGCCCTTCCGGGCAAAGGCTCCGGGGCCATGCAGGAAGTATACCGCAGGGCAGCCCGTATGAACCCGGCGGGCCCGGAGTTCTGGCTGAAATTCCCCGCCATGCTGGTGGATTCCATTATTTACAGCCGGGATGAACGGCTGATTTCCCTGGCTGGGGAGCTGGCCGGTGAGCAGGAGAGGAGCTGGCTGGGACCAGCCCTGGCAGCTGATTTTCTGACAAAACCCGCTGCCGTTGTCTATGAATCCTATTGCAGAAAGATTCCCGGGGATTCCCTGCTGGGAAAAGAAGATAAACGCAAGACCAGAAAGGCCGTGCTGTCTGTGCTGGGCCGGATACACTGTATCCGGGAAGACGGGGAGTGTGAAATCCTCTGCCGTGTGGACGAAAAGTCCGGAACAGCCCACCGCATCGGGCGCAGGCTTTATGAGAAGCCGGATTCCCGATGGATGGATATGCTGATGGATGCCAGGATATTTGGAAATGACACAGCCGGGGGACTGGATGCAGCGGGCAGACAACGGGAAACTGACCGGGACAAAATCCTGTTCTCCATGCTGCCGGCAGCGAAAAGGGCTGAGAAGGGATCCTATTTTTATAAGAGGGCCCTGACCGTGACGGATAACCGGGAGCTGTACGGCATTCTGGCACAGTGCGGCTGGAAGGATTTCAAGGGACTTATAAGCACATATGTGAAAAAGAATCCCAATGCCGGCATATCGCTGTGGTCCGTACAGCATCAGATGAATCAGCTTCCCATGACAGAAGAGGAGCGTCAGACGGAGCTTCGGGAGATCGACCGTATCTTGTGCGGCTTCCCGAAAGGAAGCTCCGAGAGAAGAAGCTGGGATGCCAATGATTATTGCAGAAAGGCCATCAACGAGGCTGCCGGTCTGCCGGGACAGGGCTGACAGACCGTATCTGCGGGAAAATAAAGTGAGACTTGGAGGATATCATGGGAAAAATAGCAGGAAAAGAAGAGAGCGTGCAGCGACTGCCTGCGGAACAGCTCTACCAGGAGGAAATTGACGCGCTGATTGCAGCGGAACAGGATCCGGTTCCCACGGGCTGGAGAATGAGTCCCCGTTCCGTCCTCACCTATATCACGGGAGGAACTGTTGGAGGAAAGGAAATCACACCCAAATACATCGGAAACCGCAGGCTGGTGGAAATCGCCATTGCCACCCTGGTAACGGACAGGGCCCTGCTCCTGATCGGGGAGCCGGGAACCGCAAAGTCCTGGCTGTCCGAGCACCTGACCGCAGCCATCAACGGGGATTCCACCAAGGTGATACAGGGAACCGCAGGCACCACGGAGGAGCACATACGCTATTCATGGAATTACGCCATGCTCATAGCCCAGGGGCCGTCCAGGGAGGCTATGATAAAAAGCCCTGTATACCGCGCCATGGAGACAGGCAGCATTGCCCGTTTTGAGGAGATATCCAGGTGCGCCAGTGAGGTACAGGACGCATTGATTTCCATTTTGTCGGAAAAGCGCATCTCCATACCGGAGCTGGCGCTGGAACTGCCTGCCCAGAAAGGATTTTCCGTCATTGCCACAGCCAACACAAGGGACAAGGGAGTCAACGAGATGTCCGCGGCCCTGAAGCGGAGATTTAACATCGTTATCCTCCCGCCGCCGTCCGATATGTCCACGGAGATGGAGATTGTGAAGTCAAGGGTGGAGCAGCTGGCAGGTAGCCTGGAGCTCAGGGCCCGGATTCCCCATGACGAGGTGGTGGAAAAGGTATGCACCATTTTCAGGGAACTGCGGGGAGGCATGACCCTGGACGGCAGGCAGAAGGTAAAGCCGTCCTCAGGCGTGTTGTCCACTGCCGAGGCCATTTCGCTTTTAGCGGGCAGCATGGCTCTGGCAGGCAGCTTCGGAAATGGGGAAATAACAGATTATGACCTGGCATCCGCCCTTCAGGGCGCTGTAGTCAAGGATGAGGATAAGGACGGACTGGCGTGGAAGGAATACCTGGAAAATGTTATGAAGAAACGCGGCAGCCGGTGGCTTGGACTTTATAAAGAGTGTAAGGAGTTGAACCAATAGATGGGACATCCGAATTGTTTTGGTATCCGTCATCTGTCGCCGGCCGGCGCCTATCATTTGAGAGGCTTTCTGGATGAAAAACAGCCGGACCTGATTCTGGTGGAAGGCCCATCTGATTTTAACGGGCTGATGGATGACATGGTGAGGGAGGAGACCAAGCCGCCGTTTGCGATCATGGCGTTTACTAAGGACTCTCCGATACGCACGGTTTTGTACCCCTTTGCAGAGTACTCTCCGGAATACCAGGCCATAGTCTGGGCAAAAGAACATGGGGCGCAGTGCCGGTTTATGGACCTGCCTGCAGGGGTATTTCTGGGAATGCAGGCCTGCGGGGAACCCCTGTGCAGGGAGGAGGATGCCTCCGGTTCGGCCTCAGAGCGGGTTTACCGGCTTTTGGACCAGGTATCGGGCGAGGATGACCATGAGA
>OKSH01003357.1_pt1 | contig 10355 bp, 15 predicted proteins | sample 1601231 | NCBI WGS metagenome assembly OKSH01 (sample SAMEA3541596, study PRJEB24748) | human gut metagenome | biome: human gut; feature: human-associated habitat; material: faeces | place: China | collected 2012 | reverse complement strand
AAAGGCAGAGGAAGCCTATAACGACTATGTCACACGCATCTGTTACGACCGCGCCGAAGAAGAGTGGGATCGCCTTCATCCAACCTGCCCGTTTTAATTTTTGAGGGGATTAACGATGGCAAACGAATTAACAATCACAGCGAAGTCGCTTCAGGAGATAGGCGTCGACGTCTCCACATGGAGTGCACTGAAGAACAGCATCTACCCTGGCGCCAAAGACGAATCGGTAATGATGGCGCTTGACTACTGCCGCGCCCGCCAGCTGGATCCGTTGCTCAAACCTGTCCACCTCGTTCCGATGTACGTTAAAGACTCGAAAACAGGTAAAGGTGACTGGCGCGACGTGGTCATGCCGGGCATCGGGCTTTACCGCATTCAGGCAGACCGCTCTGGCGATTATGCCGGGGCACGGGAGCCTGAGTTCGGGCCCGATGTAACTCAGACGCTTACTGGTGTCGAGGTGACCTTCCCTCAGTGGTGCAAATACACCGTTTTCAAGCGCATGCCCAGCGGCGAGATCGTCGAGTTCAGCGCCAAAGAATACTGGATTGAAAACTATGCCACCGGCGGCAGCGAAACAACGGCGCCGAATGCGATGTGGAAAAAGCGCCCATACGGACAGCTGGCGAAATGCGCGGAAGCCCAGGCGTTGCGTAAGGCATGGCCTGAGATTGGACAGCAGCCTACCGCCGAAGAAATGGAAGGAAAATCACTGGATGTTGATATCCGTGACGTCACGCCGCGCAGCACAACAGAATCACTTCCACCAGCAGCAAGCGAAGAAACGCTTCAGGCGATAACCGATCTCTTAACATCGCTGAATAAAGACTGGGAGCAAGACTTCCTCCCAGTTTGCAGCGACATCTTCAAACGGCCAATTCTTGAGGCGTCAGACCTCACTGAAGAAGAGGCACAGAAAGGGTTCAACTTCCTTCAGAAAAAAGCTAAGGCGGCAGCATGACACCAGAAATTATCTTTGCCCGCACCGGTGTTGACGTAACCACTATCCAACAGGGCGATGAGGCGTGGCACCGGCTGCGCCTCGGCGTCATTACTGCCTCAGAAGTACACAACGTCATATCCAAGCCGAGATCGGGTAAGAAGTGGACAGATATGAAAATGTCCTACTTCCACACGCTGCTCGCGGAGGTATGCACAGGCGTGGCGCCAGAGGTTAACGCCAAGGCGCTGGCCTGGGGCAAGCAGTACGAGGAAGACGCCCGCACCCTCTTCGAGTTCACAACTGACGTGAAAGTCACGGAGTCTCCGATCCTGTTCCGTGACGAGAGCATGCGCACCGCGTGCTCCCCTGACGGCCTATGCAGTAACGGGTTCGGCCTTGAGCTTAAGTGCCCTTTCACCTCTCGCGATTTCATGAAGTTCCGCCTTGGCGGTTTCGAAGCCATCAAGTCTGCGTACATGGCCCAGGTGCAGTACAGCATGTGGGTTACCGGAAAAGACGCCTGGTTCTTTGCCAACTACGACCCGCGCATGAAACGCGAAGGTATTCACCACGTCGTCGTTGAGCGGGATCCACAGTACATGACCGATTTCAACGAAATGGTGCCGGATTTCATTGAGAAGATGGACGAAGCGCTGGCGGAGATCGGCTTCACGTTCGGAGAGCAGTGGAAATGAAACGCACACCCTTCTATCGCCGGCCAGGGCGAGCCGGGCAATTCTCGGGCCTCCGCGAGCAAGTCCATGGAGAATTTGCAAATCATGGGGGCAAGTCATGACATCTGAAACAGACAACGCCATCCGCGCCGCCTGCCGTCGCTGCACCGAGAAAATCCAGCAGGCCATGCGCAAGAAGCCAAAGCCTAACTGGAACGAAACGGTGCCTCCCATCATCAACAAGCATCATAAGAAAATTGAAGCTCTGGGAGTTAGCCTCCTGGAGTTCGTCGTATACACAGGGCGGCTTAATCGCCGCTTCGGAGCAGAACAATGACAACAAAAAAATGGGGTCATAACGAGCTTGCTCATGACCTTGCAGAGCATTTGCGCCAGAACACAGCGCGCATCTGCTGGGAGGATATGCAGCTTGGGCCCGCCGGAACGTGCCGACCTGATGTCTACTCTATTGCTCACAGCTACAGCAAGTTCTGCCCAGTCGTCTATGAGGTTAAAGTCAGCGTAGGTGATTTCCGGGCTGACGTTACAGCAGGCAAATACACCAAATACTTCAGCTATGCAGGTGGCGTTGTTTTTGCAGTTCCTGAAGGCATGCTCAAGAAAAGCGACATCCCAGATGGTTGTGGCTTGATGATCCGGAAGGAAACTGGATGGCATACCCTCAAGGGGCCGACAATGCGCCAGATTGATAACCTACCTCGCGACGCCTGGATGAAGTTGCTTATGGATGGCATGAAGCGACAGGCAGAGAGAACCCAAATAAAAAATCGCGTAATCAACACCTACCTCAGCGAACAAAAACTTATGAAGCGACATGGCAGCGAAATCGCCGATCTTGTTTGTCGAGCGCATCGGTCGAAGGAGCGGCTTGAGCAGCAGGTTAGGGATAACGATGAAAGGCTGAAGAACCTGCGCCAGGAAAGTGAGGAGGAGATGCAACGCCGACGTAAGCGCCGGGAGGAATCGGAGGAAAGGTTAACCGACGCTCAGCAAGGTCTGGCGAAAGCACTTGGCCTCGACCCGAATGTCCCTATGTATGTTCTGACAAGGACGCTATGGGAAGCAATGCGCCGACTGACCGAGGATGAAGAGATAAAGAGGTTGCGAGGAATATTGTACAACCTTGAGCGCACGCTGAATGACGGTCTGAAACCATTACCCGGGGAGAAAGCCGCATGAACAAAGCCTCGCCCGTTGATTTGAGGAAGAGCATCGAAATTGCCAATCACCTAGCCCACATCGGGATTCGCTTTGTGCCGATTCCTGTGGCGACCGAGGAAGAATTCCAGACGCTGGCCGCCGAGCTTTCACTACGGCTTGAGCAGATGGCAGTCGAAGCCGAGAAGAATGAAGGCGGTGCAGCATGAAGGCACTGATCACCGGGTCGCTAAAGCGGCCTTTTTTATTGCTGGCGTTCACCTTCAACCGAATTAACAGACAGTTCGCGGAGTGACTATGGAAGATTTTAAAGGCACTAAAGGTAATTGGTCATATAGCAAAGAGACCGGAACAATTCGCGGTAATGGTGGCCTTCTCGCTGAGTTACTGATTAATGGTTCCGAAGACCATAACGGCACGCTCATGGCTGTCGCTCCTGAATTGCTGGAAGCACTGCAATTATCACTTACCGCCATGAATGAAATGGGTGACATCCTAAATTTTCACGACATGGCAGATGCAGAATCAGTAGAGAAGCTCACTCCAGCATTTGAAATGGCTAGAACTGCTATCAACAATGCCCTCGGTAAGGAGTGACCATGTCCGATATCATCGACACAGCAGCAGAGATTGAAGAGCTTCAGCGTAACGCTGCCCTTTCCGCTCACCGGATCAACCGCAACGCCGTCTCAGCTGAGCATTGCGCGGAATGCGACGAAAAAATCCCCGAGCCGCGCCGCGCTGCCGTTCCCGGCTGCAAGACGTGCTCCAGTTACCAGGAAGAAATCGAATTGAGGAATAAGCAGAGGGGGATCCAGTGAAAGATCGTGGAATGATTTTTAATGAGTATCAGGTGCGCGCCTTGCTTGATGGCAGCATGACGCAGGTTCGGCGCCCTTCAAATGGCGTCATACTCGGGCTACTGAAATTGCAGAGCGCGACGACGGAAGCATGTGGCCATGGAGCGAAGATGAGGAGCACGTGTGCGATTACTGGCATCCATGTCCATTCGGTGCAGTTGGCGATGCGATTTATGTCAGAGAGTCATTTTCACGGCTCGACGCATTTAACTTCTTTGATCCGGCAGTTCCTCAAGAAGTCCCGGACTTCTGGTATTGGGCCGATGGTGAGCCAGAATGGGGAGACTGGACACGTCCACAATCTGGCGCAGTAATGCCTCGCGCCGCCAGCCGAATCACCCTGGAGATAACCGGCATCCGAGTCGAGAAACTTCAGACGGCTAATGAATCAGACTTGCTGAATGACCTTGGCGACATGCTCGAACACTGCGAAACCGTAGCTGGACGAGCCTTCAACCATGCCGAGCATTATGCGATCGCTGGCGTTCCGGTAGGGCTGTGTCCAGAAATGCACGGCTTTAAAGCGTGGTGGGATAAGGCCAATGGCGAAGGTAGCTTCGACTCCAACCCTTGGGTCTGGGTAATCGAATTTAAGGTGGTGCCCAATGTTCCAGCTAATTCAACGGGGTCAGATTTACGCTGACCAGCACGGTTGGCCCGTCATCATCCACAGTTGCACATCACAGATAGTCCGCTACTGGCGACAGGGCCGGATCAACACCGCTTCAATCGACCGCTTTAATAACGATTTCGAACACCTCGATCACCGTGAGGCGGCGCAGATACGCGCCGAACTGGAGACGAGCGAGCACATTAAATCGCTGCGTGCCCGGCGCGCGGCATGAGGAGAGAGCGTGAAACCTTACGAATCGAAGAAATCACAGTTCACCAGAAACCTGATCCGTCGGCGCCACGCTGAATGGTCAGAAAAGACCTTCGGTAATGTCGGCCCTATCGGACCGCTGAAACACCTTTCGAAAGAAGCGCTGGAAGCTGCCGCCGATCCTGGCGACCTCAGCGAGTGGGCTGATATGCAGTTCCTGCTTTGGGACGCGCAGCGGCGCGCCGGTATCACCGATGAGCAAATCACCGCGGCGATGGAAGAAAAGCTGAAGGTGAATATGGCTCGCCAGTGTCCGGAGCCGAAAGACGGCGAACCGCGACTTCACATCAAATCCTGACGCAACTGATAGCCAGTTATGAGCTGGCTATTGGGTGCGAAAGCACTGCCACGTTATCCCCCATTTGCCCGGCCATAGTGCCGGGTTCTTTTTGCCTGGAGTATCCGATGGAAGAAATAATTTTCACCCGCGACGAGGCGGCGAACTTCCTGCGCGTCAGTGAAGGGACTGTGGCCGAATGGATAAAGTCTGGAAGACTCGCCGCTACCCGCAAAAATCCCGCTAAAAAGAAAAGTCCATATCTCATCTGCAAGACAGATTGCATTGCAGCGTTGAAGAACACGATCCACAATCAGCCGGTGAATGCGGTTGATGTGCAGGAGGGTAAAGCATGTCAATCAAACAACGTGCCGGTACGTGGCACTGCGACTTCGTTACGCCTGGTGGCGTCAGAATTAGACGGTCTCTTGGCACAACGGACAAAAGGCAAGCGCAGGAACTCCATGATCAGCTAAAAGCTGAAGCGTGGCGTGTAGACAAGATGGGGGAATATAAGGCGCACACTTTTGATGAAGCATGTGTGCGCTGGCTGAACGAGAAGCAGCATAAGAAGAGCCTGGACGATGATAAAAGCCGGATCGGATTCTGGCTTATGCATTTCCGGGGAATGGACCTGTCCGAGATTACAGAGGATAAAATTCTCTCGGCCGCCAGTGGAATGGTAAACAGGAAGCACAGACTTAATTGGGAGTCACGGAGGGATAGTTGCCTCAGGATGGGTAAGCCTGTTCCCGAGTACAAGGAAAAGCCAGCAGCACAGGCAACCAGAACAACACACCTTGCTTTCATTCGGGCTTTGCTCAGATGTGCGGCTAACGAATGGCGATGGATAGCCAAAGCGCCGAATATCAAATGCCCTGTTCCAAAGAACAAACGTATTCGATGGCTGACAAAAGATGAGGCGCAGTCATTAATACGTGAATTGCCTGACCACTTTAAGCCGGTGGTTGTTTTTGCTCTGGCAACGGGATTGAGGCGATCCAACATAACGGATCTGGAATGGTCTCAGATAGACATGCAGAGGAAGGTTGCGTGGATACACCCAGAGGATGCAAAAGCAGGCAGGGCGATTGGGGTCGCCCTTAATGATTCTGCATGCAGGGTATTACGCGATCAGGTAGGAAAGCACAATCGGTGGGTGTTCGTTCACACTGAATCATCTGTTCGTCCGGATGGAACCAGGACTAAAGAGGTCAGGAAGATGAGGAGCGATGCTAACACAGCGTGGAGGGCTGCGTTAAGAAGAGCCGGAATTGAAAACTTCCGTTTCCATGATTTGCGGCACACCTGGGCAAGCTGGCTTGTGCAGTCCGGCGTTCCGTTATCAGCGCTTCAGGAAATGGGAGGTTGGGAGAGCATTGAAATGGTTCAGCGCTATGCTCACTTAGCACCGAATCACCTGACGCAACATGCGATGCAAATTGACTCATTTCTGGCAGGAAATGGCACAAATATGGCACAAGGCACGTTTGCAGACTTGGTGAATATCGCGTGAAGCCGCGTGGTTACTGGTGCCGATAATAGGAGTCGAACCTACGACCTTCGCATTACGAATTATAAGAATCCACTTCTAATTCAAAGCATTACCCCATCAACACTGCGCTCACACGTCCCACCACATCAAAACATGTAAAGCCTTGCAAGCCATTGCGAGGCCTTATGTGTCTCAGTTTTGTCCCACCTTGTATTACGACTTGCATAGCCAATGAAGATAAACGTGACGACAAACGGCGCAGCAGTCTTCTTTTCCTTCATACTTTCCCCACCCAGCATGCATACCTTTATGCCATAACTGAAGTTTATGTCTGTTATGAGCGATGAGCGGAAGTTCACTACTTCATGACTAACATTGAAGTGTCCTAAGCAACGGGGAGCAGCTCAAGGAGTGTGTTAGTGCAATTACACTAACACAGCTACTAAAAATAAAAATACCAAAACTACAGTTATTCTATGCGCCTGGATTGGGTTCGATCATACTCAGCGTTTTTGCTATTTTCTTAATCTCATCATCATTATCCAAAAAAGAGGCGTCTTTTATTACCACAGTACGCTCTTCTTGTAATAGCTCACCTATTTTTTCTTCTATAAAATCTAATGTTGGCATTATAATCTGGATGTCTCGAGAAAAAGTAGTTTTTGCATCTTCTATACTGTTGAATCCATTATGTATATGAGTGAATATTCTCTTTTTAAACTGTATGTCTTCTGGATTTCCCACTAACTGACTGAAATCTCCTTTCATAACTCTTTCGCTTGTTTCAAAGAGCTGTATTGCTATCGAGTCGATTAATTCCTTTTTGGACAGAGATGCTTGTTCATAAAATTTGGTGACTAACTCTGTTGGCAACTTTCTTGAGACGACTTTAATGGACAGTCTCTGAAATAGGTAAGGTGCCACCACGCCCACACTGAAAGGGTGAATCCTCCCTGGATTTAATAATTTTATTGTGACGTTTTCAAAAACTAGCTCATTGATTTTACTATTTATGAATTCCATTAAATACTTATCTAATGATAATGTTACCGACGCAACCGCTTCTATCACTTGTTTAAATGGCTCGCCTTTCAAGGATTTAAAAAACTCTTTGTTATAACCAAAGAAATCCACAAAACCTAAATTTATTCGATTTTCTTCTTTAGTATTTGAAATGCGAATTTGAAGTTGTTTTAAGTCTTCATCGGTCAAGTATTTTAAACCATAGTCATCAAGCGCGTTACGTATAACTTTATCTGCAGATTCTAAGTCGATTACAGTTTTTACATTAAAAAACAATGATAACAATGAATCATACTTATGAACTCGCAAGGTTAAATCTGTTGCATTTGATGCGGTTACATTTATCCGTCTCAAAAGATCAATAACTTTACTAATTGGTAGGCTGTTTTCAAAAATTTTGAATGACTCGTATTCAGATACAACATCTTTTATATACTTACTGATAGTATCAGACTTTATTTCCACCTCAACTTCGGTTGAGTAAGAATGAATTAGTGAGTTTGTAGTTTCAGCGATGTCATTTGATACATACAACTTATATTCGAAACAATCAGGAGCGGGAAGCAAACTATTATCAATAATGGAAAACAATAAAAATTTAATTATTTCTCTTAATGCTTGCGGTCTAGTTATTCTACCTTGCATTTTTTTACATTGTATTAAACCACTTACAACACCGTTATGGTATAGCACGCAGTCGCGTCCTCTTTCAGAAACTCCTTGCATTAAAGATATTGAGGATATATTTTTATGCTTTCCATCTTCAATTTCGTTCTTTACTAACAAATAACATAGCAACTCAAATTCTCGATCACCTAATTCTGAAAAGGGAAGCAATCCGATACCAGAATCTATAGTCCATGGTCTATATCCTGATTGAGCCTCGATATTAATTTGTTCGTCACTGATTTTTTTCACTTAAATCTCCTTCTAATCTTATTGACCTACTCCCTACATTGTAACAGGGGATGATGATAAGGTGTATCTTTCGAGCTATAAGCACGATAAATAAGTGATTAAAAATGACTCTTTAAACTATTTTAATTTAAAAAATTAATTGTTAGTTCTAATTATGGTATGAGGGCATTTTCGGCATAGTTCTAACCATATACTTTGGTAAAAATGACTGTTACGGAACAGACCATAGTAATGCCTGCTATTGGCACGGAGCGGGCTGCCTGAGCGCCGTGGGGTCTGCAAACGGTAAGCATACCGATAACTATACGCTTGGCCTTAGTAACTTTTGCTCCCCTCAATAAATCCGCCATCTTTTATCGGACTGCAATGTCCTTCTTCATCAATCAGTTGCTCGTCTTTCAGGTAGGTATATCGATAGATAATTGAGCCATTATCCATCTCACCATTGGTTCGTTTCATTAGGAGAGTAAAATGTAACGGGCTGTCCCTATATCGAGCTATTCCATGAATATTGGCAAGTACCTCATATTGACGCTCAGGTGATAACCCTTTAAATACATCGAGATATCCATGGAATGTTCCATAGAGTGAAGAAGTGTAGATCAGTCGCTGCTCTGGACCAGTAACTTTAAGAGTAATTTGTTCACCCGTATTACAGGTTAGCTTGGCGGGAAATGTCTCAGCCTGAGCAGAAGAAATAGTCAAGCTTAAAATTATCAGGTAGCAATATTTCATGTGATTAGAATGTCCAAAACTAACATGTATACTCGGGATTCTATAACTAGTTGGATGTAGACCCAAGATGTATTGGACTATTCTTCGGTTGTAGTTGGTCAAATCATATATTTTATGTCAGCAATGTCTACTTTTGGCACATAGCAGACCAGAGACACTGGCGTAAAGCCATGGAGGATCGGTGGGAGGAGGTAAAAATCCTCTCATGCAAAAAATACGCAAAATCGATAACAGTTGGAAATCATTCAATACTCGCACTATCGGAAGTTCACCAGCCAGTCGTAGCACGTTCTTGCATATGACGTGGCTACGGGTTTCGAGACCGACCCGATCATCAAACGAAACATAAAATTAGCTCACATTATGAGGAAAGGTATCTTTTTGCGCTATGTAAATTCAAAGGGTTAGCCTCATTTTCCCGATGGATTTCTCAACACTACTAGTTGTGAGCCCTTGCAATGTTCATTAATATACGTCTCACAAATAATTCATAGATATTGCAAAATGGATATTACTGAGTTTCCTTCTGGAGTAATTGAACACCTTGGCTGGTATGTATACCGATTGATTGATCCGAGGGACGGAAGCACCTTCTATGTAGGGAAAGGCAAAGGTAACCGCGTATTTGCCCATATGCGCGGTGAAGTGGCAGCGACTGATGATGACGAGTTACTGAGCAACAAGCTAAAGCAAATTAGAGAAATAAGATTAGCGGGACTTGAAGTTATCCATGTCATCCATCGACATGGAATGACTGATGAAAAGACGGCGTACGAAGTTGAAGCAGCACTTATTGATGCCTACCCTGGGTTAACGAATATCATGAATGGTGCTGGCAGCAATGAATTCGGCGCCGCGCATGTCAAAGAGTTGATAGCAACATATCAACCCGAAACCATAACATTTCATCATAAAGCATTAATGATTTCCGTTAACAGAAGTGCAAAGGATTCAGAGCTTTATGATGCGGTTCGATTTAGCTGGCGCATTAATGTCTCTCGCGCCAGCCAAGCAGAAGTCATTCTTGCTACTGTAAGGGGGATCGTTCGAGGGGTTTTCATTGCTGATAAATGGCTCAAATCAACACGTGAAAATTTCCCTACGATGAAATACTGGGACGAGGATCCGGACTTTGAGGCAACACAAAGTTCTCGCTATGGTTTTGAAGGTCGAGAAGCCCCACCTGAAATAGCAAATCTTTATCTTGGAAAAAAAATACCAGATGAATTAAGAAAAAAAGGAGCTATGTCCCCGGTCCGTTACTCACCTAATTTTTGAGTCTTTAAGTGATAAGCATAAACCGCAGCACGATCTTCTTGCATACGACGTGCTACGGTTTCATTTATCTCCGACCGGAAACTTCTTATA
>OKSH01003352.1_pt1 | contig 10361 bp, 14 predicted proteins | sample 1601231 | NCBI WGS metagenome assembly OKSH01 (sample SAMEA3541596, study PRJEB24748) | human gut metagenome | biome: human gut; feature: human-associated habitat; material: faeces | place: China | collected 2012 | reverse complement strand
AACACACCGGTTTGTGGGTCCGGCACGCGTGGGTTCGAATCCCACATACCGCCCTTTTGATTAAGCTTATTACTTAATCTTAACTATTTGGTGGTATAGCCAAGTGGTAAGGCAGAGGTCTGCAAAACCTTTATCATCGGTTCAAATCCGATTACCACCTTTTAGTTAGCTGATGCCTCTGTGGCGGAATTGGCAGACGCGCTGGACTCAAAATCCAGTTCCCGTTGAGGGAGTGTGGGTTCGACCCCCACCGGAGGCATATTAGTACTTTGGTACAAAATTGTCAGCTAAGCTAATGAAATAGGAGAAAGCTTGTTATAGCAGGCTTTCTCCTATTTTTTAGTTTAAATTTTGTTTTTAAAGAAATGGTATAAAATGGTGCAAATTTGTGATGAAAACACACAAAAATCACACATTAAAATTGACTAAGTACCTGGACGATTTTGTCATCAGTTTTACTTTTATATTCATCAATCAAGTAGGCGTATGTGTTCATTGTGGTTGTGATATCATTATGTCCAAGTCTTTTGCTAATTGCATAAATATCTATTCCGTTGCTTAACAGTAAAGCAACGTGACTATGACGTAAACTATGGAAATGAAAATTCTTCTTTGATAATTTTGCATCACTCATAATTTGTCGAAGCGTTTTATTTAATGCTGTACTAGTAGGGATAGTATTAAATTGGTCCATAAAAACAAGGTTACTTGATGAATTATTGCGCAATTGTTTAAGTAGTAATAGTAGTTTTTCATTAATTTTTATTTTACGTGTAGATGATTCATTCTTGGTGGGTTTAAAGCGATGTGTATTAAAATGTTCGTCTGTTTCGTCTCTTCCTTTTACCTCTCTCCATGCTTTATCAATATTAATGGTATGATGAATAAAATCAATATCATTCCAGGTAAGAGCTTGAATTTCTTCTTTTCTCATTCCAGTATATATTGCAGTGACTATCATATAACGGCTTGTATATTTTCTATTAGTAATTCCATTGATTGTAGTAGTTAATAATTTCCTTATTTCAGTTACATTAGGGTATTCTACCTTCATTGTTTTACTAGTATTGGCAGCTAAAGTAACACCTTTGGTAAAATCTTTAAGCAGATAATCATCAAGGATAGCAGATTGTACACAAGACCGTATTATTGAATTAAGCTTCTTTACACTTGCTATAGCATGAGTTGCTCCATACTTATTAATAAATTCTTGATATTTAGAACGGTTAATTTCTTTAATAGAAGTTTCTTTGAAATAATCATTAATTAGATTACCGATTATAATATAACGATTCAGAGTTACACTTGATATTTTAGGTTGCTTATAAGTATTAACCCATTCTTCGTAATAATCACTAAAAGCAATTTTTTTCTCAATGTGTATTCCGCGATTAAGATTAGTTTCCATTTCAGCTGCCCATTTTTTAGCTAGTGCTTTTGTTGCAAAACCAGCTTTGGACTTTGAAAAACGTTTTCCTTCAGTATCTTTCCACTGAATTCTTACAGACCATTTTCCACTTCTTTTATATATTTGAGCCATACTTGTCCCTCCATTATTAAATTGTGTATAATGAAAGGGTTGATATCACACACCAATGTATTATCAACCCTTGGTCCACTGACAGTTGCCGCTGTTGGTGGGCTTTTTTAGTTTAAATAGCTTTTTACGTCATCAATTTAGTTGGACGAAGCATTATTGAACATTCACTTTAAACTTTGCGGCTTTATCAGTCGAAACAAGTGGAGAAAATTGTAATTCAATGTTTCCTAACTTGTTAGTACCAAAGCCAGTTGTAACATCAGCTTCTTTACCAGCTGCTATTGAGTCCAAAGTAGTATCGTTAATTGGATATGACTTAAGCTTGTTATTATCTGGGCCATATGCTTCTAAGTCTGTTCCAATTGGTAAATCCTCATCAGAATTGTTCTTAACATGATAAACTACCTTAATTACATTAGCTGGGTTATCATCTGCAAATTCATTACGTTCATTGGTAGTTTCGACCGATTTAAGTGTGTAGGTAGCTTTTCCAACTTTTACAGTATCGCCAACTTTATAAAAATCAGGCTTTTTTGCAGTTGAACTTGATGGATTTTCCTTTGTACCACCATTTGAATTACTTCCCATTGCGCCACCAATAGCAAAAGCCAGAATCACTACTACAACCCAAAACCATACACGTTTATAGAATGGTTTCTTTTCCACATATGTCTTCCCATCGTCACCTTGAATCTTTTTTGCCATTATAAAATGACCTCCCTAATATAAAATTTCAGCTTTTAATGTCTTCAGCATTTGGACAGCTAATTTTTAGCTTTTATTTAGATTCTTTAATTGATTAATGATTTCTTGGTTTTGCTTGATAGTTATCCAATTTTGCTGTTTGATCATTCGTAATTCATGGAAAAGGGCTTTTGTATCATTACTTGTAAAAGTAGGATAGGCACCCGTTAATTTTTCAGCAACTGCTATATCTTTTATAGATTCGATAATCTCGTCATCTAAACTTTCTAAACGATTTTCTTTAATATATTTATCTTTGTCTTTAGCAAATCCATCTTTGCCGTTAAAAATACTCATTTTTACTTTCCTCACATCTTTTCAATTTTTACGTTTTTACGAAGGTCAAATCTATATCCTTTATATGCGAAAATTAAACCACGTTTCACACGGTAATTATCTATCGCATCCATTAAATATTCCACATCTACATTACAATAATCAGCAATGTCTTCTAAATTCCAAATATCATGCTGATAACAGTAAATTAATTTATCTAAACTTACTGCTCTCATCATTGCTAATGAACGGGCTTTATGCTCTTGCTTCCGACCATCTGGGGTATCTTTAGTAACAATATCTCCAGCCGTCGTATCGTAGTGAGCAATTTCTTCTTGTAGAATTTCATACATCTTTATATCAGAATTCGCCCGATTTAAATAAACATCCGTATCAATATTTAACCCAGCTAAATTATTTGGCATATTTTGAGGATAATTAATAGTGAGATGCGGATATTCACTAGCTAATTCTTCATAAGCATACATAATTATCACTTCCGAGCTTTTTTTAGATTCTCAATAAAATTAATAATCTGTTGTCGCTCTTCTTCCGGAGTATCGTCATCAATATGAGCAGCTACTGTTTGAGCTACTTCATTATTTTCATTAGTATTATCATCTTTATCAAAAAAGTAATCTATACTTACATTAAATAGATCAGCGACTTGTTTTAACGAAGATAGGCGAGGTTCATCAGTATTATGCTCCCACTTCGATAATCGGCCTTTATTGAAGTTTGAATTCTTATTTTGTTTATTAAGAGCATCAGCCATTTCTTGTAACGTCATTTTATGTGATGTTCGTAATTCTTTTAATTTACTTCCTAGAGACATTTTTTTACACCTCTCAATGGCTATATTATAGTATTTATGTTTCGTTTTGGCAACATTTTTTGAAAAAAACGAACAAAAGTTGTTGACATCGCAACAAGAAGAATGTAAGATGATACACGTAATCAAGTTGCGAAAACGCAACGTAGGAAAAGAGATGATTTTATGGTAAGGGATAAAGCCGAACCATATTTCGGCTTAATAATTGAAATGAAGAAAAAGAAGAAAACTCAAGCTGATTTAGCTAAATTAATTAATGTTGATAGAAGTACTTTCAATCAAAAACTTAATCGAACCAATGGTAAAGATTTCTATTATTCTGAAGCTCAATTAATCGCTAAAGAATTAAATATTCGTGTTAGCGATTTTTCTTAAGAATAAAAGTTGCGAAAAGAACAACTTTAAGTGAATAGGGGTGACACAAAATGCAAGCATCATTAGATGAACAAGATTACCAAGTAATTACTAATGAGGTTCTCAGGCGTATTAAGGAATGTTACAACTTAGTACCCAAACAAGATGTTCAAACTGACAAATGGGTCGGTATCAAGGAATTCACGAGTAAGTTGCCCGTTATAAAGGACAAGGAATGGGTCAGAATGTTTCTCCTGCCGTTACCAGTCTTCAAGCCGTGGGTAATTAACTTAAACGCTGGTCAAGGACGACCGGCCAGAGTCAATTTGACCAAAGCATTACCCTGGATCATGTCTCATCAAGCTGATATTAATTGGAATCAGTCATTGCCACGTTAGGAGGTGATTAAGTGGCGTTGGTAATTGGATTACCAATATTAATTATTGCAATGTGTTTGTTACATGCATTGGTGTACAGCTTATTGTATGAGCGAAACAAACCATTGCTGCTGAAAGAGAAGTATCGGAAGAAGCATTGAAAGGAGGTGAGGGGATGAGTAAGTTAATTGCGCTAATCGTTGGTGCTTGGATCATGTATTGTTCAATGATTGGCTCTTATGATGGAGCGATGGCGATCCTAGCAGTTTATCTTCTGCTAGTGGTTCTTGACCCACTAAACAAAAAAGGTACGACCGCCGCAAACAGTCGTACCCAGAAATAAATAATCTATGAGGTAATTATATATGAATGAGTTCAATTTATCAAAATTAAATGCCAAAGTTGGCGATAATTGTGTATTTGTATCGAATTTGGCAGTTTGCTATCAAAGTGCTGCTACTCCTGAAGAACGAATGGCAATGGCTATTAAATTAGAAAACGCTGCTACGATGTTACGGATTTCAGCAGAACGTTTAGCTACGGAAACTAAAGATGTTTATGGAGGTAAGAACAATGACTAACGAAGAAAAGATTAAGGCAATTAAACAAATTCTTGGACCAGAATACGAGGAGGTAGCCATTTTCGCTGCTAAAAAATCAGAAATTCGTGACGAACGTACTAATTCATTAGTTGATGCGAATCCCGGAACGGTAGCAGCCATGATTATGAATTGGTTACATACTAATCCAATAGCAACTTCAATTGTCAAAGCAACTATTGATACTTTGGAAACTGATCCAACTGCTGATTTATTTGTACAGATTTTTCTAGGAGGTAAGAACTAATGAATTTATTTGAATTAAACGACAACTACAAAACACTTGCTAGTCGGGATGACTTAGATCCAACTATTCTAAAGGATACATTGGAATCAATTAAGGATGATCGGAAGACCAAATTGGACAATCTTGCCTCATGGGCAGATCATTTGAAGTCAGAAATTGATTTTATGACCGACAAAAAGAAGTCATGGGAAGAAGAAATTACTTACCGAAAAAATAAACTTACTTGGATCAAGAAATATATTACTGAAGTTCTTGATGATGCCGGTATTAAGAAAATAACTACTGAAAATCACTTACTTAGTGCCCGGAACTTTAAGGCCTCAACCATTATTGATAGTGATAAGAAGCTTCCGGATAAGTTCAAAATTACTGAGACGACTACTAAGCCAGATAAGCAGGCCATTTACCAAGCACTCAAAGCTGGAGAAGAAGTACCAGGAGCACATTTAAAAGCTAACCGTAATACGGTGATTAAATAATGTTTGAACTTCGTGATTATCAGCAAGAAACGATTGATAACATCATGAATTCTATAAGTGCTGGGCACCGTTCTATCATGGTTCAGCAACCACCACGAACGGGGAAGACAGTTATCATGGCCGAGATTGCTAGACGAGCAACAGCAAAGGGTAACCGTATCTTATTCGTGGTTCATCGGCAAGAAATTGTCCAGCAGGTTATCAAGACTTTCAAAGCTAATGATGTAAATATGGATTTAGCTAAAATCGGCATGGTTCAAACGATTACCCGACACGTTAATAATTTGGACCCACCGGCGATAATTTTTGTTGATGAGGCCCATCATGTTCTGGCTAAATCATATCGAAGGATTCTTGATGCTTTTCCGAAAGCTTACAAGTTACTGTTTACCGCTACTCCTTATCGGTTAGGTGGACAGGGTTTTACTGATGTGGCTGATGATTTAATTATTGGCAAATCAGTCCCCTGGTTAATTGACCATCACTTTTTAGCACCAGTTGATTATTACGCTCCTTCTTACATTGATACTGCCAAGTTAAAAGTAAAACGAACTGGTGAATATGACACTGATTCAATCAAAGAAGCCATGAAGCCTAAAATCTACGGGAATGCGGTTAAGCACTATTTGAAACTTGCTAAGGGAATGCAAGCAATTGCCTATACCTATAACGTTGATAGTGCAATTAAGTTAGCTAATGCATTTAATGGCTATGGGATAACTGCAAGAGCCGTCTCCGGAAAAACACCCAAAGAAGAGCGGAACCAAATTATTGAGGACTATCGCCAAGGAAAAATCCAAATTGTAACCAATGCAGAATTATTTACAGAGGGCCTAGATTTACCGAATGTTGATTGCGTCATTATGTTACGGCCAACCCAATCATTATCGTTGTATCTACAATTTGCAATGCGCTCAATGAATCCACGTGAAGGTAAGACTGCAATAATTATCGATCACGTGGGGAATGTTGAACGATTCGGATTGCCTACTGATGAACGACAATGGACATTGGAAGGTAACGGTAAAAACAAACAACAATCAGGAACACCGATTAAACCTGTATCAGTATGTCCGACATGTTTTGCTTCGTTTTATCGAACAGGCGATGTTTGTCCTTATTGCGGGGCGGCATTAGGAGAAGAAAAAGAAATTGAAGTCGTTGATGATGTTCAACTAAAAAAAGTTACTAAGTCACGACTAGCGATTATCAAAAAAATTCAATCGTCAGCAATTATGAGTAATGTTGCTGGCAAGCGTCCAAACGAATTGAAGAATCTGAAAGAAATACAAGCCTATGCCAAATTAAAAGGTTACAAACCAGGCTGGGCTTACCACTACGCTAAACAGCGTGGATTTATTAAGAAGTGAGGTTGATATTATGAGTATTTTGCCACCAAATAAGCCACAGAAGGCACGGCGAGTTCCAAGAAATTACTTTATCTATGGAGATACAATGTCCGGAAAATCATATTTAGCTGAACGTTTTCCAAGTCCATTATTTCTTAACACCGATGGTAACAGTGAGATGAACACTGCACCAAGTATTCAATTAAAAAATGTCCGAAAGAGCGATGGAAGCTTGAAAGAGTCAGTAATTGATCAACTAGACAAGATTATTCTTGCTCTTGGTACTGAAAAGCATGGTTACAAAACAGTAGTCATTGATGTGATTGATGATGTTGTCACATTAATCGAACAAGCCATCTGTTATGACAATGGAGTAGAAACGCTGGGGGATGTTCCTTACGGCAAGGGATATGCACAATTTAATACCGTCTTTCAAGCATTTGTCACTGAGCTAAAAGCCTTACCACTGAATACGGTTTACATTAGCCGGTTAATGATGCTAACTGATGAATCTTCTGGTCACACCGAAGATCGCCCATCGCTTAAGCAAAAATATTACAACGTGGTTAACGGGAATTGTGATTTAGTGATTGAAACTAAGCGCTATGGTGACCGTTATATCCGGATGGTTAAAGATCGACGAATTCATTACGTCAAAGATGATATTACTGATCCGGCAATCTTACGGGTACTTGAACATGTAAATGGTGTCTTTGATAAACCAAAGCAGACTACTACAAAAGAACAGAATGAAATTGTTAACAAAATTAAAAAGCAAAATGTAAAGGAAGGTTAATGAATTATGAGTTTACGAGATGCTATGAATAAAGCTACTGAAGGTTTTGATCCAAAGAATGATTCAGTTAATAAATTTAAGGGACTGGAAAGCGGTAAGTATACCGTTGTAGTTGCAAAAGTAGAAAACCATGAAACTCCTTGGAATGCTGAACAGCTTAACTTTGAATTAGAAGTTGTCGATGGAGAATCAGCCGGCCAAAAAGAATTCTTACAAATTGGATTAGATGAATTAACTTCTAAGGGTAATCCCAATCCAATGTTAGAAACTAATTTACGGTTGGTTTCTAAGTTAGCTGCAATTCTAGGAGTTGAAATTCCTGATGAAGTTTGGGATGACGATACTTTAATCTACGAGAACTTGGCTAAAGCATTTGCACCGGCAGTAGGAAAGACCATGATTATGGATTTGAAGGTTCGACCAAACAAGAAGAACCCCCAATATCCATACCGCAATTATGACTTTGATGAAGCGGAACAACCGGAAACTCCGGAAGTTACAGATGACGAGATGCCCTTTTAAGGGTGGCCTACGAAAAGCATTAGAAGCAAAAAGAAAGCAACAAGTTCAAGACGAAGAAGAATGGGACGAATATTACCATAACTGGTATTGATTCTACTTAAGGCAGTGACCTAAACACCGAGCGGGTGGAATGCCCGTTATTTATTTAGGGGGTCAAAATGAAAAATTTAGTTAATTATGCCTTGGCTTATCAAGCTAAAGGATTAAGTGTCCTCCCAATTGCTGGTAAGCAACCACTGATAAAATTTGCTGATAAACCAGCTTTAACTGCAGAACAAATCAAAGCTGTATGGAAAAAACATCCCTATGCTCAGATTGCTTTAAGAACGGATAAATTCTTCGTAGTTGATATTGATCGCAACCATGCTGATAACATTGATGGTTTTGAATCAATTAAGCAATTACCAGCGGAATATTTTCCGGAAACTTTAACTCAAACTACCAAGCATGGTGGCCGACAATTATTTTATCTGAAACGGTCAGATATGCGGGTTAATCAATTAATTGGTTATCAACCAGGTGTCGACATTAAGGCTCATCAGAATAATTATGTTGTCGTTGCTCCTTCAGAAGGTTACCAATGGTTAAATAAGGATCCGATCGTTACTGCTCCTAAATCTTTAGTTGTAAATATTAATCAGATGCGAGCAAGCAATCGGCGTAACACTCCAAACGATTTTGTAATTAAGCCTCGTGAACGGAATTCGACTACTGATTTGCTAGAAACAATTGCTAATGGTTTAGGTGATAAAGGAATGCGAAATAAAACTTTGGCCGGCATGATTGGCGCACTACTATTTCGGGGTGTTAATCCTAAAGCAGCTTATCAATTAGCGATGATTTGTAATGAGAATACGCCCGATCCACTACCAGAAGAGGAAGTGAACCGGACATTCCAGTCAATGCTAAGACGTGATTTGAGAAACGGGGGTGAAATACGTGGCGGATAATGTGGTTCGCAAACCGATTGAATTTGAATTAAATGCACAAGGTAATCCCAAAACGAACAGCCTTAAAAACGTTGGCTTAATTCTTAACGGTGATCCATTGTTGCATGGCACCTTTCGATACAACGAATTTGCCTATTCAATCGATGTGGTAAAAGATATTCCACAACTTTTTATCGAGAAAGGCCAACTTGATGATAGCTACATGGCAATCATGCTTCGTTACATTGAAGATGAATATGCGGTAATGTTTCAAGAAAAATTACTGAATATGGCAATCACAGTTGAGGCAAGGCAGCACCCATATAATCCAGTAAAAGAATATATGGAGAAATGTTACAAGAATTGGGATCATAAAGAACGAATTAAAGATTTCCTACCAGTCTATTTAGGAGTGCCCAGCGGTGAAGTAACAACACTGCAGACAAAATTATTTTTAGTTGGAGCGGTGATGAAAGTCTATAAACCGGAAAGTAAATTTGATTGGGTGTTTGATTTAGTCGGTGGCCAAGGTGTAGGAAAAACCACACTCTTGAAAAAGTTAGCGCATGGTTGGTATACAGACCAATTTACTGATTTCAAAGATAAAGATAACTTTGCTAACATGCTCCGGGCTTTAATTGTTAACGATGATGAAATGACCGCTACTAATAATTCTGACTTTGAGAATTTGAAGAAATTTATTTCAGCCGAAGAATTAGAGTTCCGGCCACCATATGGACGACATACAATCCGCCGGCCAAAGAATTTTGTCATGGCCCGGACAACCAACGAATCGACCTATCTAAAAGATAAAACTGGTGAACGACGATTCTTACCCAACATGGCTGATAAGTCCCGAGCGATGGCTAATCCAGTAACTGATCTTGATGATGCTATGGTTGACCATCTTTGGGGCGAAGCTGTAGCACTTTACAAAGAGGGTTTTAGTTTTCAATTGACGAAGGAGCAGCAGAAGCTCATCGAGGATAATCGGAAGTCGTTTATGTATATTGATGAAACTGAAAATCAAATTGAACGAGTTCTAAGCACTTGGGACGATGATTGGATTGAGAGTTCAGAAATTGCTCATCAATTAGGCGAAGATAATTTGGTTAAGAATCGCTCGTTAGCCAAGAAGATTAAGTATGTGATGGATAACCGGCATGATTGGAAACCTGGTAGTAAGAAAATTAAGGGCTTAGCTCATCGAGGATATAGAAAGGTTGCGACTAGTTGACACTGGTTGTGCCTAAAAATCGACAAGTCGCAACCCTAACAAACGTTGTTATATCAATGATTGTGGGGTATAGGTTGTTA
>OKSH01003351.1_pt1 | contig 10366 bp, 12 predicted proteins | sample 1601231 | NCBI WGS metagenome assembly OKSH01 (sample SAMEA3541596, study PRJEB24748) | human gut metagenome | biome: human gut; feature: human-associated habitat; material: faeces | place: China | collected 2012 | reverse complement strand
AAAAGGGGTGAAATTATGAAATTACTGATAGTAGAAGATGAAAAAAGACTTTGCCGAGAGGCAGAAGATAAAAGAAGAAGCAAGACTTTTAGGGAAAGATAATACTGATATTGATGAAAGCAGCAAGTTAAAGCATGGGGATGATTACAGAGGGAAGATTATCCATGACAAAGACAGATTTCAGGATAAGATACACGAAAAGATAAGCAAGAGAATTTCTAAGAATGAGCTTACTCAGGGAAGTTCCAAGAAAAATGCAAGGCATAGAAAATCTGTTAAGATAAATAACAGTCAAGGAAATGACAACAAAGGAAATGCCGAAATAAAGTCAGACTATAATACCGATGTGAAAGACGGACGAATCTACGATCCTTTAGGCAAAGACCTTGATAATGACGGGATCATTGACAGGTATGACAATGATTTTAGGGACAGCGATTATTTTGAATCAGCTTATGATGTGGAAGATAATCTTCATATAAAAGAGGATATGACAGAAAAATTCTCAAAAAAGCATAAGGCTCAAAAGGAAAAGTATAAGAAGAAAATGCTAAAGATAAGGCTGAAAGCAAAAATGCCGGTAAAGAAACTGTCTATGACAAAGAAAAAAAGAACAGGCTTTCCAAAGAGCAAAAAAAGGCACTGAAAAATAAGGTAGCAAAGGTGTCTGCTCTATCAGGACTTGCAAAAGGAAGTGAAACGGTAAGGGATTATCTTTCCCATGGCAGCGATGAAAATCAGGGTGTGGAAACAGGAGAAAAGATTGCAGACGGCAATTCAAAATTACTTCATGGGATAAAAAATTATGCCAATAAGAAAAATGCTAAGAAAAGCTATGATCTCAGCAAAAAAGATTACAAGATACGAAAGCGTAAATCAAAGCTGGAGTTTCGGGAAGCCAAAGAGGAATTAAAGAAAACAAAGGAATATAAGCAAGCAAATGCTTTTAAGAAGTTTCAAAAGAAAAAGCATTAGAACAAGCTATTGGAAAAATATCTAAAGAGTTTGGAGAAGGTTCTATAATGAAATTAGGAAATAATCTAAATATGGAGATAGAGGTTATTCCTACTGGAAGTATTAATATAGATATGGCATTAGGAGTAGGTGGAGTTCCTAAGGGAAGAATAATAGAAGTATATGGAGCTGAAAGTTCAGGGAAAACTACAATAGCTCTTCATATAGTAGCTCAAGCACAAAAAAATAATGGAGTAGTAGCTTATATAGATGCTGAGCATGCTCTTGATCCAGAATATGCAAAAGCTTTAGGTGTAGATGTAGATGAACTTTTAATTTCTCAGCCAGACTATGGAGAACAGGCTCTTGAGATAGCTGACCTTTTAGTGCGTTCAGGAGCAGTTGATTTAATAGTAGTAGACTCAGTAGCAGCCTTAGTACCAAAAGCTGAAATAGATGGGGAGATGTCTGATCAACAGATGGGATTACAAGCAAGGCTTATGTCAAAGGCTCTTAGAAAACTTACAGGAAGTTTAAATAAATCTAAAACTACAATGATATTTATAAATCAGATTAGAGATAAAATAGGAGGCTTTGGTTTTGGACCTCAAACTACTACAACTGGAGGTAAAGCTTTGAAGTTTTATGCTTCTGTGAGAATGGAAGTAAAAAGAATAGGAAGTGTAAAACAGGGAGATGATGTAATAGGGAATGAAACAACAGTAAAGATAACTAAAAATAAAGTAGCACCTCCATTTAAAGAAGCTAGTTTTCAAATAATGTATGGAAAAGGAATTACAAGAGTTGGGGAGATTTTTGAGTTAGCTATAGATAATGATGTAGTTTCTAAATCTGGAACTTGGTTTAGTTTTGGGGACATAAGATTAGGACAAGGAAAAGAGAATGTAAAAAATAGATTAGAAGTAGAAAAAGAACTTTTTGCTCAAATAGAGGAGAAAGTTTTAGAAATTTTAAAGAGTGGAAAGCAAGTAAAAAAAGCGAAGAAAGTAGAACTTGAGGATAACTTAGAAATTGAAAAAGAAAATTTTGAAGAGATAAAAGAAGATATAGTAGAAGAATAAAGATAGAAGGAAGATTTTATGAAAAGAAAAAAGATAAAGTATGGAAAATATGTTCCTGATGAAAACTCTCTATGGAAAAGAATAAAAAATATATTGAGAAAATTTCAAAAATGTAATAAAATATTATAAAGAAGAATAAAATTTGATTTTTTATTTCAAAATAATTTAGGGAGGGGATCTAATGGAAAGAATAGTTTTAAAAAATGCTAAAATAGTTTTACCAGATAGAATAATCAATGGAGTAATTGTATTAAATGATGGAAAAATAAAAAAAATCTATGAAAGTACAATGATTAGTGAAAAAGATGGAATTGACCTTCAAGGAAAATATGTTGTACCTGGATTTATAGATGTACATATTCATGGAGCTGGTGGAGCAGATGCTATGGATAATACAGAAGAGGCTCTTAGAACTATTTCAAAATATATAGTAAAGCATGGAACAACTAATTTCTTAGCTACAACACTTACAAGTTCTAAAGAGACTTTAAAAGAGGTATTAGAAAAAATAGGAAAATTACAAAATGAAGATATAGAAGGAGCAACTATATTTGGAGCACATATGGAGGGACCATATTTTGATGTTCAATATAAGGGAGCTCAAAACGATAAATATATAACACCTGCTGGAGTTAAAGAGATAGAAGAGTATTTAAGTGTTAAACCTGGACTAGTAAAACTATTCTCTATGGCTGCTAAAGGTGAAGGAGCATTAGAATCTATAAAATATCTAAAAGAAAATGGAGTAGTAGTTTCAGTGGGACACTCTGGAATATCTTTTGAAGAGGTGCAAAGCGCTGTGAAAGCTGGAATAAGTCATGCAACTCATACTTTCAATGGAATGAAAGGATTTACACATAGAGAACCAGGGGTAGCTGGAGCTGTAATGGTAAATGATAATATTAACGCAGAGATAATTTTTGATAAAATTCATGTTCATCCAGAAGCTGTAAGATTATTAATAAAAGCTAAAGGAGTAGATAAAGTAGTTTGTATAACAGATGCTATGTGTGCTACTGGATTACCTGCTGGAAACTATAAACTTGGAGAGTTAGATGTATATGTAAAAGATGGACAAGCTAGACTTGTAAGTAATGACTCTCTTGCTGGAAGTGTACTTACTTTAGATAAGGCATTTAAGCATGTAATAGAGTTAGGATATAGTATTTTTGATGCTGTAAAAATGACAAGTACAAATGCAGCAAAAGAATTTGGATTGAATGCTGGTATTTTACAAGAGGGAAAAGATGCTGACATAGTAGTATTAAATCCAGATTATTCAGTTGATATGACAATAGTAAAAGGAAATATAAAATATCAAGCATAATAGTATTGACAAAATAAAAAAAATGTAGTAGAATAATTTTGTTGTGAGAGCAACTTGCCTGGATGGCGGAACAGGTAGACGCACAGGACTTAAAATCCTGTGGTATTTAGTTACCGTGCCGGTTCGATTCCGGCTCTAGGCACCACTTTTGAGACTAAGCGCATCTGAAAGGGTGTGCTTTTTTTTATTAAAAAATCAAGGAGGTAATATGAAAGAGTTTATAAAAAAATTAAAAGATAAGGTTTTGAATAGAGAGAAAATTGAATATGATGATGCAATAAAGCTATCTTCAATATCAATAGATGATAATGAAGTATTAGAGGAGTTATGTAATTCAGCTAATGAGATAAGAGAAAAATTTTGTGGAAATATTTTTGACTTATGTACAATAACTAATGCTAAGTCTGGAAAGTGTAGTGAAGATTGTAAATATTGTGCTCAGTCAGCTCATTTTAAAACAGGAGCAGAGGTATATCCACTAATATCTAAAGAAAAAGCTTTAGATGAAGCTAAAAAAGTAGAAGTTGAGGGGGCTAATAGATACTCTTTAGTAACAAGTGGAAGAGGTCTTAATGGAGAGAGTGAAGAGAGTGACAGATTAGCAGAAATCTATAGTTATTTACAAAAAAATACAAATCTTTCTCTTTGTGCTTCTCATGGAATATCAGATAAGAAAGCTTTAGAAAAACTTTTTAAAGCTGGAGTAAAGACTTATCATCATAATTTAGAAAGTTCAAGAGAGTTTTATGGCACTATATGTACTACTCATACTTATGATGAGAGAATAAAAACTATAAAACTAGCTCAAGAAGTAGGATTACAAGTATGTAGTGGTGGAATATGGGGGCTTGGAGAAAGTGAAGAGGATAGAATAAAAATGGCTTTTGAGCTACAAAAGTTAGGAGTATTCTCTATACCTATTAATATTTTAATGCCAATACCTGGGACACCTTTAGAAAATAATAAACCATTAGAGCCAAGAGAGATTCTAAAAATGATAGCTATATATAGATTTATTTTACCAGAGGCATATTTAAGATACGCTGGTGGAAGAATAAAGCTTGGAGAATTACAAGAAAAAGGAATAAAGTCTGGAATTAATTCTGCTCTTACAGGAAACTTTTTAACAACTACTGGAACTACTATAGAGAGCGATAAGGCTATGGTAAGGAGAAATGGATATGAAATTAAATAAGGGATTTTTTGTAATAGGAACAGATACAGGAATAGGAAAAACTTATGTGAGCTCACTACTATACAAAGGAATAAAAGATAGAAATGGGGGATACTATAAGCCAGTACAGAGTGGTTGTACAAGAAAAAATGGAAAATTAGTAGCACCAGATGTAGATTTTGTATGTTCTATGGCAGAAGTAGAGTATGATGACAAGATGGTAACTTATACTTTAGAAGCAGAAGTATCTCCACATTTAGCTAGTGAATTAGAGAACACAGAGATAGATATAGAAAATATAATGAAAGATTGGGAAAATTTAAAAGAAAGATATAAATATATGGTAGTAGAGGGAGCTGGAGGACTATATGTTCCTCTTATTAGAGATAAATTCTATATCTTTGATTTGATAAAAAAAATGGAATTACCTGTAATATTAGTATGTAGTAGTAGAGTAGGAGCTATTAATCACTCTATGCTTACAATAGAGATGTTGAAAAAGCTAGAAATAGAGATACAAGGATTGGTTTTTAATAAGGTAACTAATGACTTTGAAAGAGATTATTTTGAAAAGGATAATATAGATATAGTTTTAAAACTAAGTGGAATAAAAAATAGTCTAATTATAAGAGAGGGAGAAAGAACTATACCAGAGAAAGAGTTAGAAAAATTTTTAGGAATAGAGGTAAAATAGATGAGTAAATTAAGTAGCTTACAAGAAAAAGATTTAAAATATATCTTTCACCCATGTTCACAGATGAAAGATTATGAGAAATTACCACCAATGATTATAAAAAAAGCTGAAGGATTATATTTAGAAGATGAGTTTGGAAATAGATATATGGATTGTGTAGGAAGCTGGTGGGTAAATCTTTTTGGGCACTGTAATCCTAGAATCAATAGAGTAATAAAGGAGCAAATAGATAAATTAGAGCATGTACTATTTGTTAATTTTTCCCATGAAGCAGCGATAGAGTTAGCTGAAGAGTTAATAAAGGTAGTACCAAAAGGGATAGAAAAATTTCTTTTTGCTGATAATGGTTCATCTAGTATAGAGATGGCTTTGAAACTTAGTTTTCAATATCATCAACAAAGTGGAAATCCTAAAAGAACAAAATTTATATCTCTAAGTAATGCTTACCATGGAGAAACAGTAGGAGCACTAGGAGTAGGAGATGTAGATATATTTACTAAAACATATAGACCTCTTATAAAAGAGGGATTAAAAGCTGATAAACCAGAGTGCTTTAGATGTCCATATGGAAAGAATTATTCTACTTGTGAAGCTCAGTGCTTTGAAAGAATGGAAAAATTAATAGAGGAAAATAGAGATGAGATAGCTGCTGTAATAATAGAGCCAGTAGTACAAGGAGCAGCAGGAATGAAAATCTATTCTCCCATATATATAAAAAAATTGAGAGAGATTACTAAAAAATATGGTATCCATTTAATAGCAGATGAGATAGCTGTTGGATTTGGTAGAACAGGAAAGATGTTTGCTATGGAGCACGCTGGAGTGATTCCAGATATTATGTGTATGTCTAAGGGACTTACAGCTGGCTATTATCCAATGGCAATAATAGGAATCACTCAAGAGATATATGATAGCTTTTATGCTGACTATCTTGAAGGAAAATCTTTTCTACACTCTCACACATATTCTGGAAACCCAATAGGATGTAGAATAGCTCTAGAGGTATTGAGAATATTTAGAGAGGAAAATATCTTAGAGATGATAGAAGAAAAGGGAGAGTATCTTAGAAAAAAAGCTCAAGAGGTATTTGAAGGACATCCATACATAGGAGAGTATAGACAGATAGGAATGATAGGAGCTCTTGAGTTTGTAAAAGATAGAGATAGTAAAGAGCTCTTTCCAAGTGAAGAGAGAGCAGGTTATGAAATCTACAAGATAGCTTTAAAAAAAGGAGCACTACTTAGACCATTAGGAAATGTAATCTATTTTATGCCACCATATATAATTACAAAAGAAGAGATAGATAAGATGTTAGAGATTTGTAAAGAGTCTATAGATGAGTATATAGGCAGAAGAAATAAAGATAAATAAAAAATTTTCAGGGGAGACTTATGAAAAAAGAGAAAATATTAGAGGAATTAGAAAGATTACAGGAGATAAAAAATTATAGAGTATTGAGAGAGCAGGATGAAAAACTTTTAAATCTATCATCTAATGATTATTTAGGAATAGCCAATGATGTAACTCTTAAAGAGGAGTTTTATAAAGAGTATAGACCTAAACTTTCTTCAAGCTCATCAAGACTTATAGATGGTTCATATAGTGAGATAATGGAGCTTGAAAAAAGAGCAGAGGAGATATATGGTAAACCTTGTATAATGTTTAATTCTGGTTTTGATGCTAATTCATCTCTTATAGAAACTTTTTGTGATAAAAATACTTTAATACTTACAGATAGATTGAATCACGCCAGTATCTATGATGGAATAGTCAATAGTGGAGCTGAATTTTTAAGGTATAAGCATTTGGATATGTTGGGATTAGAGAAACTTTTACAAAAATATTCAGATAGATATGAAGATATTTTAGTTATCTCTGAAAGCGTTTATAGTATGGATGGAGATGTAGCTGATATTGAAAAATTAGTGGAATTAAAAAGAAAATATAATTTTTCTTTAATGTTAGATGAGGCTCATTCCTATGGAGTTTATGGTTATGGTATAGCTTACAATTTAAATCTTGTCAGTGAGATAGATTTTTTGGTAATTCCCCTTGGAAAAGGTGGAGGTTCTGTGGGAGCTATGGTAATTTGTGAGGGATATCTTAAAAACTATATAATAAACAAAAGCAGAAAGTTTATATTTTCAACTGCACTACCTCCAGTAAATAGTTCTTGGAATCTTTTTATTCTAGGTAAAATGGAAGAGTTTGATGAGAGAAGAGTGAAACTAGAACTTTTAAAAAATCATACTTTAAAATTATTAAAAGAAAGAGGAATAGAGACTACATCTACTACTCATATAATAAGTATAATTATAGGAGATAACGAAAGAATTGGAAAGATAGGCCAAAATATGAAAGAGAGAGGTTATCTTCTATATCCGGTGAAGGAGCCAACAGTACCTAAGGGAACAGCAAGGTTTAGAATAGGATTAAATCCATATATTACTTATGAAGAGATAGAAAAATTTGTAGAGGAGTTAAAGTATGAGATTGATACTATTTTTTAATGGTTGGGGAATGGATAGCAGTGTAGTAGAGAAAGTGGAGTTGCCAAAAGATACAGAGATAAAAGTCATAAATTTTCCATATAAATTAGATAATTTAGAGGAGTACTTTACTAAATATGAGGATGTATTTTTAGTAGGTTGGTCCTTTGGAAGTTATTATCTAACTAAATGGGTGCTAGTAAATAGAGGAATTAAAAATTTTTCAAAGGTTAAAAAGATAGTTGCTATCAATGGGAATGGAGAGATAATAGGTAAATTTGGAATAACACCAAAGATTTTTGAGTTTACTCTTTCCACATTAACTCCAGAGTCTTTAATCAAATTTTATAAAAATATGGAGATAAGTGAAGAGTTTCAAAATCCTAAAAAAGAGTTTAAAGAGATATTAGAGGAATTGGAATACTTTAAAAATGGTTATACAGCTCTTGAAAATATTTTTACTGAGATAATAATAGGAATAAGAGATAAAATTGTTCCTGCCTCAAGGCAAAAAAAATATTGTGAAGAGAGTGGAATAAAATACAGAGAATTAGATATGGGGCACTATCCCTTTGAGTTTATAAAAGCTTGGAGTGAAGTAATATGAATTTTGAAAAAAAGTTTGATACATATGATGAGAATGCTCATATTCAAAAATCAGTAGCAGATACTCTAGTGGAGTTTTTAGATGAGATGGGAGTATCTAAAGAGAGAGAAGTTTTTGAGATAGGATGTGGAACAGGGCTTTTTAGTAAGAGGTTTATAAAAAAGTTTTCTCCTAAGAAAATTATATTAAATGATATATATGATGTTGAAAAATATTTAAAAAATGTAAGATATGATGAGTTTATATTGGGAGATATAGAGGAGATAGATATACCTAAGATAGATACAACAGTTTCTAGCTCTGTTTTCCAATGGTTGAAAAATTTTTCAAAGAGTATAGAAAAAATAGCACACTCTACAAATGAGTTGGGATTTTCAATGTATATAGATGGAAATTTAGAAGAGATAAAGGAGCATTTTGGAATATCTTTAAAGTACCTTACACTGGATAATGTTATTGAAATATTAACTAGCCTTTTTTCTAAAGTAAAATGGAAAGAGGAAACTATAGAGTTGGAGTTTTCTTCATCAATAGAAGCTCTAAGACATCTAAAAAATACAGGAGTTACAGGATTTGAAAAGAGCTCTATAAGTAAGGTTAGAAATTATGAGAGCAAGAGCTTAACATATAGAGTTGGATATTTTTATTGTAAAAAATAAAAGTTGCAGGTTATTAAAAATTCAAGAATGACTTTTACCTTTGATGAAAGACATTCTTGAATTTTTTTATTTATTTATAAAAAAATTAATCTCAGACTCAGAATCTTTGTTATATTGAACTTTGATAGTAAGATTTTTATCTGTCAATAGTAAAGTACCTTGATCTTTTAAGGTATATAACTTTACTAAAAACATATAGGTAGATAATTGAGAAAGATTATTTTTATGAAGGTAATGTAAAATTTCTGAGTGTAATTCAAATAAATTTTTAAAAGATTTCTTTAATGTATAATCTGGTTTTCTTTCAATAGATTTTTCAGTAAGTAGTTTTTTTAAATTTTCTTCAATGTTATCATTGAAATTTTTTAAAACATAATCAACTTTACTTTTAATAAACTCCTCTCCATATTCAGCAAGATTTTTTCTTAAAAGAGAGTAGATTTCAGAGAAGTTTTTTATATTGTTTCCAAGTTTTAGCATTAAATTATCAATAATTAAAGAGGTATCATTATTTTTTTTAAAATCAGGATATCCTTTTTTAATAATATTGATACCTAAAATCTTTGCACTTTTATGTTCACCATTTTTTATCTTTTGGTATTCAAGATCAAGTCCACCATTTTTTTTAATATCTTCTAAAATAGGTAGTAATAAATTTTTTTCAATATCATAAAATCTTTGGTAAGTTTCTCCTATTTCAAGAATCTCTCTCAATTTTTCTAATGGAATATATATAATCTCCTCTTTAGAGTTATAAATAAACTGATACAATCTATAGGAGAATTTTTCTTCTAAAAATAGTATGTTTCTAAGCCCTAATTTATCAAAAAAAGAACCATTCTTAAAAGAGCTTGTAATTTCATCTGAAAAAACTAGATATATGATATTATTATTGATATAGTAAGATTGAATAATACTTATACAAGTAAAATAATTAGTTTCCTTTGATGAAATTATAATATTTTTATTTATTAAATTGTTGAGAAATTTTATAACCTCTTCCTTATCATTTAAAGAGTAGATTTGAAAAAATTTTAATAGAGGAATATGGTTATATTTTTGTAAATTAATGTGGCGAAATAGTTCTTTATCTTTTTTCGTTAAATGTTTTGTAAAATCTATCTTAATATCTCTTCCTAATAATTCAAAATTGAATAGCGAAATTTTATCATTTGTTTCAGCCATAATTGTCCTCCAAAAAATTTTTTAGAATTTTTGAATATTTTTTAAAAAAAAATAAAACGAAAATATAGTTATTTTTTTTCGTTATATATGGTAAGTTTACCATTTATTTAGTAAAAAATCAAGAATTTAAAAAATACAAATAAAGTTTTTAACGAAAAAAGTTCAAAAAATGTTGAATTTGACTTTTTATAATAT
>OKSH01003344.1_pt1 | contig 10391 bp, 8 predicted proteins | sample 1601231 | NCBI WGS metagenome assembly OKSH01 (sample SAMEA3541596, study PRJEB24748) | human gut metagenome | biome: human gut; feature: human-associated habitat; material: faeces | place: China | collected 2012 | reverse complement strand
TCATCCGGGGGTAAAGGGGTTAATCTTATATCTTGAATGTTATGTTTTATTTTATTACCGGCATTTATAAAAAAGAAAAATTAGAGTGCTGAAACGGAGTGATAGTATGACGACAGTATCCTCAGAGGAGAACGCATACCAGGCGATCATCGAAATGATCATCATGCACCGCTATCCGCCGGGAGCAAACGTAGTGGAGTCGCAGATAGCGGAACAACTCAAGATGAGCCGGACGCCGGTACGCAGCGCGCTGAAGCGCCTTGTTTCTGACGGACTGCTGGAATCGACGCTCAATAAAGGATGTTCGGTGCCGATGCTTTCTCGACGTGACCTCGACAGGCTATTTCGTTACCGCCACAGCATCGAGCCTGCCTGCGCGCGTGAGGCGGCGCAGTTCTACAGGCAGGAGTTCAAGGAGAGGATCGAGGAGTTGATCGCGGAAGAGGACCTGTACGTCAGGGAAAATCCCTGGGGGCTGCACGTCGTAAATGAAAAGATGCACAACCTTGTCGTGGAGATAGCCGACAATCCCTATTACCTCCACCCCGTCAAGCAGGTAAACTGGCGTTCTCAGCTGTATCTTTTCTTTTTCGACAATTTTTACTCAGAGCGCGTCATGGAGATAAAAAAACGTCCGAAAGGCGAATACAAAAGCCCTCAGCAACACCTCCGTCTCTTCGAGGCAATTATGAGACACGACGCCGACGAGGCCGAAAAGGTGATGCACGACCATATCTCATCAACATATAAGTTTCTTACGAAGAGGGACTGGTAAATCGAACTGCTGGGGGCGCACAGATGCGTCTCCAGCTCTTTTGTTCCGCGGATTCCTCCGATAAACTCAATTCTCTTATCTGTCCTCGGATCCCCGATCCCGAGGACAGGGGCCAGCAGATGATCCTGAAGCAGGGAAACGTCAAGGCCGCCCACCGGATCGTCTGTCATAATCTCCTCTTTCGCCTTAAGCGTGTACCAGAAATCGTCAAGCAGCATGCAGATTTCTCCTTTCCCGGAAGGTACTCTGCAGGAGTCAATTTCCTCCCCCATCGTCTCTTTGCTGCCCTGCGCTCTTTGCATTTTTCCTGTTATTTCAAATTTTTCCCGGACTCTGTCTAAAAATTCCCGGCTGCTCAGCCCGTTTAAATCCTTCACTACCCTGTTATAGGCCATAATCTGAAGCTCATCGTCAGGGAAAAGCACGGAAAGGAAATAATTAAATTCTTCCTCTCCCGTATATCCCGGATGTTCCCCGCGCCTTTTAAGCGCGACCTTCACGGCAGAAGCCGCTCTGTGATGCCCGTCCGCGATATAGGTAAACGCAACGGCCGCAAATTCTTTTGTGACAGCCGACACCCACTCAGGACGTGCAATCCGGAACACTCTGTGGCGCACGCCGTCCGGGGAAGTAAAATCATAGAGCGGAGCCTCCTTTTTTACCTCGGCCTCCAGCGCCTTTATGCTTTCCCTGGAGCGGTACGCAAGAAAAATCGGGCCTGTCTGGGCGCTTGTCACATCCACATGCCGGATGCGGTCCACCTCTTTATCCTCCCTGGTATTCTCATGCTTCTTCACGATCTGGTTCAGATAATCGTCCACCGAAGAACAGGCCGTAATGCCGGTCTGCGTATGGCCGTTCATGGTAAGTTCATAGAGATAATAGCAGGGAACCTCCTCAGCCACAAAAATCCCCTTCTCCTCCATCTCTTTCAGAACCTCCCCGGCTTTCACATAGACGCGCTCATCATAGGTATCCACGTCATCGGGAAACCAGGTTTCCGCTCTGTCGATGCTCAGAAAGGAAAGCGGCTCCTTCTCCACCTCTCTCTTCGCTTCCTCTCTGTTGTAAACATCATATGGCAGCGCAGCCACCCTCGATGCGGACTCTGCGGCGGGACGCACGCAGTAAAACGGTTTTATCTCAGCCATTTTTATTCTCCTCCTTCTCATTTCTATTCAACCAAAAACACCGGGGCGGCCGCTTAGGAAAGCGGCCGCTCCGGCGCAACCTGCATTCAGCCGGGCTGCTGCCGAGCCTTCGGCAGAGCGGCAGCAAATTACCTGATTACACGAACACGCATCATTCCCTTGATCGCATTCAGCTTCTGGCGGGTCAAATCATCCAGCTCATTTTCCAAATCTATCAGGGTGTAAGCGTATTTCTCTTTGCTCTTATTCGTCATGTTGGCAATGTTCATATCGGTGGCGGCCAGGATGGCAGAAATCTGGCCGATCATATTCGGTATATTCATATGCAGCAGTGCAACACGGTTTACCGACGCACACACACCCATATCACAGTCCGGATAGTTGACCGAGTTCTTGATATTGCCGTTGTTAAGATAATCCATCATCTCTTTCACCGCCATAACGGCGCAGTTATCCTCAGACTCTTCCGTGGAAGCGCCCAGATGCGGGATCACGATGGCATGCTCCATAGCCGCTGTCTTTACGTTCGGGAAGTCGGTTACGTAGCGTTTAACCTTTCCCTCCTTCAGGGCCTCGGCCATATCATCATCATTTACAAGCAGATCTCTTGCGAAGTTCAGGATTACCACGCCCTCCTTCATATCCGCCATCGTCGTCTTGTTGATCATCTGTCTCGTTCCGTCAAGAAGCGGAACGTGGAGCGTTATGTAATCGCACTCTTTATAGATTGTGTCGGCAGACATGATGTGCTTCACATCTCTGGAAAGCATCCAGGCAGCATTGACGGAAATAAACGGATCGTATCCGTAAACCTCCATTCCAAGTGAAGCCGCCGCATTGGCAACCTCGGCGCCGATAGCCCCAAGGCCGATTACCCCAAGCTTTTTCCCTTTGATTTCATGGCCGGCAAACGCTTTCTTTGCCTTCTCGACATCTTTTGCAATATTCGGGTTTTCTTTTTCTTTTTTGCACCATTCAATACCGCCTGCAATATCACGGGATGACAGTATCAGGCCCGCAATTACAAGTTCTTTTACACCGTTTGCATTGGCCCCCGGCGTATTGAACACGACTATGCCCCGCTCGGCGCAGGCGTCCAGCGGAATGTTGTTCACTCCGGCCCCTGCACGGGCAACTGCACGGAGGTTCTCCGAGAACTCCATCTCATGCATGGATGCGCTTCTAACCAGGATTCCGTCCGCCTCAGCCGCCGAATCCACTATCTCATATTCTTCTGGAAACAGTCCGGTTCCGAGTTTCGAAATCGGATTGAGGCAGTGTATCTTTCTTCTTTTCATATCCGTTACATCCTCCGCTTCTCATCACTTTGCGTGCTTTTTCTCAAATTCACGCATAAATTCCACCAGCGCTTCAACGCCTTCGATTGGCATTGCATTATAAATGCTGGCTCTCATACCGCCTACGGTGCGGTGTCCCTTTAAATTAACGAATCCGGCTGCTTTTGCCTCCTTGACAAACAGGGCATCCAGCTCTTCATCTCCCGTAACAAACGGCACGTTCATCAGGGAACGGTCTTTCTTCTCAACCGTACCTCTAAACAGACGGCTCTCATCCAGGAAATCATAAAGGATCTTCGCCTTCTTCTCGTTGCGCTCCTTCATCACTTCCAGTCCGCCCATTTTCTTCAGCCACTTAAATACTTTGCCGCACATATAAATCGTATAGGTGGGCGGCGTGTTGAAAAGGGAATCATTGTCCGCATATGTCTTATAGCGCAGCATCGTAGGCGTACCCGGAAGTACATCCTCCGTAATCAGGTCTTCACGGATTATTACGATGGCGACACCGGCCGGCCCTACATTCTTCTGTACGCCACCCCATAAAATACCAAATTTGCTTACATCGATCGGTTCTGAGAGAAAACATGAGGAGATATCTGCCACCAGGGTCTTTCCCTTGGTGTTTGGAAGTTCATGGTACACGGTACCATAAATGGTATTGTTCAGGCAAATGTAAACGTAATCCGCATTCTCGTCAATCGGCAAATCAGAGCAATCCGGTATGTAGCTGAAGGTCCTGTCGGCGCTTGACGCCACCGCATTGGCCGTACCGAACAGCTTTGCTTCCGTATACGCTTTTTTTGCCCACTGGCCTGTGATGATATAGTCGCCGACTTTATTCTTCATCAGATTCATCGGGACCATGGCAAACTGCACGTGTCCGCCTCCCTGTACAAATAATACTTTGTAGTTGTCGGGAATATTCATCAGTTCGCGCAGATCTTTTTCAGCTTCGTCAATAATATCCTGGAAATCTTTAGATCTGTGGCTCATCTCCATGACGGACATCCCACATCCTTTGTAATCCAGCATCTCCTCAGCCGCTTCTTTCAGTACTTCTTCCGGCAGTACAGCCGGACCTGCCGAAAAATTGTAGACTCTGCTCATAGATAGTTCCTCCTCTTTTTCCTCATATCTCTTCTCATGATTTGTAACAGTCCATGCAGCATGAACTGTTACCATTATAAACATCCGAAAATTCGGATGTTTATAATAATGTTTTCTATTTTACAACTGTTCAATCCGTAAGTCAATCTCATCAAAGGCTTCTTCGATTGGTTTTCCAGCCGGAACCATCGGGAATACCTTGTCATCTGTCCCGATCTGACAGTCAATTACCACCGGAACATTCAGACTGATGGCCTCGAGCAGAGTCGGCTCCACCTCTTCCTTTGTCGTGATGCGGTATGCCTTTGCACCCAGGCCTTCCGCCACCTTTACGAAGTCTACCTGATCATTCAGGTTCGTCTGGGAGTACCGCATTCCATAGAAGAGTGTCTGCCACTGGCGCACCATTCCCAGCACATGGTTGTTAAACACAATCTGGATAATCGGAATATTATAGCGGGTTGCCGTGGCAATCTCATTCATATTCATGCGGAAACATCCGTCCCCGCCTATATTGATTACCAGTTTATCCCTGCATCCCATCTTAGCCCCGATCGCGGCTCCGAGACCGTATCCCATCGTGCCAAGGCCGCCCGATGTGAGAAGCTGTCTGGGGCGTTTGTACTTATAATATTGTGCAGCCCACATCTGATGCTGGCCTACATCCGTCGTAATGATTGCCTCCCCTTTTGTTACCTCATAAATCTTTTCCATAATATAAGGCCCGGTCAGCACTTCTTTATTATAACGCAGCGGATACATATCCTTTAAACGCTCCACATGGGCAATCCACTGATCATGGTTAATCGGATCGAGGCGGGCATTCAGCCTTCTGAGTATCACTTTCACATCACCGATCACGCTGGCGTCCGTCTTTATATTTTTATTAATCTCAGCCGGATCCACATCCAACTGGAGAATCTTTGCATGGGACGCGAAGCGGGACGCATCTCCTACGACGCGGTCACTGAACCTGGCTCCTACAACTATCAGCAGATCGCATTCCGCCACCCCGAAATTAGAGGTCTTTGTACCGTGCATGCCAATCATTCCGGTATACAGTTCGTCTGTCCCGTCAAATGCTCCTTTTCCCATCAGGCTGTCTGCGACCGGAGCCTGGATCTTGTGGGCAAAAGCGTGAAGTTCGTCGGAGGCCTCCGCCGCAACGGCTCCTCCGCCTACGAAGATAAACGGCTTTTTGGAGGAACGGATCATGCCCAGGGCTTTTTCCAGGTCTTCCTCTGTAATATCGGAAGACTCCCTCTTTACCTCCTCCGGCTTTTTATATTCGTATTCACACTCTGCGGCCGTTACATCCTTCGTGATATCGACAAGGACCGGGCCGGGCCGGCCGCTTTTGGCGATTGTGAACGCCCTTCTCAAAACTCCGGCAAGCTTTGTCACATCCTTGACAATAAAGTTGTATTTTGTGATCGGCATCGTCACGCCGAGAATATCGATTTCCTGAAAGCTGTCTTTTCCAAGCAGGTTAACAGCCACATTACAGGTGATGGCCACCATCGGGATGGAATCCAGGTTTGCCGTCGCAATTCCCGTCACAAGGTTGGTCGCGCCGGGTCCTGAGGTGGCGAGGCAGACTCCCACCTTGCCCGTTGCCCTGGCATAGCCGTCGGCCGCATGGGACGCTCCCTGCTCATGGGAGGTCAGGATATGGGTGATTTCATTCTGATGTTTATAAAGCGCATCATAAATGTTTAAAATAGTGCCTCCGGGATAGCCGAATACGGTATCCACTTCCTGCTCTTTTAAGCATTCGATGACAATTTCTGCTCCTGTTAATGTCTTCATTTATTTCCCTCTGCTTTCCTGTGTTATTTGTAACAATTCAGCCTTGTTATCGTTTGTTGCAGTTTGGCCGAAGGCAAAACTGTCGTGTTTATTTCTTTGGAACCTCCAGTACGGCGCCTCTGTTGCCGCTGGTAACCATAGACGCATATCTGGCCAGATAACCGGTCGTAACCTGCGGAGTTCTCGGCTGCCATTTCTTTCTTCTCTCTTCCATCACTTCGTCCGATACAAGTACATTGAGGGCATTATGATTGATATCGATGGATATGATATCCCCCTCCTCCACAAGTCCGATGGGACCGCCCACGGCCGCTTCCGGAGATACGTGTCCGATGGAAGCTCCCCTGGAAGCTCCTGAGAAACGGCCGTCTGTGATCAGGGCTACACTGGATCCAAGCCCCATTCCTGCAATCGCCGATGTCGGATTCAGCATCTCTCTCATGCCGGGACCTCCCTTCGGACCTTCATAGCGGATCACGACCACATCTCCGGCCACAATCTTACCGCCCTTGATGGCCGCAATTGCATCCTCCTCGCAGTCAAATACGCGGGCCGGGCCTTCATGCTTTAACATCTCCGGCGCTACTGCGGAACGTTTTACTACCGCCGTGTCGGGAGCCAGGTTTCCTTTTAATACGGCAATGCCGCCGGTCTCGCTGTACGGGTTGTCGATTGGCCTGATGACCTCCGGATCCCGGTTGATGCAGTTTGCGATATTCTCGCCCACTGTCTTTCCCGTAACAGTCAGGCAGTCCAGATTCAGCAGATCTTTCTTTGCAAGCTCGTTCATAACTGCATACACGCCGCCTGCCTCATTTAAATCTTCCATATAAGTAGGGCCGGCCGGCGCCAGGTGGCAGAGGTTCGGCGTTTTTACGCTCATCTCGTTGACCAGCTCCATATTCAGCTCCACACCAGCCTCATGGGCAATCGCCGGCAGGTGCAGCATGCTGTTGGTTGAACACCCGAGAGCCATATCCACGGTGAGGGCATTTAAAAATGCTTTCTCCGTCATGATGTCCCTGGGGCGGATATTCTTCTCATACATCTCCATTACTTTCATGCCGGCATGCTTGGCCAGCTTTATTCGCTCCGAATATACGGCGGGAATGGTACCGTTGCCCTTCAGTCCCATGCCTAGCACTTCCGTCAGACAGTTCATGCTGTTGGCCGTATACATACCGGAGCAGGAACCGCAGGTCGGACATACCTTGTTCTCAAATTCCGTTACTTCTTCCTCCGTCATCGTCCCGGCCGCATAGGAACCAACCGCTTCGAACATGCTGGAAAGGCTCCTCTTCTGCCCGTGGACTCTTCCGGCCAGCATCGGTCCTCCGCTGACGAATACGGTAGGCACATTGACACGGGCCGCCGCCATCAAAAGCCCCGGCACATTCTTGTCACAATTTGGAACCATGACAAGGGCGTCAAACTGGTGGGCCAGCGCCATGCACTCCGTGGAATCGGCGATCAAATCTCTCGTCACCAGTGAATACTTCATTCCCAGATGTCCCATGGCAATTCCGTCGCAGACTGCTATGGCAGGAAATACCACCGGTGTCCCGCCTGCCATCGCCACTCCCAGCTTGACTGCCTCTACAATCTTATCGAGATTCATATGTCCCGGAACAATTTCATTATAGGAGCTGACGATTCCCACCATCGGCTTTCTCATCTCTTCCTCGGTCATTCCAAGTGCATTAAATAATGATCTATGGGGCGCCTGCTGCATCCCTTTTCTTACTGCATCACTTTTCATCTTTTCTCGTCTCCTTTTTAAGTCTCCGTCCATTTTTCGGTTTATCTTTTATTGTACAGCATTTCCAGCGATTTTTCACCTGTTTTATATGGCTTTTTCCATCTTTTTTTTCAAATCTTACAAGTATTTCCCGCTTTTTCCGAATTTTTGTAAAGCGGAGTCCGGCCGGCCTGATATAAGCAATATAGTTTGTCTATAATCTGAATGATGGAGTTTTATGCAAAACTCCATCATTTCGTCCATACACAATTTCTGTTTTTTTCAGCAGATAAACTACTCACATGACAACAATAAATACATGTTTACTATTGTCATGTGACTATATTAAATCTTTTATCCGGCTTTATATCGCCTTTTCAGCCTTTTCGCGGCCTCAAACTGCTTAAATCGTTACGCTGCACATAACAGTTCAGGCAGCATGAACTGTTACCTCTGCACAGCTCTGTCAGCGGATTTTCTCACAGATGAGCCTTCCCATCTCTGTCGTTCCCACCTCTTTGCAGCCTTCTGCCATAATGTCAACCGTCCTGTACCCATCCGTCAGGACCTGCTGCACGGCAGCTTCCACGGCTTTTGATTCCCTGTCTAAATCAAAAGAATAGCTGAGCATCATAGCCGCCGATAAAATCGTGGCGATAGGGTTCGCAATATCCTTGCCGGCAATGTCGGGCGCGGAACCGTGGCTTGGCTCATAAAGTCCGAATCTGCCTTCGTTCAGGCTGGCCGATGAGAGCATTCCGATGGAGCCTGTGATCATGCTGGCCTCATCGGAAAGAATATCTCCAAACATATTCTCCGTCAGAATCACGTCAAACTGCCCCGGGTTCATGACGAGCTGCATCGCACAGTTATCAACGAGCATATGGGAGAGCGTAACCTCCGGATAATCCTTTGCCACCTCTTCCACCACTTTTCTCCAGAGCCTGGAAGAATCCAGCACATTGGCTTTATCAACACTCGTCACCTGTCTGCTTCTCTTCATCGCTATGTCAAAGGCCTTAACGGCGATTCTTCTGATCTCTTCTTCATTATATACGAGTGTGTCCACAGCCTGAAGCATGCCGTTCACTTTCTCCGTATGGCGTTCCCCGAAGTAAAGTCCTCCCGTAAGCTCCCTCATGATGACCATGTCGAAGCCGTCACCGATAATTTCTTTCTTCAGGGGGCAGGCGTCCGCAAGCTCTTTATAGAGATAGGCCGGACGTATATTGGCAAAAAGTCCGAGTCCCTTCCTGATAGCCAGCAGCCCGGCCTCCGGCCGCAGATTTGGCGCCACGTCATACCATCTGGAATTGCCGACGTTGCCGCCGACAGCGCCCAACAGCACAGAATCGCTCTCCCTCGCAGTCTGAAGCGCCTCGTCGGTGAGCGGTATCCCGTGAACGTCGATGGATGCGCCTCCCATAAGCACTTTTGTATATTCAAATGTATGGCCGTAAATCTCTCCGACACGGTCAAGCACCTTGCATGCCTCTCTCACGATCTCCGGACCGATACCATCTCCCGGAATCACTGCGATTTTATAATTCATTTTCTCATCCTCCTGCTTCGATAACCATTTTATTTGTTAAATAATCCGATTACATTTAATCATAGCTTATTCAATTGCATTTTTCAACAGTATGCCGGGATTTCACCGTTTTCCGGCGTATAGCAATTTGGAATTTATTCTATAACCTCAGGTTATCTGGTTTCTCACATGAAAGGATAAGACGGACACTTTATCCTGCCGGACTGCTTTAAACTGCCCCGTTAAACAGAACTCCTTCCCGGCGCAGTTTTATTGATTGTGGTGACCTGTGCGCAGAGCATGCAGGTCATCATTTAACTGTCCTGCGTCTCCCCTCTGCTCCCCAGCTTGCAAATCCCCTGGGTCATCGTTCCCATCGGACAGAAAGTACACCAGCTTCTCGGTTTATAGAGAACCATCATAATCAGGCCAAGTAAGAGTGATGTCAGCATCAGGCTGTAGAACCCGAAGCTGTACTGGGCCACCCAGTCCGGCACCATTCCTGCGGTGTAAGTCCAGCCCCATGGAACTTTAAAGGTCCAGAACAGTTTGAGCGCCTCCCTGAGTCCCGAAGCCCCCGCCGCCACAAGCCAGGTCTGAAACACCATATTTCCGAACATAGCCATGAAAAAGGCCAGAAAACCGTAACGGAACCAGGGCGATACGAGAAACCGGGGCGTCGGCCTGTTCCTGGAACATTTATATTTTCCCCCCAGCAGCGCAAACAATTGGCCGCGGCCGCAGAGATTGTTGCAAAACCACTTATTTCTCCCGAAAACAGCGATAAAAACAGGCACAAGAAAATCGATCATTCCAAGCCATGCAAATAAAATATTAAAGAAGCCCAGTGTAAAATAAATGATGGACCATATCCAGAGATAGTCATACCAGTGTTTCTTTTTCATAGCTGTGCCTCCCTGATAAGAATGGTAGTGTCAAGTCTGACACTCCGTTTTTTATTAAAAACCTTGTATTTTCA
>OKSH01003342.1_pt1 | contig 10396 bp, 7 predicted proteins | sample 1601231 | NCBI WGS metagenome assembly OKSH01 (sample SAMEA3541596, study PRJEB24748) | human gut metagenome | biome: human gut; feature: human-associated habitat; material: faeces | place: China | collected 2012 | reverse complement strand
CGGCATCAGTTCCCCCTGCTCCAGCGTTACCGTGACCGGTTTGTCCTCCACAAAAATCGACCATTCACCGCCGTGTGGACAGGGTTCGCCGCTGGACGCGCTTATCCGCTGCTGTTCCGTGATGTACTGTTGCTGACGTTGCGGCCAGTTGTAAAGCTCCTCCGGGGTTCCCCGCGGGAAAAAGCCTTCCAGCGGCACGTTGATAAACCGGTTTTTCACCCGCCGTATCCGTATCCAGTTGGTTTTTGTCCATGCCCCTTCCTCCCAGTAATACTCCTGCTGACCAACATCATTGACATACTGAGTTCGCACACGTCCCTGCCATGCATCAGGAATATTCTCCCTCAGATACATCAGGCGCGCCCCCGCATCAAGCAGATCCGGCAGGTACAAACCGTCAATCGTCACCGGATCGCCTTCCCGGAGATACACGCTGTGATCCAGTTCATAGAGTGGCAGTTGCATAGGTAGCGCCAGTGGACCATAAAGACTCTCTTCATAGTAATAAGTCAGCGAACCTTCGTACCAATAACCCGTCGAAGTGTCTTTTATCAGATCATCATAGAACCCCGCCCGCCAGAGTAGTTTCTGATATTGCTTCTGAGCTACATCAGGCATCCAGTTCGGGAAATAATCTATCAACCCCCGCCGATCACTACTGATATTTCCCCCAGAATGCAGTGCATTTGGATCGTTTTGCTGACGCTGTAGAAAATCATAATGTACCGACTTTAATGTACCGCGAATATTGGGCAGTACCCGCCCCCCCCAGACAGCATCAATCTGTTCATACAGCGGGCGCCGACGGATATCCAGAGGCATGCTTTTTGCCCATTCAGCCACCTGATACTCACATAACTCAACCAATGCCCGCCACGCCTCATAACGCTTCCGATAATATTCCACCGACATTGCTCGCTCTAGCAGCCAGCACTCTTGGGGGTGCAATATCGCCATATTACCTCCTTCTTTATTTATCAATCTTTCCTGTGGTTATCACTCTTCAGGCACGAAAATTTTAGTTTGCAACTGGGGAATGCCGATATACATATCCACTTCATCAGAAAAATCCCTATATCCCCACCCTGTGTGCTGACGTTTCCCCAGATAATTCAGATTCAGATCGGCCGGGTCTATCACTATCTGAATTCCCCCACCTTCCAACACTATGTCCACATTTTTACCATTATCAGTCACACTACGCGACTGTGAGGCAGCGGGACCTTCCCAGACTTTCATTGTGGTGCCTGGCGGGACGGTATACACCACATATTCGCCATTTTCATTCCAGCTCTTCCATACCGCAAAACGTCGCCGCCACTGCGATTTGCTTTTCAGAGCCATAAACTCAGCCTCACGCATCCAGCAAAAACTGTTATCACTACTGGCAGGATCCAATACACGGTACAATTTTTCATTCTGTGGCAGCTCAACATAACGCATTTGATGAAAGCTTTTTATATTATCTTCCGACAAAGCAGGCCAGCCTTCCTTATCCTTTTCCAGTCGCATCAGACTCTTCTGTTCTGCGCTCGCCTGTTTCAACCCTGGATATTTCTCAGTTACCCCCACATCCACCCAGTCCGGCTTATTATGAACCAATAACTCAGCCTCTTCTGCATCTTTAAGACGAGTCGGGCGATGCGGATTAGCGCCAGTATGCGCCTTATAATAATTATCGCCTTCCTGTCGTAGACGCGCGGCCAGCTTTTCCAGTGTCTCATTCAGCGGAGCCAGTGCCTTCTCCAGCATAGTATTGGCCTGACTACGAATAGAAACCAGTAATTTCCAGGTCGTCTCAATCGGCTGGCGAATAGATTCCGGCCCCCAAGATTTGGCTTTATCCAGCAGGCTTCCAGTGACTTCCATTAATTCATCAAATTTCGTCAACAGCACGGACACATTTAGCTGCGCAATCAGCTCTCTGACCTGCTTCTCGGCATATTGGTAGGGGTTATAAATCCTCATATATTTCATTGTGGCCTGCACTACGGTCATATCAATGAATCTGTTAAATAACGAGACAGCAGCATCAATAGCTTTTAAGGTTATCTTCCCAGCAAGAGCAGCTTTTCTTATCGAATTAAATAGCACTTTGAAAATCCCTTTAATCAGGGAACCCGCAACTGGAATAAGACCAACCAGAGTGAGGATCATTGCCACCCATGCCCAAGTGGTATCTGTTTTTTTATCGTTTCCTTCCTTTATTTTCATGCAGTTAGCAACCAGATCACGGACATCGCAAATCTGATCCACCAGAGGGATCATAGAAATAACAGTACCTGTTACTACCTGCCCGGTACTCTGGTTATCGTTAAAATCCCCCTGAATGGTTTCCCAAATCCACTGCCCGGTCGCTTCAATTTTCTTATGTATGCCAGAATACCAGCTTTCTGGTGGCGGCTGATAAAAAGCCAGCGCTCTGTCTAAATCAGTGTCTGTATCCATTATTATGCTCCCTGTCCATCCGTCCCTAATTCAGCCTCTACTGAGGCAAGCAGGGACGAATAGGGATCCCAAGGTTTGTCCGGTTCCGGCTCTGGAAATTCGTATTCCACCGTTGCTGATTCGGGGGGAACATTGGTATGCAGTGCGTACCCTTTATCATCTAACATGCCCGACAATACAGCCCCTGACTCAAAAGCGATTGTGTACTTCGCGCCACCAATGGGAATACCATCCCAGTCCCGCAGATCCAGCGACAGATCGTAATTACCTTTTCCCGGCAGCACAGGCATCTCAACCGGCAACTGCGCTTTACTCATCTTCTGCACATTCGCTGATTTCAACAGGATATTCTTCGGTCCTCCTACCTCCACCCCGCCGCCGCTCAGCCTGATGTACGCCTTGCCGCATTTCAGCACAAGTTCCTTCTCTGCCTCTATCTCCACCACATCTTCCGTACTGCTTATCTTCATCCCATGGCGCGATGTCAGCCGCATTCTCTCGTTCTGAGCCTCCACTTCAACTTTTCCCTGGTTTGCGTACAGCTTTATCCCTCCCTTGCGCGCAAATACACTCACCGCGTCTCCCGCCGAGACAGTCACCTTCTCCATCGCCCCTGCATCAATATTTGTTCCCGCCATCAGCCCTATACTGCTCTCTCCCGAACCCAGTCTGACGCCCTGTGGACTTACAATCCCCACGCCTTCCGGCGCGCTCAGCACTATCCCTGCCTTTACAAGCTCCGACAGCGCGCCGTTCAGCGACGTATGCCCATCAAGATCCGCACCATGCGCCTTCGCCACCTCCGCCGCCTGTGACAGACTTTTTGCTATCGATAACGCATTTTCCAGTTGCGTTATTGCTGCCTGCATATCCAGCGCCTGCCCCTGCGCCTTTTCCTGCGCATCGGCGCTGATAAAGACACCTTTTTTCGCTCTTATCGCACCCCACATATCGGTGCGCAGTTCGAAACCCTCACCGCGCTGCTGCTTCCCAGCATCCACCAGATGTCCCAGGTTCAGCTGGCTCTTTCCGCCGTACTCTGTGCTGACCTTGATGTGCTCCTTACCCCGCTCATCGTCCAGCCGGATTTTGTTATTCGCCGGGGTGCGCAGCACGTTGCGCTTATAGTTCTGGATGGTCACATGGTCGGTGTGCGCCGAGTCGTGTTTCACCCCGGCGATATATGGCCTGTCCGGGTTGCCATCCTCAAACGCGATGCTAACCTCGGTTCCCGCCAGCAGCGGCAGGTGCAGACCGTAAGTATCTCCCGCATAGGGGCGTGACTGCCGTACCCACAGGCTCTCGAAACCCGGCTTCCACGTATCCCGGTCAAAGTCCAGGTTCACTCGATAGCGCCCGTCTTTGTCGATATGAGCGTAGACATCATTTGCCGTGGTGCTGGTCACCCGCGCCGGGAGTGTCCCTGCCATCACAGGCCTGCGGATGAGAGGAGGGCGGTAGCCGTAGCGTTCGGAATAGGGGATGGCGGTGAATGTCAGTTCGTAACTGCGGTCTCGTGCTGCGCTGGCGGTAATCCCGGTTATCAGAATGCCCTTGCGGAATACCTCTGGCGCATCATTACCCTCGACCTTTATCTCCAGCCCCGGCATCAGCAGAGAACTGGTGCTCTGTCCCTTCAGGATGGCGCGTCCGTTCAGGTAGCGTTCGTGGCGGATACGCGCATAGAATGCACCACTCTCCGGCGTCGCTTTGTCACCCGTTTTCAGAAAATTGTCAGCGTAATGATAGGCTTCACCGTAGGTGGTGTTATCCCCGCCTGTTACGTCAAACTGGCCTGTTGTCATCTCCGCCATCGCTTCACGGTAGTTGTAATCCCGCGTCGTGACGGACCTCGATACCACGCTGTAGGCCGTGTTCAGATCCCACACTGCTTCGGTTCCGCTGTCGCTCATCCCCGAAGGGTGACGCAGCGGCAGCGTCAGGCCGCGCTCATAGCTACTCTGGTCGTCGTAAAACTCGATAACCCCGATTTTCAGTCGGGCGTCGGTACTGAACCGGAACCAGATACCCACCTCCGACAGCAACCGTGAGATGAATGTCAGATCGTCTTCGTCGTACTGCATGACCTGCTCGCGTGACGGGTAGTCGCCTTTCAGGTTAAACACAAAGTCCTGACCGCGCATCTCATGCCGCTCGCGGAGTATTTTCTCCACGATTTGCGGCACCGTCTGGTTCTGATAAATCGCGTTCTGATGGCTGCGGGACAGTAGCGCCAGACGGGGCTCCAGCCGCACCTCATACCGCGCCTCGTCCCGTGAGGAAGACAATTGCTTAAATCCGGTGATCACCCCGTACAACGTACGCAGGGGAGTCTGCGTCGGTATCCCTTGCACCGGCGGGGCGGTCAGGCTGAATGCCCCGTCCTGCATCAGTACCGACTCCGGCGTAATAAACTTATCGCTGCTGGTAAACTGAATGTCATAGCGGAACGGGGCGCTTAATTGCTCCTTGCCTTCAAAGGACAGTACGTCCACGCCGCTGCTCAGGCCGCGGATTTTTAACGCGTGGTGTGAGTGGTCGAAGTTCTGTACATCCATCGTGGGCTTCCTTATTTCGTAACAAATTCCACAGAATTTCCTCTTGCGGGGCCCTGTTCAGGCACGCTACCGCCCATAGCCATGACCTCGTGCCCATCAGGTTTACATCAGGCTAAATTGTGAATAGCGGTTGCTCGGTACCGGTACCACCGATATTCAGCGAGCCGCATATCGAACCCGTGCCAAAAAAGCAGAAGGCTTCCTGCCAGCCATGGTTAGCTGGCTGAAACGCCTTGTGGATTTAACTGAGATAACGCCGGTTCTGGCAGCATGTTCTGTTTCACGTCCTGACAGGCGTCAGTGCGGGGAACCAGACTGATTTCGACGCGCCGGTTAGCGGCCCTGCCTTCCGGCGTATCGTTAGTTGCCGAAGGATGGCTTTCTCCCAGCCCCTGTACGGCAAAACAGGTGGCCGGAATGTCGCTGGTCTGTAGCATCCAGTCGCGCACGGCTTCCGCGCGTCGCAGCGACAATTGCTGATTGGCTTTTTTATTGCCGGTGGTATCGGTATATCCGGTGACCACAATCAGCCAGCCCGGCCTTGCCCTGATATTTACCAGCGCGTTAATCAGCACTTTTGTCGAGCCGTCTTTCAGACGGGCCTGTCCGACGTCAAACAACGCCATGCTGTCGAGACGCACGCTCTGTACCGGTAATGCGTCTGCTACATCCCTTTTTTTCTCAGGTGGACGGTAATCGCGAATAACCCGCCATACCGGCTGGCGTAGCCGTTGGCCGGGATATAAGCCCAGACTGAGACGTAATGGCTCCCCTTCGCGAAAATAGCTATCCAGAATATTTACATCGTCCTTCAGGACCGACAGGTGGTGGGCTTTAGCGGCGTCGTTGTCTGCCGGAACGGCATCATATTTATGTAGATCGTCGCTCACCTGCAGCAGCAGGCTGCGGTTTGCGGTTGCTGACAGACAGAGCGCAGCCACTCCTGCCACGGTGGTCATCAGCAGCGCCGCCACGCAGGCGCGGCGCACTGGCGTAAATCCTGATTGACGTGGTAACAGCGGCAGCATCATGTCCGGGAACGGCAGGGGAGATGCGCCGATCTTCGGTATCGCCTCCGGCGTCAGTCCCGTTTTTGCCGTTGTCCATGTCTGCCACAGATTGCCTTCCAGCGCAGGCAGCGCTGGCGCCTGCCCCATGCCCGCCGCCAGCGGCGGATACCCGTTCAGCTCTGGTAACACCATCTGATTGAGCCACTGCATCAGGCTTTCCATCCGCAGAAGATGGCAAAGCCGCAGGCTGCTCCCATCGGTTCCGGGCTGTGCCGCCCATGCCGTCGGAGAGCTTTCTCCGGCGGGCGTCGCCACCTGAACCTTGCCGCCGGCGCAGATAAACCACGGTAGATCATCCTCTCGCCCTGTGCCGGGCAGCCAGCTCCACAGCAGCAGCGGCACTTTTATGCCCGCCCTGCGGCGCACTGTCGCCAGACCGCCGACAAAGCGTCGCAATCGTCCCGCCAGAACAGCCATATCCAGATGAACAACCGGCACGACCGTGCAGGCCACACACAACTGAGAAGCCCATGCGGGGCGGTCAGCCAGCAGCACTTCAGACTGTCTGATAAGTTGCTCTTCATCCGCAACATGCAGGTACAGCCCTCCCGCGACCTGCCGCAGCGGGTTTTCTGTGAATAACGATGCTGCCGCGTCGCCGCACACCAGCACTACGGGCTGCCGATATGTTTTGGGCGGCAATCGGGACAGCCATGCGCTGTCGGCCTCAGTCTGTCTTTTTTTTCCGCGCCAGCACGCCAGCAGGCCTACTGCGATGACGATAAGCGCCACTGTCACGCCAAATTTCATCGCCGTAGAGGCCTGATTGAATCCCAGCCATAGCGCCAGCACCAGCAGCATGCTCCACAGCAAAAGCGCCTGTTTCAGCGTGTTACTCACCCGGCTCATCTTCAAGACTTGCCTGTTGGCAGCAGTTCATCCACCAGTACATTCAGCCAGCTATGCAACCCCCACCAGACGCCAACCAGCACAAGCATTAGCAGTAGCAGCCAGCAAAAAGGAGACTGCCACAGGTAATGCTGACGCCTGGTCAAAGGCACGTTCAGCACTGCCGAATCTTCTTGCACCCTGAATGGCTCAACCCTCTTGCTGAACATCGCAATGAGATGCTGCCGTTCATCAGATTCGGGGTCCTGATAGCGCCCGCGAAACCCCAGCAACAGCACGCGATGAAAACATGTCAGGACCGCCGGCGTGGGGGCTGGCTCCTGTAAAAACCGCTTCATACGCTCATACAGTAGTTCGCCCGCCTGAAGGGTATTGAAAAAATGCGACTGGAGAGGGTTTTTTAGCCAGACCATCTGGCCATCATCCATCCCGTCCCGGCTGAGAACGGTTTCGTCCAGCAGCGCGCACTGAGCGTAAGTGATATGTTCTATGTCCTGCTGGCTGAATCCGGCCGCTGTCAGACGCTCGCGTACCCCTTCCACCTGCTGCAGACAATGGCGATATAGTTCCTGTCCGTGTCTTGCAGAAGTGCCCTGACGCAGTTCCACCACCGTCAGAAAGGTGTCGCGAAGTAGTACGTCAATGTCGATTTTCCGTTCCTGTGTCATGACCGCAGTACCGCAAAAAGCTCGGGTTTCAGATCGCCCAGCGTACCCGGCGCGTAAATCATGCAGCACCCGGCATCCAGCATGGCTTTAGCCGGAGCGCTCTGCATATCCAGCGCAAAGTACTGATTCTCCAGCCGTAATGGCAATGCAGCCGGAACCTGCGTCAGCGGAACAACAGGGACACCGTTCAGCGCAACATTAACCAACAACGTAACGTCATCCGGCGCCCCGATTTTGCAGAGCCGTGGTAACTGTTGCAGAACGACGTGCGTCGGCAGCGAGGAGCGAACAGAAAGGTAAAAATCCGCCTCTTCCCGCAGGCGTGGATCGTGAAGTTCGGCTTTCCAGCGGTTGCCGGGAAGGGATTCCAGCTCGAGCGCAATCACCCGCGACGGCAGGCTGGCTTCGAGCAGTTCGCTGAGCAGGGTAAAAAGCGGCGGAAAAACGGAGGCTGGAGCATCATGGACATATGCGGGAATGGCGCTCACGTTGTGTTCAAGGGAAAAGGTCAGCAACGCGCCGGCCAGACGAGCCAGTTCGCGCCAGACGAGTTCAGGATGGATGCTCGGATACCGTAAAAAATCACTTAGAACCGGTTCAGCGCTGTTCAACGCATTGAGTAACCAGAACAGGGACACATCCGCTACCGCGAAGTCCGCCATACGCTGATTGCTTTCCCGGCGCAGGGCCATCAGACGCCGGCACTTCGCTTGTAGCTGCAACAGCAACGTATCCAGTCGCTCCACCAGACCAATATGTGCGCTGAGGGCAAGCAGCGGCGGGATGTAGCTTTCATCCTGAGACCAGTTACCCTGACCATTCCGCGTCAGACGTGCAAGCGGGCAGGTGATGTAATCCTGATTGTTATCATGGGCGAAACGCAATGACAGCGCATGGCATTCAACGGCCATTTCTTCACTGTCGCTGCCATAAATATCCTGTACTTTATGCCATTCCTGACGATAACGCAGGGGTCTTTCAGTATGCTTTTCCTGTCCCAGATTACCGCCATTCGCATGTTCCAGCGGTAACGCCAGGACAACTATTGCCGTATTTTCCACCGCCAGAGTATGTAAATCACAAGCCAGAGGCAGCGCATCGGAAACTTCGGAGTCGATCAACGAGCCATCGGAAAAACGCAGGCGCAGGGTACGTAATTTTAACTTCCCTAACGCCAACGCTTCTCTGTCAAACTCGACTCTCGCCACACCCCATGGATGACGGATACCCAGCTGTGCAATGCTGTTGTTACTGTACGTTTCCCAGCGGGCCTGCTGCTGAAACTGTTGTGAGGACAGGAACGTTCCCTCAGCCCATAGTGGTCGATGAATTTTCATACTACACCACCGCCCGGTCAGGTTTTTGCTTTTGGCATTTGAGAAACCTGAGACCGTGCCAGCGTGACTTAACGTGCTGGACGTCTGGCTGATGCATAACCACATCCTCCGCAGATTTCGCCAGACAGGAAAGTGGAGTATGGATAGCTACCGTCAGATGTATTTTTTTAAACAACGACTGATAAATGCCGCCTGATCCCATCATTGTTGACATAGCCGCAGATGAAGAAATATGTTCCTTTGCAGACATCAAAATTTCCCTTTTGAAACTTTTATCCGGTTTTGCCCAATGACTTTCCCAGGCGTGCAGGTTAACCCCTCTCCTGTAACGACATTCTTGTTAATTCTTCCATCGCTCCAGGTTCAGTCATGGCGTTAGTGAAGTTGTTTTGGTTTAAATTAAGGCCAATTACTGGGGCTATAGTTAATAAATGTCTGGTGGACACTACAATCCCTGGCGGAGAGAAGATGTAGAGGTAACTTCACATTCATGGCACTTCCTGTTTTCAGGCCCGGCTTTATGTTAAAGCGAGTTTCGGGAACATCGTTTAGAAATTTTTTAGCCATGTTGCCTCTCCCTGTCTAACTAACCCTTGTTTAAGTATCTGACCTTGATCCAATTTAACAGTTAAATAAAGCGTGGTGCAATGTGGTCAGTGTCTGAAAGATCGTTTTTATTACTACTATAAATAATTTGGCTCGTATCCTAAGATAGTTTTATTTATATGAAGTTTCTCAATTTATTGACCATCAAGGGCAATCTGCTTGGTTATGGCTAAGTATAAGCATAAAATACCGATAAACGATCGCGTAATAATATCGCAACGCCACTTTTTCGGAATAAATAAAAGCTTCTTTAATAAATGATATTTTTGCTGTGAATGATTTGGTGGCAAAAAGTTCGACCATCTACTGCGAGATTAGTGAAGTACAGAAGGGGAAAGGATGGAATTAATACCATAATTTAAAACAATCAGAAGAAGCTCTGGTATCAAAAATATAACATTTGCATCAATTATCATGATTTATTCAGTAATGAAAGTATGGTGCTGACTTATAATGAAAACTATCATAGATACATTATCTCAATTAAATCCTGTTTGTTGCAGTGCCCTGTCTGGCAAGATAAGCACCGAAATATAATGATTATATCAAGTCTGCTATCTTCATTCTTGTTGGCCAGGGGCCGATTACAAACGTAAAGATAACGGTAGTTCCGGGAATTTAGTCCTTTTATTGCGCAAAACTCTAAATGAGTGGATTAAGTAAGTGGCTTTTAGCCGTACACTCATTTGTCCACGCATCATCTGTGGATCTCCTGAGAGATACAGGGAAGTATAAAAAGACGTTGATAAATTGCGGTTTCTTGTATTTCAGGGGCTGTTACGGATGACATAAAGCAAACCGGCGAGGGGGCGGCAATGGCCGTTCCCGTTTTCGGCAGAGGTTTTGCCGGCGGCAGAAAC
>OKSH01003341.1_pt1 | contig 10397 bp, 9 predicted proteins | sample 1601231 | NCBI WGS metagenome assembly OKSH01 (sample SAMEA3541596, study PRJEB24748) | human gut metagenome | biome: human gut; feature: human-associated habitat; material: faeces | place: China | collected 2012 | reverse complement strand
GGGATAAAGAAGAAAAACCGCGGCACAGACTTCATTTGTCTGTGGCCGCGGCCATACGCATATTCTTTACTTCACGCCGGTTGCTGTGATTGTCTTGTCAGTAAGGGTACCCTTGTAGATAATGGTTGCGGTATCCCCTACCTTCAGTTTGTCAAACATGCCTTCTTTTCCCAGGAAGGTAAACAGGGTATTCTCCGGGTCCGCTGTGTCGATGACCACATAATCCGCCCCAACTTCTGCCACCTTGCCGGAAAGGGTATTGATCTTAGCGTCTTCTGAGTCCATGGCATCCTCGGTCACAATTTTGGTGGCCACCGGTTTGTCGGTCTCGTCTTCCAGATCCCCGTAGTAGGTCACATCTGCCTGTACGCCGGACTTGATGCCGTCCTTGGATACCTTCTGCGCAATCTTGGTGTTAAAGGTATATGTACCCTCGTCCGTGGTCAGAGTCAGGGTATTGTCGTCTGCCTTCTCTATGGTTCCCGTGACAATGTCATCCTCCTCAGCGGCTGCCTCTTCCGCTGCCTCTGCTGCTGCAGATGTAACGATATCCACTGATTTTGCCTTGGTGGTGTCTGCGGAAAGCTCACCTGCATAGGCAATCTCTACCTCATCCCCTTCTCCAATGGCATCTGCGCCTTCAATCTTGGCCTCAGATACATCAAACTTCACTTCCTTGCCTTCGTCGTCCTTAACGGTAACCACCTTATCAGCTACCTCTCCCACAAAACCATAGAAGTATTCCAGTTCCATATCGTCTTCTGCTTCTGCCGCTTTCTCTGTCTCAGTCTGTGCTGCTGTAGTAGTTGGGGCCGCTGTAGTTTCTTTATTGCCGGAAGAACAAGCTGTCATCCCCAATGCAAGTGCCAGGACTGCAACTGCCAAATAGTGTCTCTTCATAATAATCTCCTCTTTTCTAAATCATGATATGTCATATACTATGCCAGGACGGGCAGCATATTCCCCCTGCCTTTGTCCACGTTACATATTACTACGAAAAACACTATTTTACTATGTCTTTTTCTTTAATTTTTCATAAAAGTTTAAATACGCCCCAGTTTTCTGATGGACTCTGATACCAGTTTTTTGAAGAGAGGGGCCATTTTATCTGATGCCTCCTGGACCTCCTTGTGGGACAGCGGAACGTCTGTCATGCCACAGGCCAGATTGGATATACAGGATATACCGCATATCTTCATCCCCATGTGATTGGCCGCCACTGCCTCGCAGGCCGTACTCATACCCACTGCATCCCCGCCCAGTATCCTGCACATTTTCACCTCATGCGGGCTTTCATAGGCAGGTCCTGTGAGCTGCACATAGACCCCCTCCTGTATCCTGATACCAAGCTCAAGAGCAGTGGAACGGATGATGTCCCTCAGATCCTCATCGTATATATGGCTCATGTCCGGAAACCTTGGTCCCAGCTCCTCCAGGTTCGGCCCCACCAGCGGTGAGGGAACAAAGCAGGATATCTGGTCCTTTATGAGCATAAAATCCCCTGCCCCATAATCATAATTGACTCCGCCGGCCGCATTGGTCAGGAAGAGGATTTGCGCTCCCATAAGCTTCATAAGCCGGACAGGCAGGACCACATCTGACATGGGATAGCCCTCATAATAATGGACCCGCCCCTGCATCAGTACGGCCGGAACCTCATTTATGCGGGCGAACACAAACCTGCCCTTATGTCCGGGTACCGTAGATACCGGAAATCCCTCTATATCATGGTAATCAATGGTACCCCGGATTTCCAGCTGCTCCGCATAGTCGCCAAGGCCGGACCCCAGCACCAGTGCCACCTTAGGTTCAAAGGGAATTTTATCCTTTATGCTGTCATAGCAGTTTCTCAGCTTGTCATACACAGGATTTGTCATATCTGTTCTCCTTTTCTTACGGGAGTTTATCCCTCCCTTGTTATGTAAAGTATATCATACCTGAGCCGCAGGGCTCAACCTTTTATGCGGGGCAGGCATCTTCTTCGGTGCTCCCGCCGGTTCTGCCTGTACCACACTGCCAAAAGAGCCAGCAGTCCCACGCCTATGCCTATGAGTCCGGCCCCCACTGTTATGACAAAACCGCTGCGTACCCAGTACCAGAGATTCCCCACCGGTTCCTCACCCTGAATCTCCGTTACAGGTACATGGTCTGCCCCCTGAGCTGTCTGCAAAGCTGCGGGAGAAACCTCAGGGATCTGCCTGTAAACCATCTCCAGTTCCCGGGTTTCCGGTTTTGTCCAGCTGACTTCTCCTTCATATTCGGCCTCATAGTCCCTAAGGAGCTTTTGACCCCAGACCATGGCCTGGCGGCACATTCTCCCCTCCTCATCCTCGTATGACTCCCCTGACCAGTCTGCAAAAAGTATGCGGTACTCCAGGGGAGACAGGCCCATAAACTCCAGCAGCTGCCCTCCCATGGACACACAGGTCTCTAAAACCGCGTCCCCCGGTATAACCAGGGAGCCTCCTTGGTATTCATCCGCACCATAGGCGTGGAAGGTGACGGGCGCCGTAAATCCATCCTGCCACTCCTCTCTTACAATCCGGCTTTTCCTGAGGAATAGGATTCCCTCTGCCTGATTTCCCGCTACATCCTCCTTCAGGGAAATGGACCCGGGAATCTCTTCAGCCCCTTCCACACCGGTATACACCATCTTCCGCTCCAGATGCCGGCTGACATCCTGTCCCGGAATTGTCACTATCTCCCAGGAATCCAGCCGGTACTCCTTTCCATTACCGTCCCAATACCGGTCAGCCGGTTCCCGGATTCCCCCGTCCTCTTCCGTCTCCACGTCCCTGGTGATCCGAAGCTCTGCGCCATAACGTTCCCCGTCCTTCGGTTCCTGCGCCTCCATGGCCGCCGCACTGCCTGACAGCCAGAATACAGCTGCCGTCACGGCAGTCACAGCAAACACAGCCCTGCCCATTTTTCCACTTATATTTATCCGTTTTTCCAACGGTATTCCTTTCCCTCTATCTGCCATAAGCATTCCTCCCGGCTATCTGCCATTTTACTAACTGCCGGAGAACAGTATACAAATCATATGAATATGTCAATGTGCACAAATAAAAACTGCCTGTTAAAATGGGAAACACGGGTTTCAGAATAAAAACCCCGCCTCTGTGCAGACGCACAGCCAGATGTCTGAAGAAAACAATCTGTGGTCTTATTATACATAACCTGAGAACAAGAATCAAGGGTAATTCCCATATTATTCATCTCATATGGAGGGACTTATATGCCGGGCCTTATATGCCGACACTTATATGCCGGGACGCTCAATCAGTACCCGGCGCCCATTGACAGAAAGACGGACAAAAAGACGGTACCCCCTCTCCGATAGAAGGAATACCGTCTCAAATTTATCTGCCGCTGCATAGTTAGCCGAATCACGGTCTGAACTGGCTGTACTTGTGTCCGGGAGCGATTCCTCCCCTGTAGGCCGCCAGCTCGCTTACTGTCACCAGCTGATATCCCCGCGCTGTCAGTTCCGGAATCAGCACCACCGCCGCATCTGCTGTTGTACTGTAGATATCATGCATCAGTATGATATCCCCATCCTTAACCTGGCTCAGCACAGTGTCTATGGTCCTCTGCGCATTCCTGTGCTGCCAGTCTCTGGTATCAATAGACCACATGATGGCAGGCATACCCATGGAACCCAGCACGTTAAGGGACGCCCCATCAATATATCCGCCCGGCGGGCGCATGAGGACCGGTGATACGCCGCAGACAGCCTGGATCTTCTGGTTGGTGGACCCCACCTGGCTTACAATTCCCTCAGCACCGATTTTGGTCAGATATTTGTGGTCATGGGTGTGGTTGGCAACCTCACATCCCTGGTCCGCCATGCGCCTGATTACCCCTGCATTGGCGTTCACATTGGAGCCCAGCATGAAGAATGTTGCCCTTCCTCCATTGGCCTGCAGGCTGTCCAGTATCCGGCTGGTCACGGATGTCTTGGGTCCGTCATCAAATGTAAGGGCAATCATAGGCCTGGACGGGTCAATCCCATGGGAAACCACCGGCTCCGCAGGAATCCCTGCACCCTTAGCCGTAATGGAAGCCCGTATGCCGTCCACCCTGAGGCCTGCACCCTCCTGTCCGGCGGACGCACCATTGGCCGCCCAGTCTGTCCAGGCGCCGTTCTGAAGTACTTTATAGTATAAATCATATGCGGCTGCGCCGCTGCCTGTCAGTTCCATACGTATGGATTCCAGAGGCATGACGCCTTCTGCTCCTCCTGTCTCAGCTCCGTCCTCCGCCCAGGAGAGCCAACCCGTACCGCTCAGATTCACCTGGTAGCGAATGCCCACCTGTGTACCGTCCGGAATATGAATCAGATTAGCCTTTACGGCAGTGACCCATGAGTTGACCGGGGCTGAACACAAATTGTTATCAGCCGTGACCGCGCTCCATCCCTGCTGCAATATAAAAGCGCTGTAATTTACCTGGAGAGGTTCCTGGCCCGGGACCGGCTGTGCGCTCTGTTCCTGGCCCTCCGGCTGTACTGCCTGGCCTTCCGGCTGGGCTACCTGTCCCTCCGGCTGGCCTGTCTGGCTCTCCGGCTGTACTGTCTGGCCTTCCGCCTGGGCTGCCTGTCCCTCCGGCTGGCCTGTCTGGCTCTCCGGCTGTACTGCCTGGCCTTCCGCCTGGCCTGTCTGGCCGTTCTGCCCCTCCGGCTGTACTGTCTGTCCCTCCGGCTGGCCTGTCTGGCTGTCATTCTGTGCTGCCACACCCGGACCTGTCTGGGCCGACTTAGCCGCACCTACCCCTGTGCTGCCGGCAAATGCCGTCATTCCCTGCATACTTAAAATAATTCCGGCTGCCAAGACAGCAGCCAGAATCTTTGACTTTTTCCCACATCTGATCATTCATATTCTCCTTGCATCATGTCTTTATTTGAGGAAATGACATCCTCGCCGAACACGGTCCTGCATAACATTACATATTCCTTGAAATACAGGTGGTCCTCCAACTCCTTCAGAGCATGGGCTATTCCCCAATAGTACCGGGCATGCTTCTGCTTATCCTTCTCATTAAACCGCTGCCATATGGCATCGCCCACCACCAGATAATCCCTGGCCGTACAGCGCATGTTGCTGAGCTTGTCCCCCAGAGCCAATATCTTAATCTCCCTGGAAGCCGTGCAGAGATGCCTGACCGTACGGGTCTTTCTCTCCTGCCAGCTGCGGCTTTTATCCTCGCTCTCATCCACTACCAGATCCGCTACTCTGGGACCAAACGCGTCCTCCAGCTCTTCCCTGGTAACTCCTGCATCCTCCATAACATCATGGAGCAGTGCTGCCGCAATGATTTCCTCATCATCCGTAAAGGCGGACACAATCACTGCCGTCTCCATGGGATGCGTGATGTACGGAATCTTTGTGCCCTTTCTGAAAGCTCCCTTGTGGGCTTTATCTGCAAACGCAGCCGCTTCTCCAATCATAGGTCTTACTCCTTCTGTGATAGCACTATTTATATTCCTTATGTACCTCTCCCTTTGATGTCAGGAATCATACCTATCATAACATATTCAAGCGGCATTTTGAAGGGTATTGTGGAATCTTTGCCATTTTCCAAGTTAAACTTGTAAGAAAAGAGAATTTCTGATATGCTATAGAAGTATTTTTTCCGCAATACTTAAGGAGGATAATTCATGGATCGTCATTCGTCATATTCGGCTCCCCGCAGCGAACGTGCTTCCGGTTCTTACGGCGGCAACCGCGGCAGAAGCACCAAACGCAACACCTATAATAAACGTTCATGGAACGATAACAGAAAACTGCATACCCTGGTATTCTACATACTCCCCTTTATCCTAATCAATCTGGTCATATTCATTGTGGCCACATCCAAACCCAAGATAGAGTATGATGTATCTGACACCAGGGATTACCGCAGCGTGGATATATCCATCCGCATACGTTCCCTTCTCCCCATACGCGAAACCAGCGTCACCATGGAATCCCAGCCCCTTGAAATGGAAAAGGAAAAGGGAGTCTACACTGCCACCCTGACCAGCAACGGAACCCTGCAGATATATGTGAAGGGATGGAACGGAATGTCTGCCAGACTGTCCGACACCATTCAAGCCCTGGACGATATGGCGCCTACCATACAGGAAGATTATGTGATGGAAAACGGCATACTGACCATCACTGCAGAGGACAGCCAGTCCGGTATTAACTTTGATGCTGTCTATGCCACGGATGAAGAGGAAAAGACTGTCAAACCCAGCCATATTAATAAAGAATCCGGAGAGATTACCTTCCCCATGGATACCCAGACTCTTGTAGTGTTTGTGGCGGATTACGCGGGCAATACCATAAAAGGCTCCTATTTCAGCGTGAAAGACGGCATAGACCTCAGCGGCCGTGACAAGGAATTCCCTTCAGACGGCACCAACGGCACTAACGGCAGCAGCTCCAAGGGTTCGGGCACGGATAAGGAAACCAGCAAGGCCAAGGAAAGCACCAAGGCCAAAGAAACCACCAAAGCCAAGGAGACCACCAAGGCCAAGGAAACCACCAAGGCCAAGGAAACCACCAAAGCCAAGGAGACTACCAAGGCCAAGGAAACCACCAAAGCCAAGGAAACCACCAAAGCCAAGGAGACCACTAAGGCCGCAGAAACCACTAAAGCCGCAGAATCCACCGCAGCCACAACAGCTGCCCTGTCTCCCGCCGACCCGCAGACGCCATCGCCTACTCAGTCGTCACAGGCACCGTCTCCCACGCAGGCGCCATCACCTACGCAGGCATCACAGGCACCGTCTCCTGATAACGGTTCGGGGGATAATGTCACCATCGTACCCCTGGGCTGACACTTATCTGAGTCTATCTGTAAAAATCAATCAAAATAAGACCATGGATCCACTGCACGGACCATGGTCTGTTTTTTGCTCCATATTCTAATTCATTTCTATCCTGTCCAATCTGAAGCCTGTCACTGTCTGCCCGCGTCCATGATATCGTCAATAATATCCACATATTCAGAACAGTATTTTTCGTACATAGGGGCCGCGGCTTCCTGGAACCGTTCTTTCTCCCCGGCATCCAGCTCCGTCACCACGCATCCGGCTCTCCTGACCCTGTCCTCTGAGGTCTTCTCACGCTCATCCCACAGTTCACGCTCATACAAGGCTGATTTCTGTGCACAATCCCGTATAATATTCCTGTATTCCTCGGGCAGCTTATCCCAGGTGGACTGGGCTGCCAGCTGGAGCTCCGGAACCCTGGTGTGTTCATCCAGGGTGAAATATCTGGCTACCTCATAATGCCTGGTGGACTCATAGGAAGGCCAGTTGTTCTCGGCCCCGTCTATCTCCCCTGTCTGCAGGCCTGAATATACATCCCCAAAAGCCATGGGCACCGGCGTGGCACCCAGAGCCTGAATCGTATCCATCATCAGTTCAGATTCCTGGACCCTGATTTTAAGCCCCTTCATGTCGTCCAGGGACTCAATGGGCCCGGCCGTACTGTAGAAATTACGGGCGCCCGCATCATACCAGGACAGCGGCACCAGGCTGGAACCGCCGAAGGAATTCATGAAATCCGTGCCAATGGGCCCCTCTAACACCTTCCACATGTGCTCCCGGCCAGTATACAGATAGGGCATCTGAAGTACATTCAGCTTGGGCACAAACTCAGCCAGGGGCGACAGGGATACCCTGGCAAAATCCACCCCGCCAAACTGAAGCTGTTCAATCACTGTTTTCTCATCTCCGAGAACACCGCCCGCATTGACCTGTATCTCCACCCTGCCCCCGGTCTGTTCATATACCAGCTCTGCAAATTTATAAGCTCCCTGGGTGGTGGGATAATCCTCCGCCTGATTCTCAGCATATGTCAGGACGAACTCCGGAACTGTCTTCTGCGCCGTGCTGTCCTTGCTTCTGCCTGCACAGGACGCGGCCAGAATCATGACAGCGGCGCAGCCCATGAGGTAAATCACATTTTTTCTCAAGCAGCCGTCCCTCCCTTCGCATATATCATACCCCAGTTACCAGACCCGGTCAAGGAGGGCCTGTCCTTTAATTATGCACATTCCTGCCTTCCACTTTAGAGGAGGCATAACGGTAAAATTCTTCTTTCTCATTTCCAAGAACACGGTTTGTAAATATAAATCCATGGGTGGTATCGCTGAATATGATAATCATGGCAGGTTTCCTGGATATCCTTTTTACCGACTTCCACGGCAGCTGCGACGTGTCATCGCCCACCCGGATGTAAAGCCCGCTGTCGTCAATAGAAACCTGGGTGTCCTGGGTAATTCCCGCCGCCTGCTTCTTTGCCTTGGCATAAATCATAAGCGGCTGGATAACTGTAAAAAGGCAGCACCCCAGCACAATGAGACACCTCACGATCCCCTGGGCCTGGTCCCACCTGGAGAATCCCAAGGCAAATGCCGCCACTGTAAATATGATATTACAAAGTCCTGCCAGCGAACCGTATATATAATACATGGAAAGCTGCCATAAATCCCGCGCCGTTGTCCTGTATGTGTATTTGTATCTCATTCATATGCTCCTTGTACGGATGTCCTGAATCTTAACAGAGTGGCGACATGGCCGCCACTCTGAATTTTCATTATAACATGATAAACTGCTTTCCGGTATTCATTTATTAGTGGGCCAGTACAGATGGGAGCCACATGCTGACAGCCGGAATAAAGGTAATCAGCAGCAGGGTGATAATCATACACACATAGAATGGAAGCGTAGCCTTAACCACCCGCTCCATGGGCACCTTGGAAACCGCAGAGCCAATGAACAGAACAGCGCCAACAGGAGGTGTCAGAAGTCCGATACCGCAGTTAAGCACTACCATGATACCAAACTGAATCGGGTCCAGACCAATGGATGTGGCGATAGGCAGCAGGATAGGGGTTGCAATCAGGATGATTGGCGCCATATCCATGATACATCCGAGCACCAGAAGAATCAGGTTCAGCAGCAGGGCCAGAATAATGGGGTTATTGGTCATGCCGGTGATTGCGCTGGCGGCCAGGATAGGCACATGCAGCTGGGTCAGGCAGAATCCGAAAATATTGGATGTTGCAATGAGAATCATTACAATGGACAGGGTGTCCACGCTGTCTCCCAGGACTCTCCATACACCCTTCCAGTCCAGTCCCCTGTAGATAAACACGCTGACAATCAGGCTGTAGATAACAGCAACTGCTGCGGACTCTGTGGCCGTAAACACGCCGCCTACCACGCCGAATACAACTATCAGCACAGCTGCCAGGGCCCAGAAAGAAACACTCAGCTGCTTAATCAGGTTGATGATGCTGAACTTCTCGCCCTTAGGGTAATTGCGCTTAACGGAAATGATATAGGATCCTATCATCAGCGTTACGGCCAGCAGTGCTCCCGGTATATATCCTGCCAGGAAAAGGCTTCCCACGGAGATACCGCCTGCCGTGGTGGCATAGATAACCATATTGTGGCTGGGAGGCACCAGCAGTCCCTCACAGGATGAAGTGATGGTTACTGCTGTTGAGAAATCGTCATCGTATCCCTGGTCCACCATCATGGGAATCAGGATGGAACCAAGAGAAGCCGTATCTGCAGAAGCAGAACCTGAGATACCGCCAAAGAAGTAAGAAGCGACAATATTAACCATTGCCATGCCGCCCCGCATCCAGCCCACACATGCATTGGCCAGTGCAATCAGCTTTTCGGAAATACCGCCGGAACCCATCAGGCATCCCATGGTGATGAAGAAAGGAACTGCCATCATGGAAAATGAATCCGCGCCCGAGAACAGGTTCTGGGACAGAATCTGAGAATTAAAGCCGTTCATGAACAGCATCATGCAGACGCCGCTGAACAATAATGAAAAACAAATGGGCAGGCCGATTGCCATGGACCCAACCAGTGATGCCAGAAATACAACCAAAGTCATGTTTATTTACCTCCCTGCTCATTAAGACGCTTCACATATTCTTCATCAGACAGTTCCTCCGCCTGTTCCATTGCCTCGGTGGCAATATCATCGTCATCATTGTGCATGGTAACGATGTCTGTTATCTCCTCAGGATGCTTCAGGGCATACACTATATTAGTGGCAATAGAGATACCGGTTATGATGCCTCCAAAGTAAAGTACAGAATAGGGAATACCAAGAGCTGCGGTCCTGGACTGTGTATTCTGGAGAACCATCTTAAATGCCCCATGAACCAGAATGCACATGATAGCAGCAATCAGGAGCCTGGACACAAGATACAAGGCCAGCTGAACCTTTGGGCTGACCCTGGACAGCAGGGTATCCACTCCCAGATGGGCATTGGAATGCATGGCGCTGATGGCGCCAATATATGTAACATATACAAAAAGGTATCTTGCCAGCTCTTCCGACCATGTAAGTCCGGAGTTAAAAAAAGTCCTCAGT
>OKSH01003330.1_pt1 | contig 10415 bp, 10 predicted proteins | sample 1601231 | NCBI WGS metagenome assembly OKSH01 (sample SAMEA3541596, study PRJEB24748) | human gut metagenome | biome: human gut; feature: human-associated habitat; material: faeces | place: China | collected 2012 | reverse complement strand
CCTTTACGGATTCTGTCGTTGTTTCGGGAAATTCGGCGAAGCAATGACCCTCTCTTAATTTTAACTTTACATATATGACAGGCGGGGAGGACTACCCGTGTGGAGAACGGGAGTTTTTTTCCCGGGATTACCCTGCCTTTTTTATTGCCTTCGCGGGCACTACGGAAGTTCTTTTTAATGATGTAACGATATAAAATAACTCTTATATGGATAAGAAATTAATGAATTTATTAGGTGTCTGCCTGTTCGCTGTTGTGTCTGCGTGTGCGTTGACCGCTTGCAGCGACAATGACACAGAAAATCCGGAGGGCGAAAAAACCGGCGGAGAAAATGGAAAACCTACTCCTGAAACCGTAGAGTTTGTCAACTCCAACTTGGTATACTGGGGAGATGAAGACGGAGTGGGGACGGATCATTTTGTGCTCACTTTGTATACGGATATGGAAGTGGATGCTGCCGGTAATCCGATAGGACCGGGCAAGATAATGGCGTTCAGCCTCAATGTTCCGCCGTTTGCTCCCGGAACCACGGAGTTTCCGCTTCCTGAAAGCACCTTTGATGCGGCACCGAACGGATATACGTTTAATGAATGGACCTTCAACCTCGGATACATGAACCAGATGGATCTGCCGACCGGAAAAGTGGAAGTGCCTGCCGGTACTTTCTATGGTGACGTGAAAGCGTACTCCACAAGTGTTGATGCCGACCTGCTATCCGGAGGTAAAATGACTGTTAAACGGAGTGACGGCGGCGAATATACGATTAGTGGTACGTTGGTAGGTGACTTGTCGCTCAAACGTTATTTCACCTACACGGGAAAACTGACTACTATCGACCGTCACGAAAGCACGGAAGAAACTCCGAACTCTACGCTGACCACCGATCTCGCCCTGAACGAATGGACACAAGCCCGTCTGCAAGATAAGGGCGATTCTTATTACCTGCAAGATGAATCGTGCCGGGTAGTCGAACTTTACCTGGCAGAAGAGGGGATAGGACTTGCCGAAACATGGCCGACAGGCAACGGAAGAGTGCTGAAAGTGGAATTCTTTGTAGAATGGGCTACGGATGTGACACAAGGTATTCCGGCTGGTACGTATAAGGTAGTGGCACGTGACGAAGAGTCGAAGGGTATTCCGCGCGAATTCCTGAAACCGGGAGGCATTGCTTCGGGTTATCCCAATGTATTTACATATCCGCAGGGAACCTGGTACGAGAAAATATCCAACGGAACCATGAAAGAATATGCACGTATAGACAGCGGAACGATGACCGTGGCACGCGATGGGGACAAACATACGCTGACTATTGACTTTATCGATTGTGATAAGGTACACCCGCACCACGTGCGTACCACCTACTCGCACGCGGAAATTGTCGTCTCTGCCTCATCATCTGTCACATTCACAGACATTCTTTTTTTAATCACACGATTTTATAATTAACCCCAAAAATGAGAGATATGAAAACTAGATTTATTTCCTTTTTCTTGTTCATGTTAACAATGAGTTGTTTTGTGGCATGTAGTAGCGATGACCCGGCGCCCGAGCCTGAACCGGAGCCGGTAGAAACTGTTAATACGTATACGTATAAAGATAAGACGATACAAGCGAAATCGGTGTCCTGCTTTGAACAGGAGGGCATTATATACGTATGTATGAGTCCGTTGCAAAGTCTGGAAACGCTGGAAGACTTTATGAGCAGCGGTAAGGAATATGTAATGCTGGGAGTGGATAAGAGTCTGGTAGGCAATCCGGTCACGGTAGGTAGTTCTGATGAAGACACTTATGTGGTTTATTACATGGATGCCGACGGAGAGGCGATTGTCACCGTTAGTCCTGACGAATGGGAAGAGGCGTTGACACAGGGCAAGATCACCGTGACAATGACACCGGGAGAAAATGAGACATCCGCTGTGAAAGCAACTTTTGACTTTACATTGAAAGGTGGCGGCAAATTTACGGGCGAGGCGGATTGCGCTTACAAGGCTCCGGAAAAGCTTCCGAGCGAATATTCTTTGGGCGATGAGGTACGTGCGTTGAAGTCGGTTGTGGCTACTACGTTAGGAGGTTTCCAATATGTTTATTTAAGTCCGGAGGCCGGCTTGACTACGGTGGAGGATATATCGGATGCCGAATATCTGATGCTGGCCGTTACTCCCGAAATGGTCGGGCAAGAAATCGATATTACCGCTGGTGAAGATGTGGAGTACGCTTTCTATAACATGACGAACTTGGGAGCGGATGATATTGACGCAGTAGATCCTTACGGATGGGCGGATGTGTGCTCGGCTGGTAAGCTCAAAGTCGAAAAGACAGAAGAGAGTATAAAGGTAACCTTTAGTTTTACGTTGCTTTCGGGCGAAAAGTTCAAAGGTTCTTATGAAGGTAATTACACCGAGATAAAGCAAAGCACCACCAATATTTTGACTCTGAATGGAGAAAGTACACGTGATATCAAAGCTACCTTCTATGAAAAGACCAATGAAGGAGTTGCCTTGTATCTCACTCCGTCAGGGATTTCATCTGCTGCAGATTTGAATAATGTAAATACATATTACGTACGTCTTTTTGTTCCGAATACAGGACTGGACGGACAGGAGGTAGATATAACAACTACGAATCTGGCTTTTGAGTTTACTTATTATAATCCGTATGATGAAGAAAGAATCGAAGTTTCTAAAGGACATCTGGAAGACGCGGCAGGTACATTCAGTGTGTCGAAATCGGCGGATAATGAATACTCGTTGATGCTCGACCTCAAATATTTGGGAGACAATAGCCTTAAAATATCGGGCAACTACAACGGTACTTTCGAAGTATATGATACGACGATTCCGAATCAATATCAGTTGAGAGCGGACGGCACTCCGGTGACTATCCAGTCGGTAGTGGTAGATAAGACAGATGCGGATATTTGTGCGATTTATATTTCCCGGCAGGCAGGTATCACTACCGTGGCCGGAATGTCGGCAGCGGATGCCGTGGTACGTGTTCCGAAAAGTATGATGGACGGGGCTGTTCACGGATTTTCCGGTAGTGCGGAAAATGCGAAGATATCGATCGCCTACGAAGGAGTGACTTATAATCAGGCTAATACGACGAACGGTCATCTGGCTGCAGGCGGCAATGCTTCTGTGGTTCTTCAAGGGAGTGAAATTGAAATGACATTCAAGATTTTTAGTATTGTACAGTATGATGGCGACTTGTCCGGCTACTACAAGGGCACGGCGACCGTAATAGAATAACGATTTAATGAAGTATATTCATGAAGAAAATTTTACTGAAATATTTCAACCTGTTCGCTTTATCGGGACTGCTGTTGGCTTTCGTCGGATGCAGTGACGACAATGATTCGATAACTTCCGGGCCGGACGTGGAGGAAATGCCTTCCATCGGTACTTACTCTTTCCGGGGAGAGGCGAATAAGATTGTGTCCGGTGTGGCTTCTGTGGATGGGGACTATTTAACTTGTGTCCTTTCTCCGGAAAAGATGGATGAGGGAAAGACTGATACTTATTTTGCTTTTTCTCTCCATTTGTATTGGGAAGGGCAGGTGGTGGATGCTTCTACGCTCTATCACAACGACCAGTATGTTTTTATCTACGAAGATCCGATTTATTATTACTCGCAGTATAAAAAGGTTACAGGGACGTTTTATGTGCAGCGTAACAGCGAAACGAATGTGACTGTCAAATTGAATCTGCGGCTTCATGACGGGGTCCGTTTTAAAGCGGAGGTCACTGCCGATTTAATGAAACCGTCGGGAGAAGAACCCTCGGAATAAGGCGGCTTCGGGCGATATTCTTGCCCGGTTATGAATTTATCTTTTAGACGCGGATGACGGACGCGGATTTTAAAATAGCTATGCAGCTTTAAAAATCTGCGTCATTCGTGTCATCAGTGTCATCCGCGTCATTCGTGTCTAAAAAATTACTTGTATGCCGGAGGGAAATCCTGTTCGGGCACTACGATGTCAAATATCCATTCAGATCACTCTATTTTCATTCCTTTCCGTGCCGTATTTGTTTTTTAGGGTTCTCCCAAAAACTTGAAGAATAGTCCAACTTGAGCCGGAGTAAGTAAGATTGCCTTTTCACTGTAGCCGGTTTGGGCAAGTGCGGCTTGTAATGCCGTATTTTGGGCAATCCAACTGCGGAGGGTGCGGCGTGCCGAAGCAGACTGTATGTGAGGCAGATAAAGTGTGGCCAGCTGACTTTTGCTGTAAGTCTGTATGCGGGGAGAGTTTGCCGTCTCCGACATTTCTTTTGGGCTGACGGAGGTTACTGTTGTTTCTGTTTTCATTGTCGGTACTTTCTATTATTAGTAGGTGTTCATAATTTGTTTATATCATAATTCGTTTATATCATAATTTAGGCACGGATTACTCCTAAAAAAATAGCCATTAATCAGTGACAGGAACTTATCTGTTTCTTTTAAGTTTATCCTGTGTGAATGCGAAGATACGCTTTTTTATGCCAAGTGGTTCTGCTTTGTCCAGAAGCCTCTGTTGGCATAGCTCGTGTAGAAATTGTGCCTGTTTGTTATCTCTTGTGATGAGTTGTCACATCGTGTTCCTCTGCTTTTTTCTTTTCATATACTTTTGCCTTCGTAATCGGTTACAGATAGAATTTATTCATTAATCATTAAAAAGAAGAAAGGAAAAAAAGTATGCCATTAATTTACAAACCGTATCAGGCAACGCTTGCCAACAAGGAAGGACAGAAACTTTATTATCCCCGTCTGGTGAAATTCGGGAAAATGGTCAATACGCAGAAAATGGCGGAATTGATTGCAGAAAAAGCCTCGCTGACGGCGGGTGATGTTCATAACGTGATTCGTAACCTGATGTCGGTGATGCGTGAACAGTTGCTCAACAGCCGCACGGTACGTCTCGAAGGCTTGGGGACGTTTACTATGATTGCCAAGGCAAACGGAAAAGGGGTAGAGTTGGAAAATAAGGTCAGCAGTTCGCAGATCACTTCATTGCGTTGCCAGTTTACTCCCGAATACACCCGTGCCGCCAACGGAAGTGCTACCCGTGCGTTGACCACCGGGGTGGAGTTTGTGCACATCAAGGATGTAGCGGGTTCGTTTGTGGCCGACGATGTCATTGACAAAGACCCGGATGATGATAATAAACCTGGTGGTGGAAGCGGAGAAGCGCCGGACCCGGCAGCTTAACCGGGAGTTCAGCCGGCAGCTGAATCTGCAGGGACTAACTGATAAGTTTGTCGGGCAAACTAAAGCCCGAATACGACCGACGGTTGACGGTTGGCTGTCAAATTCCAACGGACATAAAACGGATTATTAACTTTTAAAAAGAAAACGGATGAGACTATTATTGGAGAAGTTGCTGGATATTCTTGAAGCAGTTCTGCGTTTCCGCCACCGGAGAAACGGCAAGGCAGAAAAGGATTAGCTAGCTGGAAAAGGCTTGGCATACCTGAAAAAAAGGTATGAAACGGAATGACGTAAAAACATAGAACGTGCCGTCTGCACGTAGCTCGCGGAACAAGTAAAAAAAACGTGTAGCAACTCATAGAGTAAACATAAGTAAGGAGCAAGTAAAGAAGCTGTCTCGAATGGACGAGGCAGCTTCTTTTTTGTACCCATTTATTTTCTTCTATTCTTGACCGTATTCAACAAAAAAACTCTATCTTTGTTTTATAATTGAGACACAGCATATAATGGGAAGATTTATCAATCCCTTTACCGATTTTGGCTTTAAGTTTTTATTCGGCAGAGAGGTAGAAAAGGAGTTGTTAATCGACTTCTTGAACGATTTGCTCGTAGGAGAGCACGTAATCACCGACATCCAGTTCCTTAACAACGAACAGCCGCCGGAAGTAAAAACAGAACGAGGTCTTATCTACGACATCTATTGCGTAACCGATACCGGTGAACGTATTATCGTAGAAATGCAGAACCGGGAACAGCCTTATTTTAAGGATCGTGCCCTCTTCTATCTTTCTAGGGCCATTACGCAGCAAGCGAAAAGGGGAGTTTGGAACTTCCAGTTGGATGCCGTGTACGGAGTGTTCTTCATGAATTTCGTGATGGATAAGGATATGCCCTCTAAAATCAGAACGGACATCGTTCTTTCTGACAGGGATACGGGGAAGCTCTTCAGCAACAAGTTCCGGCAGATTTTTATCGAACTACCGAACTTCAACAAAGAAGAGGATGAATGTGAAAATGATTTTGAACGCTGGATTTATATACTAAAGCATATGGATACACTTGACCGGATGCCTTTCAAGGCTCGCAAGGCCGTCTTCGAGCGACTTGAAAAGTTGGCTTCCAAAGCAAATATGACCCAGGAGGAAAGAGCCCAGTATGAAGAAGAATGGAAAGTTTATAACGATTATTTTAATACGTTGGACTTTGCTGAACAGAAAGGCTTGCAGAAAGGCTTACAAAAAGGATTACAGAAAGGTTTGCAAAAAGGTAAAGAAGAAACAGCTCGTAATTTGAAAGAATTAGGTGTGGCTGACGATATTATTATGAAATCTACCGGGCTTTCGAAAGAAGAAATAGAAAAATTATAATTTCTTTCATTCCATTGGGAAGAAAGGCTTGTCGAAAGTGAAAAAATAGTCTATAACTTATGAAGCAAAAGATAGTTGTGGAGACTTTTAACACATCCTTTTTTCGCTAAGGGTAAAGTATCTAAAAACTATATATGTCTTTGGGGCGAAATAAACGGATTTGGAATATTATCCACGTTAAAATCAGAAAAAAGTTTTCCGTTTTGGAAAACTTTCTGTATCAGCGAGAAAGAAAAGTTTCCCGAAATTTAATGTTAAAAGCTAACCAAGCTATGATATAATCTCCTATCTTTGTATCCGGTTTCGGAACTAAAAAGAGGTTTAGTCAATGAGGGAACGCTGTGCAAATCGGCGACAGTACCCGCTGCTGTAATTCTCTGTGAATCCGCACACTATGTCACTGCATCGGCTGATGTGGGAAGGCGTTGCGAGGGAGAGATAAGTCAGAAGACCTGCCGGAACAAATCAACCATATTATTAATGTCTAACACTTTCGGGAGTTAAAGTTATGAACTACGCGGAAATTTGTATCATCAAACGTGATGGTAAAAGAGAAGATTTCTCTATCAGTAAGATTAAGAATGCAATCAGTAAAGCATTCAGTGCAAGTGGAATTCAGGATGAGCAGCAGTTGGTTGCTGACATCACCATGAATGTTATCAGTCAGTTTGCTACCCCCACGATCACCGTAGAAGAGATTCAAGACTTGGTAGAAAAGTCGTTGATGAAAGTGCGGCCGGAAGTAGCGAAGAAATACATCATCTATCGCGAATGGCGGAATACGGAACGTGATAAGAAAACCCAGATGAAACAGGTGATGGACGGTATTGTGGCTATCGACAAGAACGATGTCAATTTGAGCAACGCCAACATGAGCAGCCACACGCCTGCCGGACAGATGATGACGTTCGCTTCCGAAGTAACTAAAGATTATACCTATAAATACTTGTTGCCGAAACGTTTTGCCGAAGCGCACCAGTTGGGAGACATTCACATCCACGACCTGGATTATTATCCGACAAAGACGACAACCTGCATTCAATATGATATGGATGATCTCTTTGAACGCGGTTTCCGCACAAAGAACGGTAGCATCCGCACCCCGCAAAGCATCCAAAGCTATGCTACGCTGGCTACCATCATCTTTCAGACCAACCAAAATGAGCAGCATGGCGGACAGGCGATTCCGGCTTTCGACTTCTTCATGGCAAAAGGAGTGGCCAAATCTTTCCGCAAGCATCTGGCATCGTTCATCAACTTCTATGTGGCTATGGAAAACGGAAATCAGGCCGATGAAAAATCCATCCGCACGTTGATTAAAGAATACCTTCCGTCTATCAAGTCCACCGAGGCCGAACGCGAAACATTGCGCATCGCTCTGGTCGCTTTACAGATCATTATAGATAAGGAACACCTTGCCCGCATCGTCGAAAAAGCCTACCAGCAGACCCGTAAAGATACGCATCAGGCAATGGAAGGATTCATCCACAACCTGAACACGATGCATTCTCGTGGCGGTAACCAAGTGGTATTCAGTTCCATCAACTACGGAACGGACACTTCTGCCGAAGGCCGCATGGTAATCGAAGAACTGCTGAAAGCTACCATTGAAGGCCTCGGCACCAGAGGAGAAGTGCCCGTATTCCCCATCCAGATATTCAAGGTGAAAGACGGCGTTTCTTACTCGGAGAAAGACTTTGAGAAAGCAATGAAAGCGGAGAACATCGAAGCGGCAATGACCGACAGTTACGAGGCTCCCAACTTCGACTTGTTATTAAAGGCTTGCCAGACTACTGCGAAAGCGTTGTTCCCGAACTTCATGTTCCTCGACACACCTTTCAACCAGAACGAGAAATGGAAAGCCGACGATCCGCAGCGTTACATTTACGAGTTGGCAACAATGGGCTGCCGTACCCGTGTTTTTGAAAATGTGGCCGGAGAAAAATCTTCTTTAGGACGTGGCAATCTTTCGTTCACCACACTGAATATGCCAAGACTGGCTATCGAAGCCCGTATCAAAGCGGAAAATCTGGTAGAGGATGAACGCAACAAGGACGCCATCGAACAAAAGGCAAAAGAAATTTTCATCGAATCCGTACACCAAATGTCCGCGCTCGTAGCCGACCAGCTTTACGAACGTTATCAGTATCAGCGTACGGCCTTGGCACGCCAGTTCCCGTTCATGATGGGAAATAATGTGTGGAAAGGCGGCGGCGAACTGAATCCGAACGAACAGGTAGGAGACGCCTTGCGCAGCGGTACACTGGGGATCGGATTTATCGGCGGGCATAACGCGATGGTGGCTCTCTACGGACAAGGTCACGGACACAGCCAGAAAGCATGGGACACGCTGTATGAAGCGGTGATGGAAATGAATAAAGTGGTAGACGAATATAAAGAGAAATATAACCTGAACTACTCCGTTCTGGCTACTCCTGCCGAAGGACTTTCGGGACGTTTCACGAAAATGGACCGCCGGAAATATGGAAAAATCCCCGGAGTGACAGATCGCGACTATTATGTCAACTCTTTCCACGTAGACGTGAAAGAACCGATCAGCATCGTTGAGAAAATCAAGCGTGAAGCTCCGTTCCACGCTATTACGCGCGGCGGACACATCACGTATGTGGAGCTGGACGGTGAAGCGCAGAAGAATGTGCGTGCCATTGCCAAGATTGTGAAAGTGATGCACGACGAAGGAATTGGATACGGCTCTATCAATCACCCGGTAGACACTTGTCATAACTGTGGTTACAAGGGAGTTATCTTCGATAAATGCCCTGTATGCCAGAGTGAAAGTATTCTCCGTATGCGCCGTATCACCGGTTATCTGACGGGCGATTTAAGCTCTTGGAACTCTGCCAAGCGGGCAGAAGAGAAGGACCGTGTAAAACATTTGTAGAATAAATGTTTGATAATTGATGAATGGATAATGAACGGTGCTTGATGAAAGCGTTACGGTTCATTATCCATTATTCGGTTATTACTTGCAGCACGTTACTCTCATCTTGTACTGTTCTGTAACGAGTATTTATTCCACATTTATATGGTTATCATCCATTCTCAAATCTTCATTTTCCATTAGCTATTAAAGAAGTGAATTTACTAGGAACTTATTCTGAAACGATTGTTGACGGTGAAGGTATCAGGTTTTCTATTTATCTTGCCGGCTGCTCCCATCATTGTCCCGGTTGCCACAACCCGGAGAGTTGGAATCCGGGAGCAGGAGAAGAACTGACGGAGGAGAAAATACAGTCCATCATTCGTGAAATCAAAGCGAATCCTTTGTTGGACGGCGTTACTTTTTCCGGCGGTGATCCGTTTTTTCATCCGGAAGCGTTCCTGCTTTTGCTGAAACGGGTGAAAGAGGAAACAGGGATGAACGTGTGGTGCTACACCGGATACACATACGAAGAAATTAAGGCGCAGCCTCGTTTGAGTGCCGCTCTTGATTATATTGATGTATTGGTGGACGGACGCTTCGAACAGGCTCTTTTCTCTCCATATCTGGAGTTCAGGGGAAGCAGTAATCAGCGGATTTTGAAGTTGAAGTAAATGTAATTCGACATTTGGAGTAAGTTGAATCCAGTAGTTGAGCACTAAAAAAACTTATTTTTCAAAGGAAACAAAAACACCTGTACCGTTGTTTTGTTTACCTTTACGAAACCAAGTGAATCATTTTTCATCACAGAGTAACGCGGCGCTTTTTGGTAGCCGGTGGGGCTTGCGTCTGTGTTTGTGTCTGCTTGATGGTGAAGAAATAAACGACTACTTACAAGAATAAGTTTTTATGGTACAATCAATAAATCCAACTCAAAAAAACGATGAGACCGATGGCTTGCCAATGCCTAAACGTATTTGGGCG
>OKSH01003307.1_pt1 | contig 10514 bp, 6 predicted proteins | sample 1601231 | NCBI WGS metagenome assembly OKSH01 (sample SAMEA3541596, study PRJEB24748) | human gut metagenome | biome: human gut; feature: human-associated habitat; material: faeces | place: China | collected 2012 | reverse complement strand
TGTGAACTTTGTTCACAAAAAACACCTCGCGGAACGTTACCAGTGAACAGTAACAAGACAGTTACTGTTCCTTCTGTACTTCTATAATATTAGCACAATCTTCATAGCCAGACGGAATCCTGTCTGTAATTATCGTAGATCTGTAAAAATCTGCAAAAGTCACAGAACTGATATTATCAAACTTGGAACTATCGCAGAGCACATAGCACTCCCTGCACTGCTCCATGGCAGCAGCTTTAACTGCCGCTTCATTGGCATCCGGGGTAGTACAGCCACTCTTTCTGGTAAGTCCATTGGTTCCAAAAAAGCCTTTGGTAAAATGATAACCACGAATCGTGTTCATAGCCTGATTACCAATTACTGCTTCTGTAGTGCTCTTCAGCTCTCCACCTACAAGAAGAACCTTAAAGCCTCTTCCTGCCAGTGTCTGGGCATGTACCACTGCATTGGTAACAAACACTGCCCTTGTAACCTTAAGAAACTTCAAGATATCCCCAGTAGTAGTACCTGCATCAATATAGACAAAATCCTCATCCTGGATAAGACCTGCTGCATATTTTGCGATCCGGTCCTTCTCTTCCAGCTTCAGTCCCATTTTCTCGGCAACTGAATATTCATATGCAGTTACCCGCTCCTTCAGTTCTACGGCACCGCCGAAGACTTTCTCTAGCTTGCCTTCCTTATCCAGTGCAGTGATATCTCTTCTCACTGTTGACTCTGATGTATCTAAAAGATCCTTCACTTCTGTGACAGTAATACTTCCTTTCTCTCTCAGAAGCTCCAAAATGATCTCATGTCGCTGCTGTGTTAACATTCTTTTCCCGCCTTATAATCTGTAACATTGGTTTCCAGAATGATCTTACGCAGTGGAAGAATACTTCCCGGTGAAACAGAAAGCTCGTCCACTCCCATTGCCAGAAACTCTTTTGTAAGTGACTGGTCAGCACCAAGTTCTCCACAGATTCCAGCCCAGATACCAGCCTTATGAGCATTCTCCATAACCAGGGAAATCATGCGCAGCACTGCCGGATGATGAGGATCAAAAAACAGGTCAAGCTGAGGATTCTGACGATCGATTGCCATAGTATACTGGCTGAGATCGTTGGTTCCGATGCTGAAGAAATCAACCTCTTTCGCAAGATCATCACTGATGATTGCTGCTGCCGGAGTCTCAATCATAATTCCCTGTTCCGGATTACCAAACTCTACGCCCTGAGAGGTAAGCTCCGCTTTCACTTCCTCTACGATTTCCTTGATCTTACGCACTTCCTGTACGCTGGTGATCATAGGATACATAATTGCGATCTTGCCAAATGCACTGGCACGGAATAAAGCACGAAGCTGTGTCTTGAAAATCTCCGGTCTTGTCAGACAGATACGGATTGCCCTGCATCCCAGTGCCGGATTCTCTTCATGCTCCATGTGGAAATAATCGCATTGCTTGTCTGCACCAATGTCCAATGTACGGATGATCACTCTCTTGCCTGCCATAGTCTGTGCAACCTGTCTGTAAATCTGGAACTGTTCTTCCTCTGTTGGGAAATCTTCCTTCTCCAGATAAATAAACTCACTTCTGAAAAGACCGATTCCACCAGCATCATTCTGAATGACTGTTGCCAGATCCTTGATGTTGCCAATATTAGCGTACAGCATTACTTTCTGTCCGTCAAGTGTAACGTTCTCTTTTCCTTTAAGGGTCAAAAGAAGCTGCTTTCTGGAAAGATCTTCTTCCTGGCGCTTCTTCATCTCTGCCAGAGTCTCCTCATCCGGATCTACATAAAATGTACCGTCTGCCCCGTCTACAATTCCAAGTCTGCCATCCATCTCACTCTCAAGAGACACGGAAGTATTTACAAGTGCAGGAATCGCCATGGTCCTTGCAAGAATCGCTGTATGGGAATTCAAGGAGCCTTTCACTGTAACAAAAGAGAGAACTTTATCCTTATCCAGCTGTACAGTCTCTGATGGCGCCAGATCCTCTGCCACAATGATCTTCGGCTCGTCTGCATCTACAGCCCCTGTCTCTTCTCCATTTAAAATGGTGAGAAGCCGCTCAGAAATATCACGAACATCAGCTGCACGCTCTCTCATATAATCGTCGTCCATTGCCGAAAACATCTGCGCATAATTGTCACCTGTAGTTGCCACTGCATACTCTGCATTTACGCCCTGGCTGCGAATGATATTCTCTACAGATTCATTATATCCATCGTCCTCCATCATCATCTGATGAACTTCGAAGATTGCTGCATTGGCTTCCCCGACTTCTCTCAAGGCCTTATCGTAAAGTCCCTGAAGCTGTTTAATCCCTTCTGCTTTAGCTTTCTCATAGCGCGCCATCTCCTGTTCCGGATCATCAATCTTCACACGCTTAACCTGCTGCTCTTTTTTCTGATATACGCTGATCTTACCGATGGCAATACCACCGAAAACACTTTTTCCATTATATATCTGCATTTTTTCTCTCCCACTTATTTGATCTGCTGACAGGAGACCAAACGCTCCTGCCATCCTATCCCGTTCTCGTGATACTCACCAAAGTCTCACGCAAATATCACTTTGACAAGCTGTTTACAAACAAACAGGGACATACCCGCAGGTATGTCCCCTTCCTGTCTTACAGAGTTTCCTGCATGAATTTGCTCACTGCCTCATATGCAGCGTCTTCATCTGCACCTTCAAATGTAAGAGTAACCTCGTCACCTTTCTTCACTGCAAGTCCCATAATTCCGAAGATTGCCTTACAATTCATAGCCTTGCCGCCCTTTGCAATCTTGATATCAGAAGAAAAAGCCTTTACTGCTTTTACAAGCTCTCCTGCTGGACGTGCGTGGATTCCTTCCGGGTCTGTTACAACATATTTAAATTCTCTCATGATTCATTCCTCCATTTTTCTTTTTATCTTTGGTCTCTATTGATTTTCTTATTATTTGATTTCTTTATATCTGATTTCACATTCTGTGTCAATCACTATTCACGATTATGTTACTGTTCATGACCTTCACAATAACACGATTATACCTGCATATCTTTTCCAGACATGAGTTACCATTCATTCCGCAGCCAATATTAGAGCCTGTTTGAACATCCATTGTCAGGCATTTTTCTTTTTCAGAACTCCCAGGAGCACTGCGGAAACAACAGTTCCCACTACCAGTGCACTCACATACTGCACTGCATTTCCCATAACCGGAACTACGAAGATTCCACCGTGAGGTGCCATCAGGGTACAGCCAAATGCCATGGACATTGCACCTGCAAGACCAGATCCCACAATACATGCCGGAAGCACATGAAGCGGGTCGGCTGCTGCAAAAGGAAAGGCTCCCTCTGTGATAAAGGCAAGTCCCATAATAAAGTTGGTAGGACCAGACTCCCTTTCTTCTTTCGTAAATCTGTCTTTAAAAAGAAGTGTAGCAAGTGCGATGGCGCATGGCGGAACCATACCACCAACCATAACGGCTGCCATAATATCATAGTTACCAGCTGCAATCGCTGCAGTACCAAATACATATGCTGCCTTGTTAAACGGGCCACCCATATCGATTGCCATCATTCCGCCAAGGATCAGTCCAAGAATGATCTTACTGGAGCTTCCCATGGAGGTAAGTCCGTTATTCAGTGCTGTATTGATCCCCCCCATGATGGGCTCTACAACAAACAGCATCAGAAGTCCCATGATCAGAATACCAACAACCGGATAAATCAGAACCGGCGCAATCTTCTCAAGGGCTTCCGGAAGCTTCTCACATACCTTACGAAGTCCCAGAATAATATATCCTGCTGCAAAACCAGCTACCAGAGCACCAAGAAAACCTGAAGTTCCGCTGTGTGCCATCATTCCACCCACAAAGCCAAGTGCAAGTGCCGGTCTGTCACCGATTGCCATGGCAATAAATCCCGCCAGAACCGGAAGCATAAAACCAAATGCCACATCACCGATTTGTTTGAACATAGCTGCCACCGGAGTAATAGACCCAAAATTAGAGCGCTCGGCTACATCCAGGGCATTCATATCTACCATAAGACCATCGATCAAAAAGGCAATGGCGATCAGAATACCACCGCCAACTACAAACGGAAGCATATGGGAAACACCATTCATCAGCTGGGTGTAAATCTTGTGTCCCACACTGCCGCCGGCCTTATTCTGACTCTGTGATGAGGCTGATGCATTTCCGCTGTGATAAACCGGTACGTTTCCAGACATGGCAAGCTCTACAAGCTCATCAGCCTTATTGATTCCATCAGAAACCTGACGCTGAATCACTTTCTTTCCATCGAAACGATCCATGGGAACCTGGGCATCGGCCGCAACGATAATGCAGTCTGCATCCTGAATCTCCTGCTCTGTAAGCACATTCTTGGCTCCGCCAGAGCCTCTTGTCTCAATTTTCACAAAACAGTTCTTCGCCTTGGCAGCCTTCTCAATTCCTTCTGCTGCCATGTAGGTGTGGGCAATTCCTGTAGGGCAGGAAGTAACAGCCAGAATCTTAAACTGATCCGCTTCAGCCTCTCCCATATCGGCCAGACGCTCATCTACGCTCTTCTTCTCCTCATCTGCCTGATCAATGATCGCAAGAAATTCCTCTGGTGTCTTCGCTGCACGAAGGCTCTTGGTAAAGTCCTCATCCATCAGCATCATGGAAAGCTTGCTGAGCACATCCAGATGAACATTATCCTCTGTATTTGGCGCAGCAATAAGAAACAGCAAGGTAACCGGCTCTCCGTCAAGAGAGTCAAAGTCAACGCCTCCCGGGATCACCATAGCGGCAAGTCCTGGTTTCTCTACTGCATCACATTTACCATGAGGAATGGCGATTCCCTCCCCGATTCCTGTGGTACTTTCTTCCTCTCTGGCATAGACCTGCTTACGGTACGCTTCCTCATCATTAATCTTGCCACTTCTGGTCATAAGGGAAACCGCTGCATCCAGAGTCTGAGACTTATCTGCTGGGGCAGCATTTAACGAAATACTTCTTACGTCCAGTAAATCTGTGATCCTCATTTCTTCCTTTCCTCCTGATCCTTTCCTGTGATCTGCTGATATACAGCTTCAATCTCTTCTCTGGTAGCAAGATTCTCAGAAAACGCACTGGCACTTCCAGCTGCGATTCCCATGTGGAACGCATATTCATAATCCTGCTTCTCCATATATCCTGCCATAAATCCGGCAACCATGGAGTCTCCGGCTCCAACACCATTGATCAGCTTGCCTTTCGGTGCAGGCTCCTCATAAACGTCTCCATTCTCAGCAATAAGGACCGCGCCCTCTCCTGCCATGGAAATCAGTACATTCACAGCTCCCATCTCCTGGAGTTTCTTACCATATGGGATCACGGACTGGCGGTCTTTCAGTTCTACGCCGAAGATCTCACCAAGTTCATGGTTATTTGGCTTAATAAGAAATGGATGATAGGGGAGAACCTTCATCAGAAGATCTCTCGTCGCGTCCACTGCGATTCTTACGCCTCTGCCGTCCAGCATAGCCATGATCTTCTGGTAGGCATCATCCGGCATGGATGATGGAATGCTTCCGGAAAGGAAAAGTACATCGCCTTGTCCAAGCTCTCCTAACTGCTTCATCAGCAGATCCACCTTATCAGTTCCGATCTTCGGTCCCTGTCCATTGATTTCTGTACCGTCTATACTCTTCAGCTTCAGATTGATTCTGGAAAAGCCTTCCCCTACCTGGATGAAACCATTCCTCACACCCATCTCCTCAAGACGTCTGATAATCTCATCTCCGGTAAATCCGGCTGTAAATCCAAGGGCTGTACTCTCAATTCCCAGATTCATAAGAACTGTAGAAACATTAATTCCCTTGCCTCCCGGCAAAAGCATCTCCGAACTGGTTCGATTGGTAAGACCAAGCTGGAAGTTCTCTACCGACACGATGTAATCCAGTGACGGATTAAAAGTCACAGTGTAAATCATTTCTGCCTCCTGCTTATTTTTGCTTGTTTTTGATTTGTTGTGCTTATTATACTTTCATATACAGTCAAAGTCAATCAATCTTTTTCACAAGATTTTCACTTATGATTTATTACAATTGCACAAATATGAATTATTTTGACTGTTTTTGATTTTTTATATGCAACGATGTGCCAGAGCATGTTCAAAAAAGCTTTCTGCAAGATGTACGTCACAATTTGTGGGAGATTTTGTCCGGATGAGGGCGTCGTAGCGGGCTACGGCAACCGAATTCGGGCGAAACATACCGCAAAGTGGGGCGTACAGATTGCGGGAATGATTTTTCAGACGCGCTCCAGTACAGTGAAAATTAAGTATCAGCCACATTGGCGCAGTATATGACAGATCAGACAGGTCAATATAGCGGTTATTTACTATTGGCTGTACGAATAGTAATATCCATAAATCACAAAAAAATGCAGATATCAGGCTGTGCCCCAACCTGAACCCTGCATTTTTCTGTATTTTATAATGATGGTCAAAATCAGTCATCAAATTCTGTTATTTTAATCAGTTCGAAGCGCTGTCACCGGATCACTTTTAGCAGCTTTTCTTGATGGGATCAGTCCGCCAAGAAGAGTCAGAACCACGCTCAGTCCGATCAGAACTACTGCTGCTACAGGAGGAAGAGCCGCCTTCACATTCACTCCGTCAGCCAGTGACCGGATAATGCTGTTCGCAGGAATGAGAAGAAGCAATGTAATTCCAATCCCCATAGCACCTGCGCAAAATCCGATAATAAACGTCTCCGCATTGAACACCTGTGACACGTTGTGCCTGGAAGCACCAATCGCTCTTAGAATACCAATTTCTTTTTTCCTCTCCAGAACACTGATATACGTGATAACACCGATCATAATGGAAGAAACCACAAGGGAAATCGCTACAAAAGCCACCAGAACATAACTGATAATATTTACAATATTCGTAACTGACGACATCAGCGTTCCCACAAGATCCGTATAAGTGATCACCTTCTCATCCTCTCCTGCCGCTTCCATATCCGCGTTATACTGATCCAGAATACCTACAATTTCTGATTTACTTTCAAAATCCTTTGGATAGATATTAATTCCGCCAGGAACATTTAGATCTGCATATCCAAGCTTTTTCAGATTTCCGTCATAAGAAGAATTTTCAGATGACAGCAGGGACATCATGAGCTCTGAGAGGTCGTCCTCATTCATGTTCATCTGAATTGCTTTTGCAAAAGCCTCCGGATTAATGGAAAGCGCATCTTCCATATTTCCCATGCCGCTTCCCAATCCGCCAAGTCCGCTCATAGCCTGGCTCATGGCAGAAGTAAGACTCGATGATACACTGGTCATCACAGACTGCATTGCCTCCTGCATACCGGAGCTGATATTTCCAATCATCTGCTCCATAGCAGTCTGGATTCCCTTCGTAAGCTGTTTTTCCACCTGTTCCATTATCTCTGTAAATTTTGACTCAATCCCCTTTGCGATCGCATCTGTGAAAGAAGTCATCATGGATTTCATGTAAGTTTCCATTGCCTGGGAAAACTGCGTCTGCACCTCGCTGGTATCCACAAGAGTCATAAGTCCATTCATGAGACGATTCTGCCCATCCTCTGTCTGCATATATTCCAGAAAATAGGTTCCCAGATTAGCCGGGTCCGGAAGGGAATTATTCCTGGCATACTCCGGATAAGCAGCTACAACGTCCTGCATAAGAAGATCCCGTATCTGTTTTGTGGTAATATTCACTGTCACGCTGTTTTTAACCAGATTCTCTGCTTCCTCTTTGATCTGCTGCTGGATTTCCCCCTGACTTAAAAAGGCAAGAATGCTGGCCACATCTGTCTGGGTGATACCATTTGCCTTGGCATACTCCTGATACTGGTTCATCAGCCCCACAGCCACTGCGATCAGTTTTTCCGAAGACATATCCACGTTCACGTTATTTTTCACCAGCTCCTGCAGATCCTTGCACAGACGTTCGTTCATCTCTTTTGATGTCAGATACTGCTTCAATGCTGCCTGCATTTTATCCATATCTGCTTCCGGTTTATCTTTAATGCTTTCCTGATAACCAGTAAGAACCTCTTTCAGCAAAGCAGTTACCTTCTCTTCTGTAAAATCAAACTTCACTGACTTCAGCGCCTGACTCATATCCGGAACCTGGTCTGCCGGAAGATTTTTCAGAATTTCTTCCGGATCAATCATATGGGAAAGATCCAGATCAAGGTCATCCAGCTTGATAAGCTTGGAAAGATCCGGCATACTGCTCTCATCCAGATTTATATTTCCAGCCAGAGCTGACATGTCAGGCATATCCGGCATTTCCACATTCAATCCGGAGGACAGCCCCGAAAGACTGGACAGGTCCATATTAAATCCACTGAGATCTACCTGAAAGGCCTCCTGCAGGGCATCCGCGTTAATGGAAAAAAGGGATTCCATGTCAAACTTACTGTTCTCATTGTCTTCTTTTCCAAATTCCTCTCCGGTAAAAACATTTATCTTTTCATCCGCCAGCTGCTGCTTCACAATTTCACTGGAAGCAGCCTTCTCGATCACATGTTTGGTAAGCTCCGGGGTATAACAGATTCCTGCAGTGAGCATGGAAGCAGTGGCACCTTCCACAGGCTGGACAATTCCCACAATTGTCAGATCTTCTCCGTTTTTCACCAGTTTTTTCATATAAGAGCTGTTGTCTGATTTATCCTTCCAGACCTTATATTCTTCATCATATTCATAATAATCGGTACTGTTTACCAGCTTAAATTTCTTCCCCAGGATTTCATCATAGGTGTATGGACCCTCGTTTTCTGGCGTTTCCACTGCCTCTTCTGCCATAAATTTCTGAACCATATCATCCAGTTCCTTACCGTCCCGAAGCCCAAGAGTGTACTGGAGAAAATCACTGATATCGCCCTGTGAAGTAAGCACCAGTACACATTCTTTATAATTTTCAGGCCATCTTCCCGCTTTCACGTCATATTGATCCTTATAAAGATCAGCATCTTCCGGCATTTCATGAAAAACATCAGTGCTCATGGTAGAAGACATAATGCTGTTGGAGGAACCAGAGCCCAAACCCATAGCCGAAAAAGATTTGTCCGGATTTACCTGTCGGATATTTTTTCCATTTTCCAGAAAAATCTGGGGAGAAACAGAATACGTATACTCCACCGAATTTGCATACTGGGAAATGCTGCTTTCATTACTGTCCAGGTAAACCTTCAGAGACTCCAGATCATTGGAATTCATTTTGGAGAACATATTAGTCACCATCTGGGCAACTCCTACTTCCCCATCCTTTTTCCCACTCTGCGCTGTGGCTGCTCCCATCATCATAGAGGTAAGATCCACTCCTGTGCTTTGTATCTGCAACGGATATTCTGAAAGTGTTTCTTCTTCCATATTTGTAATGTATTTGTCTACACCATTTGATATGGAAAGGATCAGCGCAATTCCGATAATACCGATGGAGCCTGCAAAAGAAGTAAGTAAGGTCCGGGCTTTCTTAGTCTTCAGATTCTGAAAGCTAAGGGAAAGTGCAGTAAAAAAGGACATGGAGGATTTTCCCATATTCTTGTGAACAGGAGGTGCCATGCTCTCGCTGTCTATCACAAACGGATCTGTATCAGAAAGGATCCGCCCATCTTTTACCGTCACGATTCTGGTGGCATAAAGCTGAGCAAGCTCCGGATTATGGGTGACCATTACTACCAATCGTTCCTTTGCAACCTCTTGCAAAAGATCCATAACCTGTACACTGGTATCTGAATCCAGGGCTCCTGTTGGCTCATCCGCCAAAAGAATTTCCGGGTCATTTACAAGTGCTCTGGCAATTGCCACTCGCTGCATCTGACCGCCTGACATCTGACTTGGCTTTTTGTGGATCTGGGCACCAAGGCCTACTTTTTCCAGAGCTTCTTTTGCACGGCGTCTCCGCTCACTTTTTGATACACCGGAAATGGTAAGGGCAAGCTCCACGTTTGCAAGAACTGTCTGGTGTGGGATCAGATTATAACTCTGAAACACAAATCCTATGGTATGATTTCGATAAGAGTCCCAGTCCCTGTCTTTATATTTTTTCGTAGAAATCCCATTGATGATCAGATCGCCACTATCGTACCGGTCAAGACCACCAATAATATTCAGAAGAGTGGTTTTTCCCGAACCGCTGAGCCCCAGAATGGAAACGAATTCATTGTCCCGCAGATTCAGACTCACATCCCGCAGTGTGTGCTGTACCAATTCACCGGTTTTGTATTGCTTGGAGATATGTTGGATTTGAAGCATAGAAGGCCCCTTTCTTTGTTATGATGCCCTTTTTCCACCGGGAAACACCGATGGACAAAGGGCGAAAACGCCCCGAAAAACCGTGGTTTTTCAGGGCGATGACATTTCCTGGAGGAGAAGGGGCCTGTTGCTGGCCGCCGCCAGGGAATGCATGATTTACTGTATCAAAAAGCTCTGCGCAATTATTGTACTTTACTTGAGTACAAATGTCCATAGCTGTTTTGAAGTTGGCCAGTGCAGAAAAATGGGTTACTGGGATGGCTCGTTTTC
>OKSH01003297.1_pt1 | contig 10545 bp, 7 predicted proteins | sample 1601231 | NCBI WGS metagenome assembly OKSH01 (sample SAMEA3541596, study PRJEB24748) | human gut metagenome | biome: human gut; feature: human-associated habitat; material: faeces | place: China | collected 2012 | reverse complement strand
GCGAAACTCGGACAGCTCGGCAGAAAATTTAAAAAATAAAATTTATGAGGTGTTTTACAAGATGAATGGGAAACAGAAATTTTTGACAGCAGCAGTTTTCTGCGCTGTCGCCAGCGTTGGCTTCGTACTGCCTGCCAGTGCTGAAGAAACCATGACGCACGACCTCGACGAAGTCATCGTCGAAGAAGACCGCGACGCTCTGCCGGGAGGATTTGTATCTGGAAAAGATCGTGTCGGCATTTTTGGCGACGTCGATATCATTGATGTTCCTTTTACACAAAACAGATATACTCAAAAAACAATTGAAATGTTCGAAGATCCCAGTCAGCCACTAAACGGCGTACTAGCAAATAATCCTTCCGTGCGTATCGGTACTACATCAACTATGTATACCGACTTTAAACTTCGCGGTATCAATATGAATGCTAACCACTACGTTTTAAATGGAATCCCCAGCCTTTTTAATCAGTCTTTGAGTCTTCCTATGTACACTCTAAGCAGTGTTGAACTGGTATCAGGACCTAATACTGTCCTTAATGGTTCTACAACTTCCAGCAATGGAACTAACGGTACCGATGCAGCACCAGGTATTTTGAGCGCTACTACTAAAAAGGCTACAACAGAACCTATCAACAGATACACTCAGATTTTCAGCGGACGGGGCAATATGACAGAACAGATCGATATCGGACGCCGCTTCGGTGATAAAAAAGAATGGGGCATACGCATCATGGGCCGATATCAGGATGGTAACACTGCTATCAAAGGTTCAGAATTCAAAGAAAAAAGTCTGTATATGAATATCGACCACCAAGATGAAAAAAGCAGCACCAATTTGTTTGCTGGTTATTTTGATGCCGGCACAATCGGCGGCCAAAGATGGATGGGTTCTGCCAGCACTTTAAACCATATGCCAGATGCTCCTGATCTTTCTAAAAATTTCAGTTTTGACGGTCAAAGAAAAATGTATAACGGTTATTTGGTTACTTTGAATCACGAACAAAAACTTGATGATGACTGGACAGCATTCTTTAATGCAGGCGGCAATAAATATCAAGAAGAAAAATTCGATATGGCTGGAGGGTCGCCTACATTATATAACGATGGTCATTTTGAGAAAAATCTGCGTCATTACAAGTCCCGTTCCAGTACACTTTACTATCAAGGCGGCATCAGAGGCCAGATTCAAACCGGTGCAGTAAAAAACAATCTTGTACTGGCTATTGACCGTGAGTACTACAGAAGCGTAGCAGCCAATGTCGAAGGTGGAAAATACATAGGCAATTTATGGGATGGCGTGACTTCCGTCGGTAAATGGCCTGGTGCAGTAACGTTAGACGGGCTTACTCCTACAAGAGAAAATGTTGTCAGTACGATTTTAGCTGACCGCATCGAGTACGGAAAATGGAGCGCTTACCTAGCCGCACAATACCGTAACGGCAGATACAGTAACAAAACCCAAAGTATTTCCAAGTCAGCTTTGAACCCAACCTATTCCCTTGCTTATAAACCTACAGACAATATGTCCGTTTACGCCAGTTATGCAACCAGTTTCACCAGACCATATATGGTATCCAGTACCTATCTTAATGAAAATGATGTTTTTGAACCAATCAAAAACAAACAAACTGAAATAGGTATTAAATATAGAACTGGTAAATTCTTAAACACACTCTCTTATTTCGATTTGAGCCAAGCCAGCTATTTAGCCGTAGACATCCCCGGACAATCTAAACAACTTATGACCCAGGACGGTGAAAATAAATTCAAAGGTGCAGAATGGATATTTACTGGCGAATTAGATAAGAAATGGAATATTATGGGTGGTTTAACTTACTTGAATGGAAAACGCGAAAACACTGCAGGTCATAAAACAGATGGGTTTAGAGCCACTGGTACTCCTAAATGGAATGCTGTTCTCACCGCAGAATATAAACCGGAAGAAGATACTTCACTGATTGGAAGAGTACATTTTACTGACAGCATGCTTATCAATGATAATGGCGTAGAATCACCAAGCTTTACCTTATTTGATTTTGGCGTCAGACATACTACCAAAATCAATTCTGTACCTGTTACCTTAAGTGCAATGTGTTACAACGCTTTTGGGAAAAATTATTTTTATGGAACCAGCCTTGGAGCTCCCCGTACCCTGATGCTTTCCGCTCAATTCGATATTTAACCGTTCGTACTTGCGTGCCGCCTTTTAACTGCGGCACGCAAAGCTTGTTTATGACTTAAGCGAAACAATTAAAAATTTTGAGGAGTGTTTATTGATGAACAGGAAGAAAAAGTTTTTGACCGCCGCAGTATTATGCGCTCTTGCCAGTACAGGTTTTGTAATGCAGGTCAGCGCTGAAGAAACACTGACCCACGACCTCGACGAAGTCATCGTCGAAGAAGATCGCGACGCATTGCCGGGAGGCTATGTTAAAACCAAAGGCAATGTCGGTATCCTTGGTGAAAAAGACGTAATGGATGTTCCTTTTACTCAAACTAATTTCACCGCTAAAAATATTGAGGATTTTGGCGGACCCAATCAGGCTTTAGACAATGTTTTGGTCAATATGCCTTCCGTACGTCAGACCGGCACGATGCTGCACGGTGATTTTTCAGTGCGTGGTAAATCGACTAACGGTTCCTTCTTTTATGTCAACGGTGTACCCGGTATGCTGGGCCAATTTTTAGTTCCTTCCTTCGTTGCCGAAAGCATCGAGGTCACTGCTGGACCTAACAAAGCTATTTCAGGTACCTTCCCAGCTGGCGAAGGTACTGGCGTAGCAGCTGTTGTCAATATGACAACTAAAAAAGCACAGGATACTCCCGTTACCAGATACAGACAGATATTTTCCGGTAAAAGCGGTTTTGGCGAAGCCCTTGACGTAGGTCGCCGCTTTGGGAAAAATAATGAATGGGGTGTTCGAATAAACGCAGAATTTGTGAACGGAAATCCCACTCATTATAAATCGAACCGTAACTCACAGAGCTTTTTTGCCAATATCGATCACAAAGACGAAAAAAGCTCCACTAATTTACTCATAGGTTACCAATATTATCAGGTAGAAGACGGTATGCGCTGGTTTGGACTTGATGCATCAAGTATCAAAGCTGGTAAGCTCACTCACCTTCCTTCCGCACCAAACTCAAAAAACAATTACAGCTTCCCTGGTATGGATAAAGTACACGAAGGTACGCTCATGGTTTTAAACCACGAGCAAAAAATCAATGATAACTGGAAGGCTTTCTTTAATGGTGGCTGGACGCACAGTAACCTGAAAAAGAACATTACCGGAATGAGCAGTAAATTAAATATCACTGATGACGACGGCACTTACGCCGGCAAATATTTTACTAGACGAACCCCATCTCATAAATATTATGCACAGCTCGGCCTCAGCGGTAATTTTGAAACTGGCGCAGTTAAACATAATCTGGTCTTGGCAGCAGATAAATCTTGGTCCAAATCCTGGACAGGTGTAGTAGGCGGTTACGCAAACACTAATTTTACTGGCATCGGCGGCAATATTTTTACCGGTGTCGATCCTAACGAAAGCGTTATTATTCCCGATTTTGAAAACTATCACAGCAGTTCATCTCGTTATTGGGGTGTTTCCTTAATGGACACCATGGAACTTGGTAAATCACAGCTGTTGCTGGGTGTGCATAAACATGCCGCTACATCTACATCTTATACAGATCCCAGTAAAGGAGCAGTAACAGCAACGACTACAAAATCGGACGCAACATGCCCTGCTTTTGGTTTTATTTACCAACCGGATAAAAATGTCGCTTTATATGCCAGCCACTCTGAATTTTTTGATAGCGGAACTAAGGTAGGTGCAGGATATGAAAATGAAGCTGATATTTTAGCTCCTTCAAAAGCAAAGTCTAATGAAATAGGTGTTAAATACGAAAACAAAGGTTTTTTAGCTACTTTGGCCTATTTCAACAATAAAGAAGCCAATACTATGACCGTATATAACGAAGATTTTAGCAAAAAATGGCTGACTAATAATGGTGAAAACGAATATAAAGGCATTGAATTATCTCTCAACGGCCGACTTACCGATAAATGGAACATCATGGGGGGGTTGATGTATCTAGACGCCACCAGAACTAAAACGGAAAAAGGTATCTATAATGGCTACAGCATTGCAGGTATTCCCGAGTGGACTGGTGTCGCTGCTCTGCAATACAATCCCAACAAGGACTGGTCCATCATTGGCAGAGCTGTTTATGTAGGTTCTACACCTATCTACCCTACCAGTGATGCCCGTAAGTGGACTGTACCTTCCTATGTAACCTATGATCTGGGTGTCAAATTTAAAACAAAAATGAATTCTACACCTGTTACATTAAGCGCCATGTGTTACAATCTTACTGGAAAAGATTACTGGATTGCTTATGGCAGTGGCCTGCATCTATCCAGCCCGCGCACATTGATGCTTTCCGCAACCTTTGACATTTAATATCGTTTTTTCTTACTGCTAAAGAGGGTCTTCGTGCCCTCTTTACTTTTATCATGACAGGAGCGCCATATGCTGAACTTCACCGATATCGATTTTAACGCTGTCTGGCAGGAAACCTTCGGCTGGAATACCGCTGACGACAGCTCACGTAAATTCAACGATCAGATCGAGCAGGATTTCTGGGACAAACTAGCCCCGCGCTACACCAGGGAATATAACCTTAACCATGATACCGGACTGATAGCGGCAAGGCTGGAAGCCCTGCTGGGACATAACAAAAGTATTTTGGAGCTGGGCTGCGGCAGCGGTAATTTTACCATGCTCATGGCAGCTTACTCAAAACACATTCTGGGGCTTGATTTTTCGCCGGCCATGCTCGCCGAGCTGCAAAAACGGATCGCTGCTGCTGCGGCAGTCAATATCAGTACACAGGTCGGCAAATGGGAGAACTTCACCTCTGCTGCACCCTTTGACTATATCGTCAGCGTCAATTCCCTGTACCGCATCCGCAGCATAGAAAGCGCCCTGCAAAAAATGCATGCTTACAGCAGACAGGGTTTCATTATCGTGCGTACGATCCAGCGCCCCTTCTTTTACGGACTTTACCAGGAACTGGGACTCTGCTGCCCTGAATGTCTTGATTATCAGCTGCTGCCGCTGCTCTTATGGCGCAATGGCCTGCAGGCTAATGTCGAATTTCTGACCTACGGTAAAACCAGGCAATTTACAGACCTTGATGCAGTAAAACACGAGATGTGTTATGATTTAACAGAAAAAACTTTTACAGAATATCAGTCCAAGCTGCTCTGCCGCCTGAACGAAAAAACTGCCCCCGGGGCCGAGAGCTTAACTGTTACTCAACCTCGAACTACCGTCATTATTTCCGTACAAAAATAATTTTGGGATGATATTTATGAAGCGCTTTTACCAAATTCTTTTACTGCTGTTTTGTGCCGCCGCTTTATTTACTGCCGGCTGCTCTCCGCAGCAAACTGCAGAACAGCCAGCAGCTGCCGTACCGCAGTCCGGCAATACTGTCATTTTAGCTGCTGGACGTCACTTGGCCCCCGGTGAAAAAGACGGCTATTATTGCAGTAAGATCTTAGGTGTCTGGGAGCCTTTGATCACTAAGGACGAAAATGGACTGCCCCAGCCTTGTCTGGCCGAAAGCTGGGAAATGCGCGCTGACGGCAGAGAATGGATCTTTCATCTGCGCCGCGGCATCAAATTTCATAACGGCACAGATTTTAACGCCGATGCGGTCATCAAAAATTTTGAACGAATGAAGCTGGGCGTCAAACGCTCTACCTTTTATGGTCTGGACATCAAAACCTTTTATCCGTCGCTGATTCGCTACGAAAAAATCGACGACTACACCTTGAGGTTCCTTTTTGCCGAGCCTAACGTCAACCAGCTGTATAAAATGATCGATTTCGGCAGTCCTGTCTATGCTCCGGAATGCTTTGCCCCGGACGGTAATTTTCAGGGCTTTGCCATCGGTACAGGGCCTTATAAAATAACCGAAAACATTTTGAACAAATATGTCCGCCTTACCCGCAGCGATACTTATTACGGCGCTAAAGCCAAGATCCCCGAGATCATCGTCCGCAATATTTCCAATCCCGACGTCCGGTATGCGGCGCTCAAAGCCGGCGAAATTTTAGGAGTTCTGGACATCAACGCTATTCCGCCCTTTCTGGCGGAGGAGATCAAGCAGGACGCACGCTTCGGTGTATCCACAAATAAATCGACAATGATTCGGTTCCTGGCCCTGAACGGCAGCCGTTTTCCTTTTAACGACGTACGGATGCGGCAGGCTGTCAGTCTGGCGATCGACAGAAAAGATCTGGTCCAGGCATTGTACCTGAACTATGCCCAGCCTACCGCAAATATCCTGAACTATACCAGCCCCTATTACAAAGATTATCCGGTCGAATATGATCTGGCCAAAGCCAAAAAGCTGGCCCGACAGGTACTGGGCGATAAACGCTGCGAAATAGTCTACTGCATCAACGGCGGCGAACCGCTGCAAAAGGGCGAAGCCGAACTGATCGCCTACTGGCTGCAGGAAATAGGTCTTGATGTCACGATACAATCACTGGAATATGCCACCATGGCCCGGCAGATGCGTAAGGGCGATTATGATATCGCCCGCGTTCAGCAGGGTCTGCCTAACGGCGACCCTTACAGCATTTTTTACACCTTTATGATGCCGGAAGGCAGCCGCAATAAAATCAGCTGCCTGAACTATGTCAATCCGGAAGTAGCAGCGCTGCTGCAGGAAGCCAAGCATTGCACCGACGAAGGCAAACGCCGCGCCATTTACGACCGGCTGCAGCTTATTTCCATCGAAGACCAGCCCGTTGTGCCTTTGTTCAACGATCGCAGTACAGTTGCTTACAGTAAACGTTTAAAACATTATGACGCGCTTGTTTACGGCGTCAATTTAGCAGAAATCGAGTTGATAGACTGATGATCAGATATTGCTGCAAGCGAATATTGACCGCTGTGCCCGTACTGCTGGGCATCAGCCTCCTGGCCTTTATCCTGGGAGTTTTATCACCCGGTGACCCGGCTGAATTTGTTTTAAATCAGGACGGCTTATATGCACCTACCGAACAGCAGATAGCAGCGATGCGGTCTGAGCTGGGTCTGGACAGACCGCTTTGGCTGCGTTACACTGCCTGGCTGCAGTGCGCTCTGCAGGGCGATCTGGGTACCAGCTATATTACAGGCCGCGACATTGCCGCCGAGATCGCGCAGAGGCTGCCAGCCACAATAGAACTGGCTGTTCTCGCACTGCTGCTCGCCGGTCTCGGCGGTATTACCCTCGGTACTGTCTGCGCTGTTTATCAAGGCAGCACGTTCGATAATTTCTTTAAAAATCTCACTAATATCATGCTTTCTGTTCCCAGCTTCTGGCTGGCTCTGATGCTGATCCTGGTGTTCAGCGAGACGCTGCGCTGGCTCCCTACCAGCGGTACAGGCAGCCTGCTGCATTTTCTGCTGCCGTCCTTTGTCTTATCCTTTGCTACTATGGCGACAGTCTGCCGTTTTATGCGCGGGGCGCTGCTCAGTGAATTCGGCAAACAGTATTTTCTGGTGGCCAAAGCGCGCGGCATCAGTAAAATCAACCTTATAACCCGTTATGCTCTGCCTAACGCCGTTATTCCCGTCATCGCTCTGCTGGGCAACTACTTTGCCAGCGTACTGGGCGGTTCCATCATTGCCGAAAGTATTTTCGCCATTCCCGGTATCAGCAGTATGGCTTTGGAGGCTATCCGCTACCGCGATTACCCCGTGCTGCAGGCCTATGTTTTAGTCAGCGGCTGGATTCTGATTCTGGTCACCCTTGCTGTTGACCTTTTGATCGCCTATCTCAATCCCAAAGTAAAGCTGGGTGAAAAACTATGAAAAAAAATAACCTGCAGCTTTATTTTGCTGCCGCTGTCCTCATACTGATCATCGGTACCAGTATCCTCGCTCCGCTGCTGGTCACACACAATCCGTTTGAACCCGATATGGCCAGCCGCCTGCAGCCGCCCTCCTGGCAGCATTTTTTCGGCACAGATGCGCTGGGACGCGATATGTTCAGCCGTATTCTTTACGGCGGCAGGGCTTCGATCCTGCTTTCACTCACGGCAGCGCTGCTATCACTGGGCGCAGGACTGCTCGTCGGGCTGTTCTGTGGCTTTTACGGCGGTAAGCTTGACATATTTTTTACGATCGTAAGCAATATTTTTCAGGGTATTCCCGGCAGCTGCTTTATGATCGCTATCGCCGGTATCTTCGGTGCCAGCATCAAAAGTCTGGTCCTGGCGCTGGTCATAACCTCCTGGGCTGGCTTTTCGCGTATCGTCCGTGCCGAAGTGCTGCAGCTCAAAGAAGAACCGTTCATCGAAGGCCTGCGCTGCCTGGGCTGCAGCAACTTCCGTCTGCTGATCCGCCATATCGTCCCTAATATCGTCAATAAACTGCTCGTACTGTTCACAATCCGTGTCGGCCGCGGTATTTTATCGATCGCCGGACTCAGCTTCCTTGGACTGGGAGTCCAGCCGCCAACACCGGACTGGAGTGTAATGGTCAGCGACGCGGTGCTCTATTACCGCAGTTCGCCGCATCTGATCCTGATTCCCGGCGCCTGTATTTTTTTCCTGATCTATTCGATCAATAATCTGGGAGAATTTATGCGCGACAAACTCGACGTCCGTTTCAGCGAGGTGCGTAAATGGTAAAACAGCTTCTCAACGACAACCTTACTCTTCAAATAAGCGATCTGCAGGTACATTTTCCCGTTTCCAAAGGACTGGTCAAAGCCGTCGACGGTATCAGCGCCCAGTTCGAGCATGGAAAAATAACAGGCATCATCGGCGAAAGCGGCTGCGGCAAATCCGTACTGGGACAGGCCCTTTTAGGACTGCTGCCGGATTATGTGACGCGCAGCGGCCAGATTCTCTACCGTGGTACAGATATTTTGGCAAACGCCGCTGGAATCCCTGGCTTTTATGGACAGGAATTCGCACTCATACCCCAAAATCCTGGTGACGCACTCAATCCTCTGCGTAAAATCGGACGGCAATTCGATGATATTCTGCAGGCAGCGGCTCTTAAAGACAATGACCAACAGCTGAAGCGCTCACTGCTCAGCTACTTTGGCCTGTCCGATACAGCGCGAATACTCTCTGCCTATCCGCACGAGCTCTCCGGCGGGATGCTGCAGCGTGTGCTCTGCGCTATGAGTATCTGCTGCGCCCCCCATTGGCTTTTAGCGGACGAACCGACCAAAGGTCTGGACGAGCTTTCCTGCACGATAGTTTATGATAACCTGCAGAAAATAAAACTGCGCGGGAAACTGGGTATGCTGGTCATCACACATGATTTGCAGCTGGCGCGTACGATCTGCGACAGACTCGCCATCATGTACGCCGGACAGATCGTAGAATATGGAAAACGGCTGCTTACTGAACCCCGGCACCCTTACACCAAAGCTTTCCTCAATGCACTGCCGGGAAATGGCTTCCAGCCGCTGGCAGGACTGCCGCCGTCGCCGCAGGAGCAGCGGCCGGGCTGCCGTTTTGCGCCGCGCTGCAGCGCCTGCATGGAACGCTGCCGCCACGAAGTGCCGCCGCCGTATATGGTTGACGATACCCAAGTGAGGTGTTTCCTTTATGCTTGAAGCGATAGCTATCTCTAAAAATTATTTTGACCGCAGCAGCGGCCAGGCCTACCCTGTTTTAGAAAACTGCAGCCTGCACATCAACGCTGGCGAAACGGTAGGCCTGATGGGTCCAAGCGGCTGCGGCAAAAGTACGCTCGCCAGAATCCTGCTGCGGCTGCTGCCCTGCGATACGGGTAATATCCTGTTTAACCAACAGGATATTACCTGCAGCAAGACAGTACAGCTGAAAAAATTCCGGCAAACCGTACAATTCATTTCTCAGCGTCCCGAAAACTTCTTCGACCCGCTGATGAAACTCGGCGCCAGTCTGCGCGAACCGCTGTCGATATTTTCACTGCCCTGCGACGAACAGCAGCTGTCAGACGTACTGGAAACCGTAAAACTGACCCCAGCGCTGCTAGACCGTTATCCGCATCAGGTCAGCGGCGGCGAGATCCAGCGTTTAAGCATCGCCAGGGCTCTCTTATTAAAGCCGCGCCTGCTTATCCTGGACGAACCGACCTCCATGCTGGATATTTCAGTACAGGCACAGATCCTGCAGCTGCTGCAAAGTATCCGTCAGCAGGAAAATATGGCTTTTCTTTTTATCTCTCACGATCAGGCAGTTGTCAACCATATGTGCGACCGCCGGCTCAATATGCACAACGGAAAAATAATTTAAAACTTGCTCTATCATTTCGTGCCCGCTTAACAGCTGGCACTATTTTTTTATGTTTTTTATATTTTTATGCGTCTGTGGAAAACTTTTGCTTGCGGGGGGGGGGCAAAGTGCTATAATACAAAGCGATGATTTAATTTTTTTATTTTTTGAAGTTACTTTATTCTAAAATCAAATATTGATGATCAGGTGCAGCAATGCCTAACAGAGAAATCGGTCAAAGTCCGATGCGGTCCCGC
>OKSH01003292.1_pt1 | contig 10555 bp, 9 predicted proteins | sample 1601231 | NCBI WGS metagenome assembly OKSH01 (sample SAMEA3541596, study PRJEB24748) | human gut metagenome | biome: human gut; feature: human-associated habitat; material: faeces | place: China | collected 2012 | reverse complement strand
GTTTGGTTGCTCCATTGCTTTTAGGGGCTGGGGTAAAGGTGAAAATTATCGAGGCACTATCATCTGGAGTTCCTGTTGTAACAAATGATATAGGGATTGAAGGCATTGATGCTAAAGATGGAGTAGAATATCTGCATGCAACAACAGCAGACGAGTATGCGGATACAATTCGGAGAATAATCTCAAAAGAGATTGACACGGATAGTATTTCTCATAATGCGATTGATTTAATAAATAAAAGTTATGACTTAAAGAAATCATTTGCGCAGTATAGTCAACAAGTGTATGCATTAATTTGATATGGAGGATAATGCCATGAAAAATGGCTTGGTAGCTATTATTTTAGTGAATTATAATGGTTTTAATGATACTGTTGCATGTGTGGAAAGTATTTTAAAAAGTGCGTATCAGGAATATAGAATTGTTATAGTTGATAATGGGTCTAAAGATAGAGAAAAAATAATACAGAATGATTTTTTGAATAAGCATACAGATATTGTGGCTTCAGAAAAAAATCTTGGCTTTTCAGGTGGAAATAACCTTGGTATTCAATATGCGAAGAAAAAGTATGATCCAGACTATTATCTGCTTCTAAATAATGATACGGTAATCTTAAATGACACGCTTTCAGAACTGGTGGAACACTGCAACATTATTGAAAATACAGGATTAGTAACCGGAAAAATTTTCTATTATTCGCAACCAGAAGTGATTTGGTATGCTGGTGGAGTGTTCAATTATAAGACAGGCATTGCAGATCAACCGGTATTAGGCGTTGATGAGTCTTCTGAGAATAATGGTTGTATTGATGTGACATTTGCTACAGGATGCGTAATGCTTTTACCTAGAAATGTAATCGAAAAAATTGGACTTTTAGATGAAGAGTACTTTTTGTACGCAGAAGATACAGACTATTGTTGCAGAATTATGCAGGCAGGATATAAATTAGTGTATGTACCAAGTGCTATCATTTATCATAAAGTAAGTGCCTCTACTGGTAATCAAAGTGCAATGCAGCAATATTATATGATGAGGAACAACTGCTATATAATAAAAAAATATTGCAGATTTCCTGCGTATGGGTATGCCAGAAAATGGTATCGGGTGCTTCGAGATATTGTTCGTGGAAAAATAGATTTTAAAATTCAAATTAGAGCATGGAGAGATTTCACTAAGGGGATAACTGGTAAGGTTGAAACAATATAAACCGTGCAAGAGAGAGGTAAGCCTATGAAAATAAAAATTACTTCAATATTCAAGGCGGGATTATATTTTTGCCTTATATGGGATACGCTACTACTTTCAATGTTTAATTTTCAGATGGGTGGAAAAAGGTATTCCATCATGTTTGCTATTGCTGCATTTTTAACATTGCTGGTTTTTACTAACAAAAATAGGATGCAGCTGGTGGGTCAAAGTATCAAATGGCCAAAGACATATTTCTTTCTTGTATGTATAATGCTTTTCCTACATATGATTTATGCGGTCATTCTTAAAGGCGTGTCTTTTGGAGCTTTTATACATAACGCGTGGTACTATTTGATGTGTATATGGGCCTTTCCACTTATATATATATTGAAAAAAGACAGTGGAGAAGAGAAATTTTGGAAAGTAATCAATATTATTATGCTGGTATGGTATTCTTGGTTACTGATAGAATATATTGCATATCAATATGCTGGAATCGTTTTATCTCCAGCTATTTTAGAAAGTGTTCGAGGAGTTAGAATTAGAAATGATGCTATTCGTCTTGAAATGAAGGCATTAGCTCATGTTGCAATTATCTATAACTTTGATAAATTCTATAATCAAATAGACAGAAAACATAAAATATGGCATTTGGCGATGGCATTATATGGAATAGCCATAATGGTAATAGTTGAACAAACAAGAGGATATTTTATCGCAATATTTGGCGCAATAGCAGTACTTATTATGTGCTATAACAAGAAAACAATTAAGTTTTTTGCATCAGCTTTGATTATTTTAATTGCTGTATGTATTGCATTGAAGGTACAATTACTTAGCAGCTTTCTTGATATTCTATTTAGTACAGCTGAGTCAGGAGCAACAGGAGCAACGGGCTTAATAAGAGTACGAGGAATGACAGCCTTTTGGAATCAATTTATTAATAACCCATTGTTTGGATATGGTTTCCAAGAAACCGGCGACTTTGCGACAACCGCTAGTGGTATTTTCTATTTTAATGATGATGGCTTTTTGGGAATCGTAGGACAAATCGGCATATGGGCATTTATTATTTATGGCACTATGATTTTTCGTTTTGGATATATTGTCAACAAATTATTTAAAGAAAAAAATTATAAGCAAGGAACGCTTTTGCTTGGATTGTATGTTTATATGCTGTTGACATCAATATCCTTGATGTGCTATTGGAATACGACTTGCCTTCTTTGCCCAATACTTTGGGCATTATTTGAAGTGGGATATGACGAATCGCGGATAAACAGCGATTCAAATATGGAAAGACAAAGATGAGGATTTTAAGATAAATGAAGAAAAAGGTATGCGTTGTGACATGGAGTGGCGGAACAAATTTTGGAACAAATTTGCAAGCATATGCTCTAGTTGAAAAGCTAAGGCTACTTGGATACGATCCAAGTATGAAGGGGAGTATCACTGGCAACATTAATTATTTGTTGCATCCTATGTTTGTATTTGATCGAGTAACAAACAAGATAAAGCAGAAAAGAGAAACAGTTAAAAAGACGTCTAATGATGTAGATGTAGAAAAAGAAAAAAAATTTGTAGAGTTTTGTAAAACGTATTTGCCAAGACTTAATTCTCATGGAAAAAAAGAGTGGGAGAAAGTCGAAAAAGATTATTTGGCATTTATTACAGGAAGCGATCAAGTATGGAATCCAAACTATTTCCAGAGTATGATGATGTTGGATTTTGTTAATACAGCAAAAACAAAGAAAATAGCATACGCTCCAAGCATCGGGGTGAATACATTATCTGAGAAAACTAGGAAAAAATATAGAAAATTACTTTCATCATATTGTGCAATAGGAATGAGAGAACAGCGGGCAGCGGAGCTTATTTCTGATATTAGTCCAGTTCAAGTAGAAACGGTTCTTGATCCGACGCTACTATTAGATAGTCAGGATTGGGATCGGTTGGCAGATAAAGCGGAAATTGATAAAAAATGGAATGCGGAGAAACCGTATATTTTGTGCTATTTTGTGGGACATCGTAAAGATTATGGTAAATATATTGATCTGGTAAAAGAAGAAACGGGTATGAATTGCATAGTTGTTCCAATGGATGTGGATTTATCAAATTGCGGAACTATAGCAACAGGGGTAGGACCAAAGGAATTTATATGGTTGATAAAGAATGCGGATATTGTATGTACGGATTCTTTTCATGCAACGGTATTCTCAATTCAATATCAGCGAGAATTCTATGTTTTGAAACGGTTTGATGATAACTCTAAAGTTTCTCAAAATGGTAGATTGTATGAAATCTTGGATACATACAACTTGCGAGATAGATGGATTACGGATGAAAGTGTATTTAAAAGAGAAAAGAATATTGACTACGACAGAGTATACAATATTTTGAATGATAAAAGAATGCACTCTGAAAACTATCTAACTAACGCCCTAAAATGAGTGGGAGATGAAGATATGCAGATATGTTGCTATGATAATTGCACGGGGTGTGGAGCATGTGCGAATCTTTGCCCTCGTGGATGTATTGAAATAAAACCAGATAAATATGGGGAACTGCATCCAGTAGTTAATGAGGATAAATGTGTTAGCTGTAAAATATGTGTGGCTAACTGTCCAGCAAATAAAAAATTGATATTTAACGAACCAATAAAAGTATACGCATCGTGGCGCAGAAACAATGCCAAAATGAAAGATAGTGCATCTGGTGGTGTTGGCGCTGCGTTGGCTGAAAAATGGATTAAACAAGGTGGAATCGTATTTGGAACAGAGTTTGATGATTCATTCCGGGCGATTGTACGAAGAGAAGATAATTTAAAAGGAATAGAAGCTTTTAAGGGGTCGAAATATGTACAAAGTTATGTGGGAGAATCCTATAATGAAGTGAAAGAACTTCTTAAGCAAGGAAAAAAGGTGCTGTTTTTTGGTACACCTTGTCAAATTGCGGGTCTATATACGGTGGTTGATCGTAATACTGTTGATTTGACAACTGTTGAAATCTTGTGTCATGGAGTATCATCGAACGAGTATTTACAGGAACAATTAAGATATATAGAAAAGAAAATCCACGGAGAAAAATACGATAATCTGACTTTTAGAACTAACCGATGGATGATGGATTTCTATTTTGGACTTTGGGATAATGATAAGATTGTATTTAGTCAACAGGCGTATGAAAATGAGTACTTTAGGGGGTTCTTAACAGGTTTAACATTGCGAGAATCTTGCTATCAGTGCAAATATAAAAATAAAGAACGGTTAGGGGACATTTTAATTGGAGATTTTATTGGATTTGGAAAACATATCCCGTTTAATGAACCCCATTCAAGACCTTCTTTGATATTTGTGATGAATAGCAAGGGAATGAATTTGATTGAATCTGCACAGCAAGAACTTGTAATGGTGGAAAGAACACTAGAGGAAGCGTTAATTGATGGAAGAAGTTTAAAGGAACCGTTTCCAAGACATAAAAAACAAAAAGTGTTCCGTCAGATATATGAAAAAAAGGGATTCATTGATGCAATTCATGAATCTGTTGGAGATGAAATCAGAGGATGCAAAAAGGCTAACCGCAAAATGCATATGAAGCGGAACATAAAGATGCTGCTTTATAAAACACTTGGGATAAGAATACAAGGTGGAAAGATATATCGTGGAAATTAAAAATATAATAAAAAAAGCAGAAGTTAAATATCAATCAATACCTATTCAGGCTAAACTCGCATTATGGCTTACATTTTGCACACTGGTTCAAAAAGGAATATCTGTATTAACGGTTCCTATTTTCACTCGAATGATGGATACAGTAGAATATGGTCGAGTATCCGCATATTTTTCATGGCTTAATATTGCATCTATCATTTGCTCATTTAGGTTAAATGCAGGAGTCTACAATAAGGGACTTTCTAAATATAAGGATGATCAAAAGGGATATTGCTTGGCCATGCAGTATACGACAACTTTAATTACAGTTGGATTGTATATAGTATATCTGCTATTCCGAAATCCGATTAACGATTTTACAGAAATGGGAACAACCATTACATCGTTGATGTTTCTGGAAATACTTTTTAGCACATCAATGGGATTTTGGAGTGTAAGACAGCAGTATTCGTTCAAATATAAACCTGTTGTTGCAGCAACATTATTCTACGCATTTCTAAATCCGATTTTGGGATTGCTATTTGTTTCTAATACCAACTACGATAATCGAGGAACAGCACGAATCTGCTCGACAGTCATAGCACAAGTTTTAGTAGGTGTGTTCTTCTATATTATCAATATAAAGAATGGCAAGGGCAAATTTAAAGTAAATTATAGCAAATTTGCAATCAAGTTTAATTTGCCATTGATACCACATTATTTTTCTGAATATATATTAAACCAATCGGATCGAATTATGATTCAGAAAATTTGTTCATATACACAGGTTGCATTTTATAGTGTGGCGTACAATGCTGGAATGTTAATGACAATTATCACAGGAAGCTTGAATCAAGCTATTACGCCATGGCTGTATCAAAGTTTGGATAAGAAAAATTTTGATCAAATTAGCAAAGTGCTAATGTCGTTGGCCACTATCATTATGCTGCCCATGATTGTTTTCATTACGTTAGCACCTGAAGCTATATACATACTTGCTGGAGCTAAATATGCGTCTGCAGCGTATGTTATTCCACCGGTAGCTGGAAGCGTAGTGTTCTTGTTCTTATACACAAATTTTGCCAACATTGAATTTTATTATGATTATAATAAATTCACGATGTATATTTCCATGATAGGAGCAGCATTGAATATTGTTCTTAATTATATCTTTATAAAAATGTTCGGATATGTAGCTGCTGGGTATACGACATTTGTATGTTATTTAGTGTACTGCATAGGACATTATATATTTGTAGAGCATATTATCAAAAAGAAATTTGGAAGACACTTGATTGATTGGAAATACCTTGCAATACTATTTGTTCTTTTAGTTGTACTCATGATTCTTATGAGCTTGACTTATAAATGGCCAATGCTTCGTTACGGAATAATTGTAGCACTTTTAATCTGTGTGGTGGCTAAGCGAAGGACAATTATAGATGTTCTAAAAGTCATAAAAAGAAAATAATTGCTTGGAATTATATAAGAATATGGAGGGCGTTGTGAAAATAAAGAAAGTATTGGGTGGGATTTTTCCTACACTTATATTTAATTTTAGAGCTTTTGGAATTTTAAATGCATTTATGATGAAATTCCCTATTTTTATCGGGGGGGGGGTAACGGTTGGAAAAATTTCGAGAGATACGATTTCATTTTGCGGAACATCAATTAAAACTGGCATGATACATATAGGAATGGGCGGTGTGTCGGATATGCCGCATAATCATGGCTACATTAGAATTGATGATGGTGCCAAAGTTACCTTTTCAGGTAAGGCGACAATTGGAAGAGGATGCGATTTTTTGATTGGAAAACGATCGCAAGTGATATTTGGTGATAATTTTAGTGCTGGAAATAATTTTTATATTTCAAGTAATGAAGGTGTTGCTTTTGGTGATAATGTCTTGCTTGGATGGAATGTTTCTATCCGAGATAGTGATGGACATACGATTATTGAAGATGGGATTGAAAAACCAAATTGCAAAAAAATTATTGTGGGAAATCATGTGTGGATAGGTTCTGATTCAACGATTTTTAAAGGTGTAGAGCTTTTAGATGATTCAGTGGTTGCATCTCATGCCATTGTGACAAAGTCCTTTTACAAAAAGAATGTCCTTATAGGTGGGTTTCCAGCTTCAATTATCAAGGAAAATATCAACTGGCGATTCTAAGGGGATTAAAATGACGAAAAAAAGAATTGAATGGCTAGATATAGCAAAAGGAATCTGTATATTACTGGTCGTTCTTGGACATGAGTTAACATGGAATGAAAAACTGAGGTATTTAATTTACGCTTTCCATATTCCGATGTTTTTTATTCTTAGCGGTATGACGGCTTATATTACAAAAGAAACGGAAAAGAATTTCAAAGCTTTTTTTGCAAAAAACGCTAATGCATTGCTTAAACCGTACATAATGGTATCTTTTTGTTACATATTGTTCGATATTGCTTGGGGGGGGGTACAGAAAAGATTTTCGGCTCGTATAGTAATATATGATTTGTACCAAACGCTTGTGGGTTATGGAATAAATGTTTTATGGTTTATTATTACATTGTTTTTGGCAAAAATAATTCTCTATTTGGTACTTAAAATCAAGAAGAATGGAATAATTAAATTTGTTGTATTGTGCATCTTAGGAATTATATTGATTGAATTGACATCTGTATTAGCAGGTGCAGTGAGCCATACGCAACTCCAAAATCCGATAATGTGGCTATTTATTGGGATTTTTAGACCATTTCTTGCAGTTGCTTTTGTATACATGGGATTTATATTGTATCCTGTAATTTGCAAGATGCTTTCGGAAAAAGATAATGCTGAATTTAGAGTTCTTTTGTATTCATTTTGTACTTTGGTTATATTGATTCCTGCATTTTTTAGAATGAAGATTACAATGGTAAATATGATTTCTGAACCAGCATGGATGATTATGGTATCTGGAATGATTGGATCATTGGGTATGATTAATGTAAGCATCATGCTTGAACGAATATCTGTTCTAAAAAGAATTTTATGTTTTTTTGGGAGAAATTCATTGATAATTATGCTCACTCATGAATATTTGCAAGTGAGATCTTCGATTCAGACAATGTGTGAAGGCGTAATAGGAAATCATGTCGCGGCTTTAATAATGACTTTCACAGGCGTTCTAGTTGTTGAAACGATAATCTGTTTTTTATGGCTCTATTGCAAGAAGCAAATAATTAACGCGAGAAATTATATACAATGATGATTAGAGGATACTGAAACAATACAACATTGATTAAAGTGAGGCTTGTCAAAAGGGTTGAAGGAAAGCCCGTAGTAGGAGTTATACATCAGGCATCACCTCCGGCTTTGGCATAATCGATGGGAGGAAGATTGTTTCTCCTGGTATGGCAGTTGTCATTGCGGTTGGTCCGGCGGATGGGGAACTTCTTACCATCCACCAGGATGTAGGCGGAAGTCATGTCATCCGGAAGATAGCGGATATCCACTTTTGCGGAGATGAACTGCATGGGGACATCATAGCAGACCGAGTCAATGGTAATGGTGGAATCTTTCCGGACTTTGCGTGTGATACGGTTGTAAAAACAGTCTTCCAGCCACTGTGCAGACTGAGGCCTCCGGGGATGATCCTTAGACCCCTGAAAACGTTCCAGGGGAGTGGAATCAATGCCCCTGTGGAAGGTAGTGTTGTAAGAGCGCATGTAATCCCTGAGCATTGTCGAAAGGGCAGTACGACATCAAATGTAGTGGCAAGGTGAACCTTCTGCTGGACAGAAACGGCAACCTTATGCTGTGTGTGTACAACCTTCTGAATGGCTTCCCATGTATGGTAGTTGTTTTGGGTTACGTTGTCTGCTTGCTGATATGATTCTGCCGGTCTGGCCGTTCGGGATGGCGAGGCTTTGGCCCAGGTCGTCAAGGCAAAAGGCCGTCTTTCCAACCTGATCGAAAAAACGGATGCAGGCAATGCGCTGAAAGGAACCTGTGGTATTGGTCATACACGCTGGGCAACCCATGGTGAGCCGAGTCAGACCAATGCACATCCCCACGTTTCCGGCAATTGCAGCCGTTCCGGCTCCGGGACTGTTGAGTCAGAAGTAGTCGGTGTTCATAACGGTATCATCGAAAATTATACGGAGCTGAAGGAAAAGTTGTTGAAGCACGGCTATACATTTTACAGCCAGACGGATACTGAAGTGGTCATCAAACTGGTGGACTACTATTATAAGAAGTATAACCTCGGTCCTGTCGATGCCATTGCCAAAACGATGGTGCGTGTCCGTGGCTCCTATGCCCTTGAGCTGATGTTTCGTGACTATCCGGGCGAGGCTCATTTCTATGACCTGAACGGTGACGAGATCGAGAAGCAGACTACAGAAATCAAATGGGATGCAGAAGCAGCAGAGAAGGCTGGCTTTGAGCATTTCATGATGAAAGAAATCCACGAACAGCCGAAGGCAGTGCAGGATACTCTGAACTCTGTCATCAAGGATGGCAAAATCGACCTGTCTAGCGTGGAACTCACGGAGGAAGAAATCAAGAGCTTTGAGCAGATTTGCATTGTCGCTTGTGGCTCTGCATGGCATGTTGGCATGGCTGCACAGTATATACTGGAAGATCTGGCAGATATTCCGGTGCGTGTGGAACTGGCATCTGAGTTCCGTTATCGGAAAATGCCGACCAATCAGAAAGCACTTGTGATCCTTATCAGCCAATCCGGTGAAACCGCCGATACACTGGCGGCTCTCCGTCTTGCAAAAGAAGAAGGCATCATGACAATGGCCCTTGTCAATGTGGTCGGAAGCAGCATTGCCCGTGAAGCGGACAAGGTGTTCTACACGCTTGCCGGACCGGAAATCTCTGTTGCTACAACAAAGGCATACAGCGCACAGTTGGCAGCAATGTACTGTCTGGCTGTTCAGCTTGCAAAGGTCAGAGAAAAAATCACCGAAGAACAGTACAGCTATGATATCTCCGAGCTACTGACCATCCCGGAAAAGATGAAGAAAATTCTGGAAGACAAAGAGCGCATCCAGTGGTTTGCTGCAAAGTATGCCAACGCACATGATGTGTTCTTCGTAGGTCGCGGCATCGACTATGCAGTCTGCCTGGAAGGAAGTCTGAAACTGAAAGAAATCAGCTATATTCACTCCGAGGCCTACGCTGCGGGTGAGCTGAAGCATGGCACCATCAGCCTGATCGATCAGGGAACACTGGTCATCGGCGTTCTTACCCAGAGTGAGCTGTACGAAAAAACCATCAGCAACATGCTGGAATGCAAGAGCCGTGGTGCATACCTGATGGGTTTGACTACTTACGGAAAGTATGAGACGGAAGATCAGGTGAACTTCACAGTCTATGTGCCGAAGGTGGACGAGCATTTTGTTGGCAGTCTGGCTGTGATCCCGCTGCAGCTGCTGGGCTACTATGTATCTGTTGCAAAGGGTCTGGACGTAGATAAGCCGAGAAATCTGGCGAAGAGCGTTACGGTAGAGTAACAGAATTGAGAAAGTTCGGACAGATCTGGGATTTTGACACCCGGAGAAGAAGTCCATGAGAAACTAATGCCGTGTGGACAAACGAAACTTTAGGGGGTGGTGGTTCCTATAACAAGGAGCCGCCACTCTTTTTTTGTGTGGAAAACGAAGATGTCTTGATATTTTTGAAAGAGGGCTACCGCAATCCCACTGGCTTTAGACGGTGGGTTAAGGTAGCCCAAAGTTG
>OKSH01003290.1_pt1 | contig 10558 bp, 7 predicted proteins | sample 1601231 | NCBI WGS metagenome assembly OKSH01 (sample SAMEA3541596, study PRJEB24748) | human gut metagenome | biome: human gut; feature: human-associated habitat; material: faeces | place: China | collected 2012 | reverse complement strand
ATCGCGGAGGAAGGCAGCGCAGCAGATGAAAAATCAGACAAGTCAATATGGCAGTTACTTAATTTTCGATGTACGAGAATCCAGGTATAGAAGTAAGAAGACTTCCGTGCCTGGATTTTTTTTGCTGCAAATGAGTGTGCTGTCTGTAAGCGATGTCATTATACCTGAAGAGAGGAAAGTAATTAAAATATGGAGACAGAATCAGCTTGTCGGTATACGGAAGCCCACTCTTGTTGATAAAAAAAGTGCAATGTCTAAACTAAAAAAGGATAGACATTTCTAACACGATTCTGTAAAATAAACAAAGGTTAGAAAATACTAATAATAGTTAAATGAGGAGGAAGAGGATGGCTGACAAAAAGTTATTAAGAAAAATTGCTCCGATCATTATGAGTGCAGCTGTAGCGATGACCAGTTCACCGGTTGGAGTTATGGCAGAGGACTTTACTTCTGGAGAAGCAGCTGTTGAGGTATCTGAGGAGACTGCATATGGTTCTGATGAGATTTCAGACGACTATGACGAATCATCAGAGGCTGACGATTCAGCAGATTTTGGTACAGACACAGAGGATGGTTTTGAATCTGGAGAAGCCGCAGAAGAGGAGTCTGGATTTGAGGACGGCGAAACCGGAGACACAGAAGATGCTTTTTTAGCAGACACTGAGGGCGAAACCAACAATGAAGCGGGAGCTGTGAAAACAGTGGAGGATGGTCAGATCGTACTGATGAACATTCCCTATGAAGCTTTTTACAGATCTGAGTTGAAAAACAATGATGTAAAAGTAGATGCATTTACATCCGCGACGAAAGCAAAAACAAAGATGAGCGGCGTGATGAATGGAAATGCTGCTTATCATACAAGCGCGGAAGGAAATGAACTTGCAGGTGTTACTTTTCCGGTAAAAGTGAATAAAGCTTCTGATTTGGAAAATTTTAAACAGATTACAGACAGCACTACTATAGAGATTACTACGAACATGAAAGGCCAGGTAAGTACTAATACATATACTGGTGCAGCGGCTCTTATTGAACAGCCAAGCTATACTTATTATGTTCCGGCAGAAACTCCTGCATATTACAAGGAAATGAGCGTAGATGAGAACGAAAATATTTCTTTTGGCGCTGTTCAGGGAATGTCCGAACAGAATGTTAGTGTGAATGCTGAATTAAAGCTTAATTCCAAATATGGAGATTATCAGCTTGAGCTGGATGAGACAGCAGTAAAGGCAGTAGTAAATGCATCTAATGGTGATAAGATTTATGGTGTAATCATCAATACAACAGACGGAACCACTTATGCACTCCGTCATCTTGAGAATATCTGGAAAGGAAAAGAACTTGCATGGAGCACCGGCTTTACAACAGAATCTCACGGTTGCCCAATAAGCTCTGACCACTACAAATCCATGATGGGAAAAACTATTTCCAGCGTAACGTACTATACGGATAAGGGGGAAATTAATTTTGATATTCCAGATACTTATGTTCCGGTAAAAACAGGTGTCAGTGCAACCGTTGACAACATCAAGGTAACAGATGCAGAGGTTAAAGTTGAATTATCTGAAGCACTTCCATCTGATTATTCAAAGAAATATGCAGTTGATGATGTGGAAGCAGCGACAACAGAGACAGGAGTAAAGGTTACAAATCTTACACCTGGAACACATACTCTGACAATTTCCGATGCAAATGGAAAATATGCTCCTGTCAGCGCTACTTTTACAGCAACAACAGATACTGTAATGGCTTCCTATGATGAGTATGAAGGAAAACTGGTTGCTGCGGCAGATATTACCGCTGAGCAGTTTGTTGCATTTACCAAAACAGTTTCAAAAGTAAAAATTGGTGACCAAGAGTATGCTGCAAGCGGAAAAGGTGCTGTGAAGATTGTTCAGGAGGATGGAACTCTTGATTATTCTAAAACAGCTGTAAACGATGGAGATACAGTAGTTGTAAGTGCTGCCGGATACCCAGATGTAACATTTGTTTACAACGAAAACGTATATGTATACGCAGGTCTTACATGGGCTGAGTACTGGGCTTCCGAGGATGTATACAATGCAGGCTCCACAGCTTCTTCAGAAGAAAAAGACAGAAGAGGTGAGTCAGACCTTGGAGCATTTGATGCTGTAACAAGAGCAACTGCAAACCATGGCCTTCACAGAGGAAGCTTCCAGGCAATCGCGGTTCTTAATGGAAAAACAGTTTCTCACTGGAGCGCAGACGGAAAAACAGTTTATTATGCCGATGGAACATCAGAAGTATTTAACCGGAACAATGTAACCGGATATACCGTAACTGGCCTGAAATATGTACCGGTTGAGATTAAGAGAGCTGACCTTGCTGCTTTTGCAGAAAGTCATGCAATTGTAAAAAATGGCGGACAGCTGATCGGCGGTTATGGCGAGAAAGAACTGAAATCCTATGAAGCCGTTGCAAATGTAACTGCAAATACAAATGGTTTGAAAAAAGCTACAAAAGCTGAAGATGGAAGCTTTGTAATCGGAGCAAGACAGAACGGAACTGAGTCTGGTATCAAAGATGCAGAGCTGAAAGTGGCAGACGGAATTACAGCAACTGTAAAGCCTGGAAATGGTTCCTATGGTGAGTTCCTGAGAGTTGACCTGACTGGAAACTATGGCGATCTTGGTGCACATATGCAGTCTGTTGAGTGGGCATATTATGGAAATGATTCCACTTATACAAACAGACTTGCAAACTATGGAACAAAATTTGCAGCTGATAACTGGATGCATAAAATGATGGGTATCCAGCTTGGTCTTACAGAATCTGGAAGATGCAAGCTTCCGGAAGGAACTGACGGAACTGGTTACTGGATCCTTACTGTTCATGCCCTTGGATACCAGGATTACGTTGTAAAATTCCAGGCAACAGCTGAGAATATTGCAAAACCTGCAGGTGATGCAGATTCCACACCACTGGAAAACATTATCGCAGAAGCAAAAGCCCTGAACGAGGCTGATTATACTCCGGAGAGCTGGGCTGCTGCAAAAGACAGCATTGCAAATGAGCTTGAAGAGTGCGAGGAAATGCTTGCAAATATTAAGAATCAGACAACTTATGGCGTAGAAGAGCAGATCGGACATTTAAGAGAAGCTCTTAACATGCTTGTAAAAGCTCCAGCTCCAACCGCTACTCCGGTGCCGGCAGAGCCGACCGCAACACCGGCTCCAACAGCAACACCAACACCGACTGCAACTCCTGGAATTACAGCAACTGCAAAAGCTTCCACGATTTACACCAAAGGAAAAACATCCACAACAATCACTGTTGAAAAAACAGGTGTAACAGGAAAAGCTAAATTCACATCCAGCAATAAGAAAGTTGCTACTGTAACTTCCAAGGGCGTTGTAAAAGCGAAAAAAGCAGGAAAGACAACCATTACGGTAAAAGTTGGAAACTACACTAAGAAGGTAGTAATCCAGGTTAAGAAACCTTCTCTGAAGCTTGCAAAATCTTCTGCAACAATCAAGAAAGGCAAAACAGTAAAAATCAAAGCAACCGCAACACCATCCGGAAAAGTAACATACAAGTCCAGCAACAAGAAAGTAGCGACTGTTACTGCAAAAGGTGTTGTAAAAGGTAAGAAGAAAGGTACTGCAACCATCACTGTTACAAGTAATGGAGTATCTAAGAAATTCAAAGTAAAAGTAAAATAATTGGTAACCATTCAGAAGGTACTGAACAGTTACAATAATTGTTACAAAGTTTTTACTGGTAACAAATAAGACTTGTGTGAAACAAGGCAAAGAAACGGGGGCCGTTTTTAACAGCCCCTGCTTTTGCTTGTAAAGAGAAATTTAATTTGCTACATATTTTAACAGGAGACAGCATGAAAAAACGAGACAGTGATAAGAATCCTTTTGAAAAAAAGAATCTGGTGAAACTTGCTCCAGCAGCAGTGGTTATTGCGGCTGTGGCTGCAGCAGGTGCTCAGGCTGGCAGCAGTGGAAAAGAAGTGACTGCTGAAACCAGAGAGGTTGTAAAATCCCAGGATCTGGAATCGCTTCTGAAAACAGCCTATTCCTATGAGGCAGCAGATGACGAGGCAAAAGAGGAGAGTCTGCTGAAAGCAGGCAAAAATACATCATCATCTTCAAAGAAAAAAACCTCCAAAATTTCAAAGAAAAAAAGTGGTATAAAAAAAGGAAGCTCAAAGACCCTTCCAGTAAAAACGGCTGCATCTTCAGGGGTAGGTCAGGGCTCCACCACTACACCAACTACAGAAGTTCCGGAAGGCGGCTATAAAGATGGAACTTACCAGGGCAGCGGTACTGGCTTTGGAGGAACGATTACCGTACAGGTAACTGTATCAGATGGGAAAATCACAGCTGTTGATATATTGAGTGCCTCAGGAGAAACAGGCTCTTATTTTGCCTCTGCACAGGGCGTTGTAAGTAAGGTTTTATCAAGCCAGTCCCCGAATGTGGATGCAGTCAGCGGTGCAACTTACTCCTCAAACGGAATTATCCAGGCAGTACAGAATGCCCTTTCACAGGCAGGAAACAGTGATTCTGCCACACCAACTCCAACGCCAACGCCAAAACCTGCAAAGAAACCGAAGAAAGATACTTCTGTCAGCTATAAAGATGGCGTATATGAGGGACAGGCAGAAGGCTTTGATGGAACCGTAACGGTAAAGGTTACAATAAAAAATGGAAAAATCAAAAAAATAAGCAACACAAATACAGATACACCTGAATTTTTTAATAAAGCATGGAAAACAATCAAGTCCAATGTGATTTCCAGACAGAGTACTTCTGAAATTGATACTGTAAGTGGGGCAACATTTTCTTCAAATGGAATTCTCGGAGCTTTATCCCAGGCTCTTTCAAAGGCTGATCAATCAGGAACTACAGACTCAAAGGAAGAAGATATAACTCCAACCCCGACTACTGTACCTGATGAAACTGTAACACCAATTCCAACGGAGATTCCACATCCTACCAAGACTCCGGATAATCCGTCAGATGAGCAGCCGGTTGTAAATCTTTTGAAAGATGGCACCTATACAGGGTCTGCAATGGGATATTCCGGACAGGTTAACATAACACTGACGATTAAAGATGGAAAAATTACGGAAGTAACCAATACAAACTCAGATACCCGAAGCTTTTTCAATAAGGCATGGAGATCCATACAGCCTAAAATACTGGAAAAGCAGAGTACAGAAGGAATTGACACTGTAAGTGGTGCAACATTTTCTTCTATGGGAATTCTGGATGCGTCCAAAATAGCATTGGAGCAGGCAAAAAATACAGAGGTACAGCCTTCAGTAACGCCAGAGCCCACTGAGGCGCCGGATTCCACCGAGAAGCCAGAACCCACAAATACGCCAAAGCCGACTTCTGTTCCGGAACCAACGACTGCACCGGAGCCTACAGCTGTACCAGAGCCTACTGAAACGCCAGCGCCAACTTCTGCACCGGAACCGACGGATACACCGGAGAATTCTGTGACGCCGGAACCGACAGCTACGCCAGAACCCACGCCTGTGCCTGCTGGTGCATATACAGATGGAACCTACACTGGCATTGGAGAAGGCAATGACGGACCAGACAGTGTACAGGTTACCGTAACAATATCCGGAGGACAGATTGTAGGAGCAACTTATTTTTCCTATGATGATGAAGAATATGCAGATACAGCCTGGGAGGGAATTCTTGGACAGGTTATGGGAAAGCAGTCCGCAGACAGTGTAGATACAGTATCTGGATGCACATATTCCTCCCAGGGATTTATTCAGGCATTTAGAAATGCATTAAATCAGGCAAAAGGAGCATAACCCATGAAATACCAGAGTTTTATTATGAGAGTTTTATGTCTGCTTCTGATCGTTGGTGTCGTTCTTGGCTACAACTCCATGCAGAAAAAAGATAGTGATACCGAAAAAGACCAGCAGATCGCCAGTCTGACAACCAGAGTGGAGGCCTTGGAAAAACAGCAGGATGAGATATTAAGTGCCCTTGAAGAGGCTGCAAAAGCGCAGGAAGAGGCGAAGAAAAAGGCAGAAGAGGAAGCGAAGAATCAGAAAGCCCAGACGGAAGAAGCGGCTTCCGGGGATGCTTCCGAGGACGCGAAAAAAGATGACAAAAATACAGATGAGACAGAGGCTGAGGACGCTTCTTCTGAGGAAGAAAGTGAAGATCTTGTCTACAAAAACGGAACCTACACAGGAGACGGCCAGGGCTTTGGCGGCAATATCCAGGTTCAGGTTACACTTGAAAATGACACGATTACAGACATTCAGGTGGTAAGTGCACCAGGCGAAGACTCTGCATACCTTTCCCAGGGACAGGGCGTGGTCAGTACCATTCTGGCTGCCCAGAGTACAGATGTTGACACCATTTCCGGAGCAACCTTCAGTTCCACTGGAATTATCAACGCTGTAAATGATGCACTTGGAAAGGCGGAAAATCAATGAAAAAGAGACAGAGAAAAATCCGGCTGATCCGTGCCGGCATCCAGCTTCTGTTTTTCATTTTTGCTCCGGCACTTTTTTCCACAGCATTTGCAGGCGTGAAGTCCGTTTTTCAGGCAATCGCAGCACATCAGGCAATCAGCTGGAATTCCTTTCTGGATGTGATTGCCGTGCTGCTGGTGGTAACCTGCCTGTTCGGACGGCATTTCTGCGGATATGCCTGCGCATTTGGTTCCCTTGGGGATGCATTGTACGAGCTGACTGTGTTTATCCGCCAGAAGGTTTTTCATAAAAAAGGCCGTCACGGATACTCAGAAAAAGCCATCCGCATTTTGCAGAAGGTGAAATATATCTGGCTTCTGGTGCTTCTTGTATCTATCCTTACCGGCTGGTACAGCAAGCTTCAGGGCATGAGCCCCTGGGATGTGTTTTCCATGCTCACCGCTGGCAGACTTCCCGGTGCTGCCTACAAGGTGGGGATTGTGCTGCTGATTCTGCTCATGATCGGAATGTGCACTCAGGAAAGATTTTTCTGCCAGTTCCTCTGCCCAATGGGCGCAATTTTTGCTATAATGCCTATAGCGCCCTCTGCGCTGTTCAACCGTGACAGCGGCACCTGTCCAGCGAAATGCGGAGCCTGCAAAAAGCGCTGTCCTGCTCATCTGGACATTGACGGTGATACCCCTCTCTCAGGAGAATGTATCTGCTGCCACGCCTGCCAGGGAATCTGCCCGAAGAGGAACATCCGGATCGGGATTCCGAAGGCGAAAGATGAGAGCCTTTTTTAAACACGAGCTGGGAAAAGATGGGCGAACGCTATTGGAAAATAAGAGAAAATAAAATCAGAAAGAACAGGATATGAGTAAAAAAAGATGTAAAGTAAGATTTCAGAATGAAGTCGATTTAATTAAGGTACATTATAAAAAGCAGTCCAGAGGTCAATCACTTACCTGCTTGGATATGTTTAATGGGAGAAGGCATTTGAGAAAGAGAAGTGCGGCAGGAATTCTCTGCAGCAGCCTGTTTCTCACTGTCATTTCTGCAACAGTACTGGGAAAAACCACTACAGTTGTTTATGCTGCTGACGTAGAAAAATACACCAACGCAGATTTCGCAATGGACACGGTAGTTTCCGAAACCCTTTACACCTCAGGCGCGGACATCAATACCCAGATTGGTGAAAAGCTCCGCGAAATGGAAACCACCCTCCTTTCCTGGACAGAGGAAAACTCCCAGATTTCCCAGCTGAACAATGCTGATGGCAAGACCATGGAAGTTTCTGATGATCTTGCCGCCGACCTTGAGAAAATCCGCCAGCTTTCCCAGGATTCCAACGGTGCTTTTGACCCCACCCTTGGAAAAATTATCCGCCTGTGGGACATTGCCGGCGAGAACCCTCATGTCCCAGATCAGTCCGAAATCGACACCCTTCTTCCCGAAGTGGGCTACGAGAAAATTCAGGTGGACGGAAACAATGTAACCCTTCTTGATGGCTGTACCCTGGATCTTGGTGCCGTTGGAAAAGGCATGGGCTGTGATTTGATCATGGATTACCTGCAAACCCAGCCAGATGTCTTCGGTATGATCCTGAACCTTGGCGGCAGCAGTGTCATGACCTACGGCGAAAAGCCCGACGGCTCCTCCTGGAAAGTAGCCCTTACCGATCCCCGTGACACGGAAGGCGACTATCTTGGAGCCATCACCCTGGACGCCAACCAGTTCCTTTCCACCTCCGGCGACTACGAAAAATACTTCATAGAAGATGGAATTCGCTACCACCACATCCTGGATCCAAAGACCGGTTACCCCGTCCAGAACGGTCTCACCTCCGTCACCATCGTCTGCGACCAGGGCTATCTGGCCGATGGTCTCTCTACCGCCTGTTTCGTCCTTGGTATGGACGCCGCGAAACCCCTTCTGGAGAAATATGGCGCAGAAGCTGTATTTGTAGACGAAGATAAGAATGTATATGTGACAAGTGGATTGATGGATAAATTCGAATTAATGAAAGACGGATACACAGTAAACGAAGCATAAGTTGTCCATGATAGATTCGTAGAAAATGATAGCTTACGGAATAACGAAAAGAGCTCCAGAGAATAGTCAAAAACTATCGCCAGGAGCTCTTTTTCAACTAACAGCATTTGGGCTGAATATATTCAGCCCAGATGCGTACGGTGGTAACATCTCACGGAATTCTCTTAAGAACTTCCTTCGTCAGCACTCCAATCAGCAGTCCTGTAATCACTCCCGACACCATCAGCGCCGGAGCATAATAATACAACAGTCCCACCGTATGCGTTGCCGGAATCGCCACCAGCAGCTGACCGATGTTATGGGAAACGCCACCAGCCACACTTACACCCAGCTGCCCGAATCCAATCTTATTTTTCACAAAAACCATCACAATCAAACTAAGGGTCGCCCCCGCCAGGCTATACATAATACTGGAGCCGCTTCCAAACATAAAACCGATAATAAAAATTCTCACAATGGAAACCAGCGCCGCTTCTTTCCACGTATACCTCTCCAGCACAAAAAGCACCGCCAGATTTGCAAGCCCTAGTTTCATTCCCGGAATTCCCGCAAAAAACGGAATCAACGATTCCACATACCCGAAAATAATGGCAATGGCTGCAAACAGCCCAAGATACGCTGTCTTTTTCTGATTCATCACTTACACCACTGCGTCAAATCCACTTTCGGAATCCTGTGAATCTGAATCGCCCTCTCCCTGAATGACTACTCTGTTTGGCAGGCACACAATATATCCGCCTGCACTGCCCACTGCCGGCTGCTTCATGCAAAGATGATCCGGGCAGTCCGCCTCTGTCATCTTTACCTCGCCGTCCTTAATTTCACACACATTGGTATCCCCAATCTGGATCACCTGATCCTCCGCCAGTGAATAAGTCCCATAAAGTTCCCCATCCACCGTAATCTGGATCGACCCATGAGTTCCATGTGGAACCGCATAAACAAAAATACAAAGCACCACTGAAATAACCAATAGTGCACCAATAAATACCGCTTCTTTCTTCTTCAAAAATGATACCTCTTCATTAATAGCTTTAACCAAAATCATCATATCATAGAACCATGTTCCACAAACGAACCATTAGTTTATGATATAAGAAATACAGAGATTTTTCAACCTATTCTAAAATCCATTTTTGAGAAAAAATCGCAACAGAGAGAATGACTGTTATTCACAGAGGAAACGGTAACGGGTGGCTGTTCCTTTCCACACCGCTTTTTATTGTAATTTTCCACGGAATATGCTATTGTATAGTTTGAAAGTCTGTGTGCCGTGCGGATCGCGGGAATGATTTTTCAAACACGTTCCAGGCCGGCGGCATTGTTGAAGAAATGTAACGATTCAGAAAACACTGGACAGTTACACAGAAATATTAGAAAGAAGGTGAAGCTATGGTTGAATTAGACCAGTTCAAGAGCATTCTTGCAACATACACAGAACCATTAGTGGAAGTGAGGGATTCACTTTGACCTGGCTAACAAAGAAAAGCGGGTTGAAGAATTAGAGCGCGAGATGGAAGCGCCTGATTTCTGGGATGATGCAGAAACATCTCAGAAAAAAATGAAAGAATTAAAAAGCATGAAGGACGACATGGAAACCTATCATAATCTGGTGACGCAGATGGATGATATGGAAACCATGATCGAGATGGGGTACGAAGAAAACGATCCGGATCTGATCCCTGAAATTCAGGAGATGCTGGACGAGTTTCGTACTGATTTTGATAACATCAGAGTAAAAACACTTCTCTCAGGAGAGTATGACAGTGAAAACGCCATTATCAAGCTGAATGCCGGAGGAACGGAGGCCTGCGACTGGTGCGGAATGCTGTACCGTATGTACAGCCGCTGGGTGGACCGCAAAGGTTTTACTATGGAGGTGCTTGATTATCTTGACGGCGATGAGGCAGGTGTAAAATCTGTTACTTTCCAGGTAAACGGAGAGAATGCCTATGGCTATCTGAAATCCGAGAAAGGCGTACACCGTCTTGTGCGGATCTCTCCGTTTAATGCAGCAGGTAAGCGTCAGACTTCTTTTGTATCCTGTGACGTTATGCCGGATATCAAAAAAGACCTGGA
>OKSH01003287.1_pt1 | contig 10562 bp, 8 predicted proteins | sample 1601231 | NCBI WGS metagenome assembly OKSH01 (sample SAMEA3541596, study PRJEB24748) | human gut metagenome | biome: human gut; feature: human-associated habitat; material: faeces | place: China | collected 2012 | reverse complement strand
CCGGCGCAGGATGCACTTCGTGCAGCATACGATAACGACGGGGTTTATGGGTTTAAGGTTATTTTCCCGTCTGGTAATGGATTCCTGATGCGCGCTGAGGTACGTCAGCACACCTGGGATTCTCAAACCAATGGCGTGGTTGCTGCAACGTTCTCGCTGCGTCTGAAAGGTAAACCCTCCAATATTAACGCCCCAGGAGTCCTGTCTTTTGCTACTGACCTTCCGGCGTCCCAAACGGTCGCGGCAGGAAGCGCCCTGACCATGGGCGTGGTCGTCCAGGGCGGTACGGCACCTTATACCTACGCCTGGAAAAAGGGCACCTCGACGGTCAGCGGCCAGACCAGCGCAACGTTTACGAAAGCCAGCGCTGTATCCGGTGATGCCGGGGTTTATTCCTGCGTGGTTACTGATGCCGATGGCACTGTGATCACCTCTTCTGATTGCACCGTCACCGTCAATTAACGGAGCGCCGGGCGACCGGCGATAAACTTAATGTCAAAACCGAGTCTTAAAGCACTGGCACTTGCACCGATGGCGGGCTTTCGTAAAAAAGAAGTCTCCGTTCCGGAGTGGGATAACGCCAAAGTCATCATTCGTGAGCCATCAGCAGAAGCCTGGATTCGCTGGCAGGGCATTGCCAGCCCGGAACCACCCAAACCACCGGAAGGGCAGGATCCCCAGGAGGCACCAGAACTGACCCCTTCAGAACGAGCCTTCCGCACGATGCGGGCCGACGTCACGCTTTTCATCGATATTTTGCTTGATACCGACCTGCAGCCCGTCTTTACTGTCGATGACACCGAACAGGTTGAAGCGATCTATGGCCCTGTGCATTCCCGGCTTTTGAAGCAGGCACTTGATCTCATTCGTGACGCGGATGATGCTAAAGCAAAGTAAAAATGCCTGGCATGCAGTTCCTGATGGCGCTGGCGCTCCGGATGGGCCGCACGCTGGGCGAACTGCGACAAACCATGACAGTCGGCGAATTCCGGATGTGGGCTGAATACGATCGTATCAGCCCAATCGGCGATATTCGCGGCGATATTCTCAATGCTCAGCTGGTATCAGCGGTTTACGGGGCACAGGGCGTTAAAGTCACCATTGAAGATGCTCAGCTTCAGTGGGGCACAGAAGAGGATGAGGTAAGCGACAGCGGCGATCCCTTTGCAGGGCTGGAAGCAGCGCTGCTGGCTGCGTCAGCATAGCCAGTAATAATTCGTGTGGATGCCACTCATAACAGGTGTTATGTTGTTTTTTTTGACACACGGAGTGCTTTAAATGACTACTACTGGCTGGATATTATTATTTGTTTTTGCTCGCCTTATTGATCTTGTTATCTGGTATTTCCTGAACAGAGGAAGCGTAAGAGCTAATGATCAGATCGCTATGCTTAAAGAAATCTCTGAAAAGCAAAGTGCTCAAATTGATCTTCTGATTGCACTTGCTCATAAAAAAGAGGAACCAGAAAAAGATTATCTGGAAGAAGCAAGGAAAAAAGCTGGTTTAATTTAATAATATTAAAATCATAAAAAGCCCCACAATGTGGGGTTTTTTGTTTCTGAGGAAATGAAATGGCAACCCTGCGTGAACTTATCATTAAAGTTTCTGCTAACTCTCAGTCATTCCAGACCGAGATAGCCCGCGCGTCACGTATGGGGGCTGATTATTATAAGACAATGCAGAATGGCGGCAGGCAGGCTGCGGCTTCAGTTCGGGAAACTCGCCGTTCTGTTGCTGAGCTAACTGACCAGATGGAGTCAGCAAAGGCTACCGCACTGGGATTAACCGGGGCATTTGCTGGTGCTTTTGCTACGGGGCATTTAATATCCCTGGCTGATGAATGGAATTCAGTAAACGCCCGCCTAAAACAGGCATCTCAATCAACTGATGATTTTACCAGCTCTCAAAAACAGCTGATGGATATCAGTCAGAAAACGGGCACATCTTTTTCTGACAACGCTAATTTATTTTCCCGTTCAGCAGCCTCAATGCGGGAATATGGTTACAGCTCCAGCCAGGTGCTGGATATTACTGAGGCTATTTCTACTGGTTTAAAACTTTCTGGCGCGAATGCTCAGGAGTCCAGTTCGGTCATCACTCAGTTTAGCCAGGCTCTGGCGCAGGGCGTGCTGAGAGGTGAAGAATTCAATGCCGTCAACGAGAGCGGCGACAGGGTTATACGGGCGCTTGCGGCAGGGATGGGGGTTGCGCGTAAAGACCTTAAATCTATGGCGGATCAGGGGCAGTTAACCATTGATAAAGTAGTGCCAGCCCTCATCAGCCAGCTTGGTAAGCTACGGAATGAATATGGTGAATTGCCGCAGACTGTTTCATCGTCGGCAACAAAAGTTGAAAACGCTTTTATGCAATGGGTCGGTGGAGCTAATGAAGCTAGTGGCGCGACAAATACCCTGACCGGATTACTTGATGGCGTAGCCAACAATATTGATCAGGTCGCCACTGCTGCCGGAGCGCTTGTTGCCGTTGGTGCAGCCCGATATTTGGGAAATATGGCTCTTGGTGCCAGCTCTGCAACGGCTGGGATTATTAACGCCGCAAAAAGCGAAGTAGCTTTAGCTGAAGCCCAGGTCAGAGGGACGCAGGTTTCGACAGCTCGCGCGCGTGCTGCAGTTTATCGTGCCCAGCAGGCACTGGCAGCGGCTCGGGGTACAGACGCGCAGGCCGCCGCAGAAAAACGGCTCTCACTGGCGCAGGAGTCACTTAACCGTAATATTCAGGCCAGAGTATCCGCTCAGACTGCGCTGAACTCGGTTACTGCTGTAGGTTCCCGGCTCATGGGGGGAGCATTAAGCCTCGTTGGCGGTATTCCAGGGCTGGTTTTGCTTGGTGCCGGTGTCTGGTACACGATGTACCAGAATCAGGAACAGGCCAGATTATCCGCTCAGGAATATGCAAACACCATTGATGCAGTCCGTGAAAAGACAAAATCAATGTCCCTGCCCGAAGTTTCTGATAATGAGACCAAAACCCGTCAGGCGCTGGAGGAGCAAAACCGTCTTGTTGATGCACAGGCATCAAAAGTAAAAAGCCTGAAGGAAGAGATCGCGGGTTATCAGTATGTTCTGTCCAACCCCGGGCCGACAACCAGTGGCGGTTTCATGATAAACCACCTTACTTCGGTTGAAACGGTCACCCGTAGTCTGGAAGAAGCGACTTCCGCTCTGGCCGTTGAACAGGAGAGGCTGACTCAGATGCAGGCTAAGTCTGAGTCGATCCAGTCGGTACTGGAAGGGATAGAGAACAGGCGAATAGCATTAATCCGGCAGCAGGCCGCAGAACAGAATTCAGCATATCAATCGTTATTAATGATGAACGGTGAGCATACTGAATTTAACCGTTTGCTGGGTCTCGGAAATAATCTCCTCATGGCCCGGCAGGGGCTGGTAAACGCACCACTACGCTTACCACAGGTGGATCTGACAACCCAGCAAACGGCTGCACTTGAAAAAAGCCGTCGTGATCTGGCGCTTTCAAAACTCAAAGGTGAGGACAAAGAGCGCGCACGACTGGGTTATGCTGCGGATGACCTGGGGTTAACTAACGACCCACAGTTTCAGACCGGACGGCAGGAGTTGATTAATAACGGCCTGAATGAATGGAGAAACAACCAGGAAAATAAACCCAAGCCAAAAGGAAGGCATAGGAAAACCGAGGCGGAGAAAACCGAAGATACCTATACCCGGCTGATTAAACAGCAACGGGAGCAAATTGCTCTTTCCAGCCAAAACACTGAACTGGCAAAGATGAAATATCAGGTTACTCAGGGGGAATTATCTTCGCTTGAAAAATCCAAAAAGGAAACGTTGCTGCACAATGCGGCGCTTATTGATCAGAAAAATATCGCTGAACAGTTAAAAACATTCCGCGAAGGTCTGGCCGACAGTAATGCTGCCGCCCGGGAAAGGGGGAATATCGATTTCCTCGGCGCGGGACAGGGGGATAAAGCCCGTGACCGAATGAAGGAAATGGCGGATATTCGTGCTGATTTTCTCAGGCAGCAGCGTGACTTACAGCGTGATTTCAGTCGTGGGCAGATTTCCGAAGACCTGTATAAAAAGCAAACGGAAGCGCTTAAAACAGCGCTTGCCGAACGCCTGGATATTCAGGAGGAGTATTACAAAATAACCGATGAACAGCAGTCAGACTGGCGCGCGGGGATCAGCGATTCCCTGATGAACTATGCCGATCAGGCTTCTGATCTGAGTTCAATGGCTGCCACTGCAACCAGCGAGATTCTGGATGCCACCACTAACTCTATCTCCAACAACCTGACAAACGTCCTGACAGGCGCCGCTTCTTTTAAAGATGGGATGTCAAATATTTTCTCTTCCCTGGGCGAAACGGTGATTAAGACGCTGATCCAGATGGCAACACAGGCGTTAATCACCAAAGCGATTATGGCGTCATTTGGCGGCGGAGCGGGTGGGTTGTTCGGTAGTCTTTTTGGCGGTGCCAGCGGTGCGGCAAGTAGTGGTACCGCTATTCAAAGCGCGGGAGCTAATTTTTCATTCAACGCTCTCGGAGGCGTTTACGATTCTCCGTCACTTTCTGCCTATAGCAATGGTGTTTACAGCACTCCCCAATATTTTGCGTTTGCGAAAGGGGCGGGTGTATTCGGCGAGGCCGGGCCGGAAGCCATCATGCCGCTTACCCGTGGCGCTGATGGCTCGCTGGGGGTTCGTGCGGTTGGTCGAGAGTCTACGGCGGTACAGAACGCAGCAAATCAGATTCAGGCGCAGCCACGGATAGCTGTTAGCGTGGACGCACGAAGCACGTTCACCGGCAAACCGGATGACATAACGATGCAGGCTGTTGAGCGAAGAAATAACGCTCTTGAACAGCGGATAATTAACACCTTAACCGCCGAAGTAAATAACCCCCAGAAGAAATTCGGTCGGGCTATTTATTCAAATCTCCAATCCAAAAAACCAAGATAGACCTGCCCGGAGGGAATATTCATGGCAGATATTTTCTACCCGGATGAATACCTGCCCATGCCGCTTATGGACGGGTACGGGTTTAAGCTCATATCACCTTTACTGCGAACGGAGATGACGTCCGGTCGCGCTCAACAACGAAGGCGATATACCTCAACACCCACCCAGGCATCAGTTAAATGGATTTTTAAAACTGATGCTCTGGCGCAGGTGTTTGAGGCGTTTTTCAGGGATGCGCTTAAAGATGGCCAGTCCTGGTTCTATCTGAAACTCCAGACTCCCATCGGGGTAAAGCCCTATAAAGCCAGGTTCGTGGATATTTACGAAGGGCCGACGCTGGTCGCGCCAAAATACTGGCAGTACAGCGCAACGCTGGAATTATGGGAACGCCCGTTACCGCCTTCTGGCTGGGGGAATTACCCGGAATGGCTGGCTGGCCAGTCGTTACTGGATATTGCGCTAAACAGAGAGTGGCCGAAGCATGACAATTCTTAAGCGGCTATATGCCAGCAGCGGATCGGAGGTTATTCACGATACGCTGCAGATATCGGCAGGAGATGATAACTACTGGCTAACCAGTGGCTGGGATGACGTTTCAGTGACGCTGGAAAATGGTCAGCCGGTGACGTTTGAGGCCAGCGCGATAGATATCGCCTTACCAGCCAGGAACGCCGACGGGACACAGGATTTAAAGTTTGCTATCAGCAATATTGACGGAAGGGTTTCTGAGGCGATCGATAAAATTCTGGATGAAATGAAATCAGCCACGCTGACATTCCGGCGGTACATTTCATCCGATCTGTCTGCTCCGGCATCATCACCGTATACGCTCGATATCAAATCCGGCTCCTGGACCCCGACAGCAGTTCAGGTCACGGCAGGCTATATGAATGTCCTCAAAACAGCCTGGCCCCGTAAACGTTACAACCTCGCCGAGCATCCGGGCTTACGTTACTAATCTGAGGCAAATATGTTTAACCCTGATAAATACCGCTCAGTCACCTGGCTGAAGGGCGGGCGCGTATATCCGCAGCTCGACTGCTTCGGCATTGTGAATGAGATACGTCGCGACCTGGGGCTACCTGAATGGCCGGATTTTGCAGGTGTGACCAAAGATGGAGGGGGCCTCGATCGGGAAGCGAGAAAGCTGATGCTTTCGCTGAAACGTTGTGAACCCTGTGAAGGTGCCGGAGTGGCTTGCTATTCGGGCTCAACAGTTTCCCATGTCGGGATCGTTGTGATGCTCGATAACCAGCTGCAGGTCGCGGAATGCAATCCAGGCCCGGGGGTTACGTTTCTGCCACTGTCGCGATTTATCCGTCGCTTTAACCGCGTGGAGTTCTGGCAATGACGATAAAGTTTTACCCGTCCCGGCTTCCGGGTGAACCCCTTGAAACGCACGAGCATGGTGTGCTTACGCTGCATGAGTGGATGAGCAGAAATGTCCCGAGCTATTCACAGGATAAAACTCATCCTGTCGTGATCGAGCTGAACGGCCAGGCAGTCCCCCCGGCGGAATGGCCGTTATGTTTGTTGCGGCCAGACAGCGACGTGCGGATATATCCCATTCCGTATGGCACGGGTCTTGAAATTGCCGCGTGGGTTTCGGTGGCCGTATCCATTGCGTCTACGGCCTATGCATTATTCTTTGCCCCTAAACCAGAGCTGGGCGGCTTTTCATCCAGTAACGCTTCATCGCTGGATCTGAATCCGGCAAAAGCCAACACAGCGAAGCTTGGCGATCCCGTTAGGGAGGCTTTCGGGCGAAACCGGATCTACCCGGATTACCTGGTACAGCCGGTAACGCGATTCGACCCCGCTGATCCAACCAGAATGACGGTCGAAATGTTTGTCTGCCTTGGATATGGGCGTTTCTCCTATACCGGTGGGGATTTTCGGGTAGGAGAAACTCCGGCGCTGACCTTAGGCGAGGGCTTTTCATATACCAGCTATGGGCCTGGCGATAATGTGGCCGGGGATCGTCGCAGTGAGATATGGTTCAACTCAACGGAAGTTGGGGGAACGTCGAGCGGCAGCGGCCTCGATATGGCTCAGACTGCCCCTGAAGCCAGTGATATCGTTGCTGATGCCATGACCGTCAGCGGTGCCTCTGTCTCGTTTTCTGGCCTCGATGTCGATGATGATAATGATGAAGACGAGGATGAGAACAAACTTCCTCCTGGCTGGATCGCCGGTGCAATTGTCACCCTGAAAGCGCCAGTGAATTATCAGGTATCCATCGAGGGCGGTTTTAACGTGCTGACAGGCGACGTCGTGTCAGAGATCGCGCCATTCAGCGGAATGCCTGTCACCCTAACGTTTAACGGTACTGACTATGACCTGCAGATCTCCACGTATACCCCTCACCAGGACGCCGTTCCGGGAACAGGGGGAGCGACTGCGGTATTACGCGCCAGTGCGTCGCCGTCAACGTATGACTTTACGACAACCAGCCAGACCTTTGCTCTGACCTGGCAGGGTATCACCTATACCATATCTCTGGTCGCCAACTACGGCACAATGTCTGGCTTGCTCGCAGCGATTAACGGCGGGTTGAATGGTTCGGGGCTCATTGCTCAGGATGATGGCGGCGTGATACGTATCGTGGAGATCTCCAGCCCCTGGCGTGGCGGTTCCATTACGTCATCATTCCTGCCTGCGTCAGTATTTGGCGACAGCCCGGTATTTACAGCTGGTACAGCATCCAGCGGCGGAAGCCCTGCGGTAACAGCCAGCGTGACGCTGGCATACGATTCTGGCACTGCCTTTTCCGGATTGCCGGAAGGCACCCAGCGGATTTCCCTGGCGCACCGTGGCAACGAATACCAGATAGCGTCAACTGATGGCCCCTCTGCGACCGTACAGCGTATGGTTAACGGTGTCGTTGACAGCACCTGGTCAGGCTTTATGACCAGAACCGTCCTGGATTTTGCCGCGTCTGGTATTAACGATAATGAAACCTGGCTCGGCCCCTTTCTGGCCTGCCCGCAAAATGAAGTTGTGGACGCCTTCGAGGTCAACTTTGCTTTCCCAAACGGAATTTGCGGGTTCCAGAACAACGGGAATAAGCGGGTCCGCCATGTCGAGTATGAAATCCAGTATCGCGTTTATGGTTCCGGATCAGGGTGGACGAGTAAGCCAGGGGTTTACGCGCTTAAAAACGTTAATGGCCTCGGTTTTACAGAGCGTTTTGATCTGTCCTCTCCCGGGCTGGTGGAGGTTAAATGCCGTCGCCGTAACGAGCAGGGGAGCAACAACGCGAGAGACAGCATGTTCTGGCAGGCGCTAAGAGGTCGTTTACTTTCCCGTCCAACATCCTACGCAGGGATATCAACAATAGGGATCACGGTTGAAACCGGCGGCCAGCTGGCGGCGCAGTCAGACAAGCGTGTGAGTGTTGTCGCCACGCGAAACTATGATGGCGGTGGTGACAGGACAATCAGCGGTGCGTTCCTGCATCTTGCCCGCAGTCTTGGATATCGCGACGACCAGATCGACATTGCGGCACTCAGTACGCTGGAGGCTACCTACTGGACGCCAAGGGGAGAATATTTTGATCACCAGGCAAGCAGTGAAAGCACGTCAGCCAAGGATATTTTCGACAAAATAGCCGAGGCTGGCATGGGGTATTTTCTGCTATCTGACGGGTTGCTTTCTGTCGGGAGAGAGGGCGTCAAAAGCTGGACAGGGATCATTACTCCTCAGGATACCGTGGAGGAAATGCAGACGTCATTCAGGGTCCCGTCGGAGGATGATTTTGATGGCGTGGATGTAAAATATATCAACCCTGTGACCTGGGCGGAGGAAACCGTACAGTGCCGGACGCCGGAAAATCCTTTTCCGCGCAAAACGGAGGCATATACCATTGATGTTGCCATGACTGCAGATCGCGCCTGGCGTATCGGGATGCGTCGGTTAATGAAATATCTCCACCAACGCCGAACGTATACGGCTACGACTTCAATGCTGGGATGGTGTCATGACTTCGGTGATCACATCATTTTGTCCGACGACATTCCAACCGGGAAAACCCAAAGTTGCCTGATTGACGCGATGATTTACGACTTCCAGGAAATCACGCTGCACGTCACGGAGCCACTGGACTGGAGCTACGCGAATCCTCGCTGCTGGATACAGTTTCAGGACGGTCGCCCATCATCGCGAATGCTAACGCCGCAACGGGTAGATGATTTCACGCTGACGGTGCCGTACAACGACGACCTGCATCCCGGCGACTGGATTATGGACGACCCAGATATTGATCTGCCGAAGTTATTGTTCTGCGACAGTGAAAAGGGTGCGCGGCATGGGATAGTCCAGGAGGTTGCTCCATCGGGTGACAGCAACTGTCAGATTACTGCACCTGAATATAAAGAAATTTTCTACCAGTACGACGACGCCACATACCCCGGCGACGTCGCGTAATACCCCATAACAACCCCTAATTAATCTTTTCGCTCAAACCCTCGTTTGGGCGAATACCGTTTTGGAGCAAAAAACATGGCCGAACTTAACCCGCCTTTGGGAACGACGACGCCTGAAATATTCCTGGATAACGTCAAGCGCGCTGACGAATTGGTGAACGGTCCGGCTGGAACGGTTGACGATCGCGGCGGGGAACCGCTCGATACCTGGCGCCAGATGATGGCGAAAAATGATGAGGTCCGGCAAAACATCATTCCGCTAAGTAAGCAGTACATGACGCTCGAGGCGGCCCAGGCGGATATCGCAAATATTCCAGAGGGTAGCACCACGTATTACCGCAGCCCGGACGACAGTGCGCTCGCTATCGAGGTCATGAACGTTGGCGGGACGCTGACCACTACCGGCCGGACAATGGCATCAGGAGAACTCGTCGCTAAAATTGATAATCGCATTTCTGAATCTGAAGGCGAAAATATTGTTGAAATTCATGACAGTGAGAAAAACATTGTTGGTCTTCTTGATAAAGATGGTTATTTCTTTTTACCTTATTTGCCGGAATCCGTGCAGAATACAATCAATCGATTGTTATCGCTGGTTTCGTCACGTAGTGGAAGTGATATTTTCAGATTAGGTGATGGTGAGAATGATACCTTCATACAGGATTGCGACGGTCGTGTATTCGTTCCGCTACTTAATTTGTCCATCCAGGATTATTTTAAGTACATTGAATCCTATGCTTCGTTAACTACCGGAGACGATATCCTGCGCTTTGGTGATGGCGAACATGACACACTCATTCAGGCAAATGACGGCCGCCTGTATATACCTTTGCTGACTGACTCAGTTCAGGATGAAATAAATAACCTGAAAAACAATCAAACGCCCGTATCATCGGTTGTTTCGATTGATATACGTAATCAGGTAGATACAGCTGCTTATATTAACATTCCCGATGGTTATTATGCTGAGAAAATAAAATGGTTACGTGATAACGTAGCTATTCCAGATGCTACCGGGTACGCATATGTATTAACAGATGACGATATGATGAAAAATATTACGCTTAGCATTGAGAGTTTATTGGGTGGAAATAGGGTATCAGATAAAACCACCGGACAGATTGGCGGGATAATGCTGGAGAGCACCGGTCCGGCTGGCTCAATTTATGAGGGGTACACT
>OKSH01003277.1_pt1 | contig 10595 bp, 10 predicted proteins | sample 1601231 | NCBI WGS metagenome assembly OKSH01 (sample SAMEA3541596, study PRJEB24748) | human gut metagenome | biome: human gut; feature: human-associated habitat; material: faeces | place: China | collected 2012 | reverse complement strand
ACAACTCGGGATTTTCGCAAAAAACAGCGAAAACACCTCGCGGAATACATCATGGATGAACTGTTACATTATCTGTCTCCTCTTAAACTGTATTGTAATACATATTATCGAATATACATATGAACGATTGTTCATATGTATATAATATGACTCTTTTGCTGAGATGTCAAGAACTTTTATTAAAATTAATTGAAGGATGGAGAACACATCGTAACTTTTCACGGGGTAATGTTTTGCGAGGTGTTTTCGTGTGTATTTCACACGAAATTGAGCGGAATTAAATCCGGCGATACTCTTCCGGCCTTAATTCCGCTCAATCTTTTAAACATCTATTATAAATCTTTCTTTCTAAATACCGATACTGAGATACAGACTGAAACCACCATCAGAACAACTGCAATAACCGGAATGATTTTCAGCATCATGATTATCTGCTCCTTCTGAATCTGGGGCAGCCTGTCACGAAACAGCATAATCACTACCCAGGGTACCATCCAGATGACAATGTTTACATATCTCGCTTTATCAATCCCTATTATATAGACCATCGGCAGCAAAATTGCCTGCATCAGCACAGTTACCACCAGTGCGCTGCCCACGCCAGCAAGCAGCTCCACCAGAGGTTCCCCTGCCCAGACTGCATATCCTGCCGCCAGAACAAAGGCTGCTGCCGCCAATATCAGATCCAGACACAGCACAAAAATATATTTAGACCATACAAGCTGCTTCCTGCTCACCGGCATCGCGGCCAGATATTCATCGCACCGGTACTGCTTATCATAACTGAATGAGCTGAAACAAGACACAAGCCCCAGCACGGATATCATCATCGTAATCATATATACGTTCTTAAAGATAATACCGTATATGATAAAAAATATTAAGACGAAGGCCCAGCTTTTAAACTGCGGCTTAAACATACAAAACTCCTTATAGAGTAAACCTTTCATAATAAAACCCCTTTCTCTCATTCACTGTGCCGTCACGGACGGCCCGCAGAACCGTTTTCTCAATACACTGCCGCATTACCGCAGCTTCTGTCTTCGGACTTTATCAGAAAAAGCATGATTTCTTCCAGGGATGCCGCTTCCACCACAATCCCTTCTTTTGATTTGACAGGACTGTTCGTCTTAACCAGAGCTTCCGCACCAAAGCTGTTCTCCCGCATTCCTGCCACCTGGACACCGCCGTCTGCCTCCATTTTCATGATATCACTGCGGCTGCCTTTTAAAATTCTGTATTCATCGAGCAGACGGTCCTTTTCCTCACAGAGCATCAGCCTTCCCTGGTGAATGAAGGCAGCGTAATCTGCCGTCTTCTCAATATCACTGATAATGTGGGATGAAATTAACACAGAATGGCTCTCGTCCATGACAAACTCTTTCAAAATATCAAGCACTTCCTCCCTTACAACCGGGTCGAGACCGCTTGTAGGTTCGTCGAGAATCAGCAGCCCTGCATTGTGGGAAAGTGCGATGGACAGGGCAAGCTTTACCTTCATTCCTCTGGAATATTCTTTAATTTTCTTTTTGCGGTTTATATGAAACTTTTCCAAATATTGATAAAAGCAATCACTGTCCCAGTTCCTGTATATCCCCCTCATCATGCTGTCCACTTCCACCGCCTTAAACAGATCAGGAAGCTTCAGTCCTTCCATGACGATTCCGATGTTCTCCCTCAGCCTGGAATTATCCTCGCCTATGTCTTCACCGAACATCCGGATCGTTCCCCCGTCCCGGTGGATTAAATTTAACGCTGCCTTAATCGTTGTGCTCTTTCCTGCGCCATTCTCACCCATCAGCCCCATAATGCAGCCGTATGGCAGTTCCAGGTTCAGATCCTGGAGGGTGAAATCACTGTAATGTTTTGTCAGGCCTCTGATTTCCAGAATATTATTTTCTCTCTCTTCCATATTCATCACCTATTAACTCCTATATTCATTGCCTACTGACTCGTGTCCTGTTTCGTCTCTGACTCTCTTTGCAGATATCGGCTCCTAAACCGGCTACCCCTCATCGTACATGGCTGCCAATACATCCTTAAGCTCTTCGCAGGGAATGTGGGCAATCCTCGCCATGTCCACCGCCTCCTGCAGGCATTCTTCAATCTTCTTAAACTGTTCTTCCTTCATCAGTTCCTTATTCTTTCCTGTGACAAAGCTGCCTTTCCCCTGAACGGATTCGATAAAACCGTCTTTCTCCAATTCTTCATAAGCCCGTTTCGTGGAAATAAGGCTGACCCGCAATTCCTTAGCCAGATAGCGGAGTGACGGAAGCGGGGCCCCTGCTTCCAATTCTCCTGAAATAATTGCATTCTTAATCTGGCTTGTAATCTGCTCATAAATCGGCTTATCGCCGGAATTACTTATAATAATATTCATACCGTTATTTCTCCTGCAGTGCTTGCCGCTTCGCGTATTACGTCAAAAAATAACTCAGCAAAACAGCTGTATATATACTGTGTATGTTAATTATACACAGTATATATACAGCTGTCAATCTATTTGTATAAAAAATGCATTACGATTTTCTGACATTTTTGGCAGAAAATTGCATAAACTCTGTTTTACATGGATCGGCTACTTACGTTTCCCTTCTTTTTTTGGTTGTTTCGCGAACAGATACTGATTTAAAAAGCAAAGAAGACCGCTGATCGATGCCGCCGGGAATATCACCTTCGTGACTCCCTCTAATGAGATCATAATTTCCGGCTGTCCAATGAGCAGACAGACAATCTGGCCCGCCACGTAAATGCATCCACCCAGAAAAAAGATAAGAAAACCGATTAAAATAAGATTATAATATAATTTTTTCATAAGCCCTCCTTAACGCGGCAGCGGTAATATACCGAGGCATACCAGAACTGCAATACAGGTGATTGGCAGAACAAACCATTTGATAAGCGGCATAAATATCTTCGGCGGGTCGCATTCCGTCAGGCCGCAGGCCACAAACAGCGCTCCCGACGCAGGCGGTGAAGCTCCCTCTGTGGATGCCACAACGAGAATAGCAGTAGCCGCTGCAAGCGGATCGATACCCACAGATACTAAAATCGCATGGGAGATAACTCCAATCGACGTGAGTGTTGCCGTGGAAGACAGAGGACCGGCAACTACTGCCACCAGGATCAATATGATAACAACTGTTGCAACTTTTGACAGGCTCATGGAATTTAAAATCTGTACAATATCTTCAGAGAGGCCCAGCTTACTGATAATATTGCTTGCCGCAAAGACAAATATCAAAAGACCGCCTGTACTGGAAAAATGAGGAATTAATTCTTCCACAAACTGCTCCCTGGAATGAAATTTTTCCCGGATATCCTTCCACCCCAGAGCAAGAATGATTGCGATCATCAGAATCGGTATCCAAACCAGTATATTAATACTGTCAACTGCCGCTTTCCATACCTCGGAGCGGCCCGCAATCAAATCAGACAACGGCCCCATATTGAGGGCAACCGGAATGATTGCCCCCAGGAACAGCAGAAGATTCTTTCCAGCCGTCTTCATAACGCTGCTCCATGGCTCATCCGTTACCGTCTCAGGAAGTACTATATGATTTTTTCTGATAATATAATGAATATAAACGACTCTCCAAATAACCTGATAAATACCGGTCAAAAATAAAGCAATGTAAAGCTGCCCCTCGGAAACAGCGCCCGCTACGGTCGGAAATGCCAGAACAATAAACAGAGAGGAACTAGGCGGGAAACCGGCTCCCAGGCCTCCGTTGGCTGCTATCAGCGTGGCGGCCTGCTCTCTTTTCCAGCCTGTCGATAAGAGCCACTGTGCAGTAAATGCTCCTGACGTGGCGGCGTTGGGAGTGTTTCCTCCCGACAGCATTCCCAGAAAAGATGAAATCGCCGTATTTACATAGGCGGGACCTCCCTTCATCTTTCTGAACAGGCGGTTGAAAATCTTCAGCATTCCCTGAAGAACACTGGTGCTCTGAAGTAAAAATGACATGAATACAAATGCCAGAGAGGCAAACAATACCTCATAACTCAGCGCATATTTAATTCCTCCGAGCAGAAGCTCTGCCGCCCTGCTTCCGCCAAACAGCGATACAACGATCATGCCGATAAAGGCAACCTCTCCAATATTACGTTTTATGTATACACTCCAAATTAAAATAAGTAAGATAAATACCAGCATTGAAGCTAAACCTGGTCCCATATGCTCATCCCCTTCCCCGTGAATTTAAACCGCTGTGTTTAATCACAAAGCCGGTCAGTCGGCTCTGTAAATATCATCAATCATCTCCACCTGTTTTTTCACCAGCGTATCCTCAACCCACTGGCGCTTTGATGTGCCGTTTTTAGCTGCTTCTACCTTTCCGGCATCAAGAGCCGCATACTTTTTGGCTTCCTCCAGAATAACCGCCGCATCTTTTCTCGGTATTACAATCACTCCGTCCCTGTCTCCGAGAACAATATCGCCAGGCATTACGGCTATATTACCGATTGATACCGGAACATTTACTTCCCCCGGCCCTTCTTTGTACGGACCGCCGGGCGTCGAACCGGTGGCATATAAGAACATATGCATCCGGGAGAGCTCTTCAATATCACGGATTGGACCATCCAGCACAATCCCTGCTATTTTTCTTGTATGCTGTGCATACACGGCCATGATTTCCCCCATCAGGGAATGCGTTCTGTCTCCGTCATTGGAGACCACGATGACATCGCCTTCTCCGGCCATGTCAAGCGCCTTGTGAAGCATCAGATTATCACCCGGCCGGGCTTTCACCGTGAGGGCTGCACCTGCCATGATTGGAAGGTCCGGTGAGCTGATCAGTCGGATTTCCGAACTCAGGGCACAGGAGCGCCCCATGGTATCCGCCACATTAGCCGCCGGAAGTTGTTTAAATGCCTCAACAATACTGCTGTCCGGAAGATTTCTTTTTAAAAACACTCTGTTTCCTACACTCATTCTGTCTCTCCTCTTCTTTCCTGATATTTATTTTGTAAAATTCATTTGCTCCAACTGCTCCCTCATCGGCGGAACCGGATATTTGGGTGTTCTTCCCGACAGAAAATCGTCAATACCCTCCGCACAGGCCAGTGACGAGCGGGAAGAAGCCTCTTTCGTTGCAGCGCCAATGTGCGGCGCGGTCAGTACATTATCCATTTCCAGCAGCTTATTTTCCCTGGAAAAAGGTTCTTCCCGGGTGACATCGAGGGCTGCCCCCGCTATCTGTTTCTCCTCAAGGGCTTTTATCAGCGCTTCCTCATCAATGATGCTCCCCCGGGCCGTATTGATAAGAAATGCCGTCTTTTTCATCCCTGCCAGCTCTTTCTCCCCCACGCTGTTCACAGTTTCAGGCGTTGCGGGAACGTGGAGTGAGACGTAGTCAGCTTTCTCAAACACTTCTTCACGGCTGGATACAGGTATAATATAATCCGGCAATTCTTTTGCATAAGGATCAAAGGCCAGAACCTTCATGTCAAATCCAAGCGCTGCTTTTCTGGCCACAAGACCGCCTATGTTGCCGACACCCACGAGTCCGAGGGTTTTTCCGCACAGTTCATGTTTTTCGATATTGAATTTAGCAAAACGGTAATCGTCCTTATAAAGCTTCTGGACCAGTTTGAAATTTCTGGAACAGTAAAGCATGTAAAAAACCGCCAGCTCTGCAACAGATTCGCTGTTTGCCCTGGGCGCGTATAGAACCATAATCCCTTTTTCTTTTGCAGCCTCCAAATCCACGCCGTCATAGCCGGCTCCATGTCGCGCTATCACCTTCAGCCGGTCCGCCGCCGCGATAATCCGTCTGGTGATTTTAGCCGTCCTCACAATCATGGCGTCGCATCCCTTTATATCCCGGATGATATCCTCTTCCTCAAAACCGTTCCCATCCACCAGTTCATATCCCCGTTCCAGCAGATACGCTCTGCCTGATTCCAGTATTGGCTGTGGAAGCAATACTTTGTACCCCATACATCTGTCCTCCTGTTATTATTTTTTATTCTTTCTGACCATATAATGAGCAAGATGCGTGCCAATTTTAATCCAAACGTATCAGATATATATCAGATGAGATGGCAATTGCGGAATCACCTGATAATTTTGAGATTTTTGAGGGGTTTTGCCGGGCCGGTAATCCAGCGCCTGATATAAATGAAGCCGCACTCTTAACGGTTTCTTAATTTACACACCTGATGGTAATATTTATACTAAAACAAAATACATTTCAATAATGAAATGTATATTTCACTTCGTAATATCATTTATGAAATTCTTCTGCCGTACCTGTTCCGGCAGCTCGTTATTGCAGCAATTATGTAAATTCGCCCGTACAGAAAGGAAAGTACATGGATACTGTTAAAGATATCGTCATATTTGCTCCTTCCGAGGCTTTTGCCTCAGCCGCCGCTGAGTTAATTCAGGAACGGGCGCTTTCAAACCATATCGGCATTGTGGAGGCGACCGGAAACCGGACTCTCCAATACGCAGAAAAACTGGTTAGGGCGGGCAGCCGTATCTTTATCTCCCGAGGAAGAAATACCAGCCTATTACAGAAAAATATAACCATTCCCATCATTGACGTCCCTTATCTCTATGAAGAAATTTACCACTCTGTAAAGGCCACCGGTTTCCCTCCCGGCGAGGTAGCGCTGGTGGGATTTGATAAGGCATTTCAGATTATGAACAGGTTCAAGGATATTTCCGGACAGGACATTCAGGTGATCGGGCCTGATTCGCCTGCCACTACGGAAACTGATATTCTGCGGGAATTGCGCCCTGGTACAAAAGCCCTTATTGGAGGATTTTCCGTAAAACGCGCCGCCAGACTACACAGTCTTAAAAACATTCCGCTTATGGTTGATCCGTGCAATGTATCCCTCGCTATCGACAGCGCGCTGAATATCCTGACCGCCATGGAGCATAAGGATGAATATCTGAGCGTAATATCCGCCACGGTTAACCGAATTTCAAGCGCTGTTCTGAACTATGATACGGCCGGGAACCTGCTCTTTTCCAATGAGAAAGCAGGCTTACTTTTTCAGGAGTTTAACACGGAACAGATAAAAGAGCTTCTCTTTTCAGACAGTGCCGGTGACTATATCAGCCTGGAGCGCAGAAGGGCCAATATTGAACTTAAGCCGGTACACAGCCAGGAAAGAATTATACGCATCGGCTCTAAAAATTACATTGCGGAATATCTGCCGGTGGTCGTAAATAAAAAGGTAAAAAGTATTGTAATTATTATTTCCAGTGAAAACAGCATTCAGTCCGCGGAGAAGCAGTTACGCCTGAACCAGAACGCAAGAGGATATGCGGCGAAAAAATCCTTTCACAATATTATCGGCGGCAGTCCTGCCATAAAAAACACAATCCGTCTGGCTGAAAAATATGCCCGGTCACAGAGTGCGGTCTTAATAACGGGTGAGACAGGCACCGGCAAAGAAATTTTTGCCCAAAGCATACATAACCGGAGTTCCCGGGCACAGGAACCATTTGTCGCAATTAACTGCGCCGCCCTGCCCGACTCATTGCTGGAAAGTGAACTGTTCGGCTATGTAAAAGGAGCTTTTACCGGTGCAAACCGGGAAGGGAAAATGGGTATTTTCGAACTGGCCCACAAGGGAACCGTATTTTTAGATGAAATAGGGGAAATGGATTTGAGTGTACAGGCAAAGCTTCTGCGTGTACTTCAGGAGAAAGAGGTCTGCAGGCTGGGCGACGACCGGGTGATTCCGGTTGATATCCGGATTATCAGCGCAACCAATAAAGACCTCTCAGAACTGGTCCGTGAAAAAGCGTTCCGTGAGGATCTGCTCTACCGGCTGAATGTGCTGGAGCTTAAGCTTCCGCCGCTCCGGAACAGGCGGGGCGATATCCCCCTCCTGATTGAGGCTTATCTGAAAAAGCTGAATTATCCCGTTCATTTCAGGGAAGATGCAGTCAGCCTCCTCAGCTTCGGCTCTTATCCGGGCAATATCAGGCAGCTCTTTAACCTGCTGGAACGAATTGTGACTCTGGCTGAAACAGATGTAATATCCGCAGGGGATTTGGAAGGAATCGTTTACGGGATAACTGCCGCCAAAGGAAATGGCGCGGGCTGCGATATGATGGAAACCGCTATGGAAACGGATTTGAATACAAAGCCACCGGGAACCCGGATAAAGGCAGAAAGCTGTGATAAAACAGAATTGCTTGCCAGGGCCAAAAATAAGCCCGCACTGAGTCAGGCTCTAAACAACTGTGAGCAGCAAAGAATCGAGGAATGCCTGCGCAGGAATAACGGGAGCAGAATCAAGACAGCCGTGGAACTTAATATAAGCACGGCCACTCTATGGCGGAAAATGAAAAAATATCAAATAAATTTATACTAAAGACCGCCGCCATTAAAACAGCAGAACCGGACGTTAAAAGTGTAGTTAATATGTCCGTTTCTGCTGTTTCACCTGCTAGTCCGCCTGTTTATTTCCCTGTCTCCAGGAAGTTCAGAAATGCTTCGCAACCCTCCCTGATATCCTCATAGGCCGTGTCAAAATCACCGCTGTACCAGGGATCCGCAATGTCTCGCGGACGATCGGAAAAATCGAGAAGACGGTATACCTTTCCTTTTGGATCTCCGCCGAGTATCCGTTTCATATTGATAATATTGCGTTCTTCCATTCCCAGCAGATAATCATATTCAGCGTAATCACTCTTTTTTAACTGAACTGCCCGTTTTCCGTCACAGGAAATTCCGTGCTCCTGTAATTTCCGCCTGGCAGGCGGATAGACCGGATTGCCAATCTCCTCCGTACTGGTGGCTGCGGATGCGATATAAAATCCGGCGCTGTCACCGCGTTTTGTCACCATGTCGCGGAGGATGTACTCCGCAAGCGGGGAACGGCAGATGTTGCCGTGGCAGATGAATAGTACTTTAATCATCTTTTTATATCTCCATTTAAGTCTTGTATTTCTTCTCAAACGCTTGATATTTCAGGGTTTTCCGACTTTTGAGTTTTCCTTTCTTTTCAAGGTATCTTCTCAAATCTTCTCGTATTTTCTTATGTTTTTCCCTGCAATCTTGGTAAATCCGTTGGTAAAGCAAGCGTCCTTACCAACGGGCTTTTTTAACTATTCGCTATCCGATATACTTCTTCCTTTGCATCATCAAAATTCACATGGGTGTAAGTGTTCAAGGTTACACTGATGTCTGCGTGACCCATGATATACTGCAAGGTTTTCGGATTCATCCCGGATTTTGCCATATTAGAGCAAAAGGTGTGCCTGCATACATGAGGGGTAACTTTCGGCATCTGGATACGGTAAATCCTGTTGTATTTCTGAATAATATGCTCCAGATACTTTTCCCAGTGAAGGGCAACCATCGGCATATCGTTTTTATCCAGAAACAAGAATCCTGCATATCCTTCCACCATCGGTTCAACTTTTGGTGTCTTGCGGTTGGCAATGATTCTGCGAAAACACGCTGCGACAGCTTCCGTCATCGGCACATAGCGGATGCCTTTATCTGTTTTTGGTTCTTCAATTACATACTGCATCTGTGCAGTACGCTGTAACTGATGGTCTACCTTGATACGCATTTCTCCAAACTCGATTTCTGAAACCGTCAGCCCACAGAACTCTGAGATACGAAGCCCTGTGTGAAAAAGAATATAGATTGCATCATAGTATCTGCTGAAATGTTTATCTTCCTGAATAAACTTCAACAAATCTCTCTGCTGCTTTCGGGTAATCGCTTCTCTGGTAACAGAATCATTGACAATGACGGATGCAAGCTCAAATTCAAATGGATTTTTACGAAGCAAATCATCATCTACCACCAGCTGAAATGCCGGTCTGAGAACTCCCCTGATAGAATGAATGGAACTATATCCCCGCCCATCAATTTGTTGGAGCTTAATCAACCATGCCTTGGCGTCTGACAAACGCACCTTATCAATTCGCAGATTCCCAAAACTCTCTTTTTTCAGCATATTGATGACCGTTTTATATCCGGCAACCGTATTGTGACGAACTCCTGTTTTCAATGAAACATACTTTTCTACCAGTTCCAAAACAGTATAGTTGCCACCGTTGGTTACGATACGGTCAAACAAATCCGCTTCAATCTGTTTTTCTTTCTCACGCAGGGAAGGCTCCCGCTTCTTCCCTTTTGGCATTGGGTCATTCTTGTCCAAACGCCAACTGTATACATTTTTCTCTTTTCCGTCCTCATCAATATAGCGGAACCGATACCTCCCATCTTTACGCTGGTACTCGCCCTCTCGCAAAATCCGATTACGGTTATCTCGTCTTTTCTCACTCATCGTGAACTCTCCTTTCAAAAAAAGAGAGCCAGACTTGCACTCTTATCATAGCACAAATCCAGCTCTCCGCATAGTTATATCATGTGAAATCGGTAAATCTGTCAGCTCTGTTTACACAGCAGTAGCCTGATCCAGATACCTCTCAAATTTCTCACGCTTAATGAGGGCACGATTGCCGTTCATCACATAAAAATCCTCATTGGGATGTGCATCAATAAGCGTTCTCAATTTTCCTTCGCCGATATGATAATATCTGGCTGCTTCTTCAATGGTAAGCGTATATCTACGCCACACCGGAATATCCGAGTAATTTTTTCCTT
>OKSH01003276.1_pt1 | contig 10598 bp, 7 predicted proteins | sample 1601231 | NCBI WGS metagenome assembly OKSH01 (sample SAMEA3541596, study PRJEB24748) | human gut metagenome | biome: human gut; feature: human-associated habitat; material: faeces | place: China | collected 2012 | reverse complement strand
AGTCGCGGCTTGCGCCCTTTGTTGTACTTTCGATTCAAGTGAATGATGCAGCGTTTATGAGAACCATTCTAGTTTGAAGAAGGAATCAATCTGTCCTGCCAATACCAACAGCATGATTGGCGGTACAATCCATTTGATACAGAAACGGAAGTAGTTCTTCATTTTAAAGCCGTGTCTGTCCATTGCAATTTCATCATCGGTATATCCTGGACGTAACCAGCCGAAGATGATTGCCATGAGCAGTGCACCCAGCGGCATCAAAATCCCTTCTGACACCAGATCGAAGGCGTCCAGCCAAGTATCCTGTTTGAAAAACTGTGGGAATCCGTTGGAACCCAATCCGTCAAGGGAAATCAAAATCGCTTCGACTGCGACAATTGCGCCCATGCCAAGGGTGACCAGATTTCTGTTAGGTCTTTTGCCTTTTTCAATCTGCTTGTCCATGACCACTGAGCCGACTGCCTCCAGCAGGGCGATGGACGATGTAATGGCTGCGATAAATACCAGGAAGTAGAGCAGGAATCCGAAGATTGGACCAGCTGAACCCATAGCCTGGAATACAGTCTGCAATGTTACGAAAAGCAATCCAGGCCCCTGTCCAGGATCAAGACCGGAAGCGAAAACTGCCGGCATGATGGCCAAACCTGCCATAATTGCGATAATCGTATCTGCGATTGGAATCAGAAGTGCGTTCTGCTCCAAGTTTTCACTTTTCTTCATATAGGAACCGTAAGTAACGGTGATGCCCATACCGAGGGATAAAGAGAAGAACATCTGTCCGCCGGCTGATGCCAGAACGTTGATCCAACCGCTTCCTTTGAATACCTCGAAGTTTGGTTTGAACATGAAGGAAAGGCCTTCAGAAGCACCCTCTAGGGTAACGCTTCTCACAATTACGATAACCAGCAACACGAATAAAGCGGGCATGGCGATAGTAGAAAATCGTTCAATGCCTTCTGACACGCCGCCCCTTACGATTAATACAGTGAGCAGGACAAAAATTACAGTAAAGATAGCTGTCTGTAATTGGTCGCCGTAGAAGGCTGAGAAAAATTCGCCGCTATCCGCATCTCCCACGCCCCAGCCGGCATGGAACAGATCGCCCAGGTTGGCGATAGCGTATTTGATACAATAGCCGCCCAGCATTGTATAGAATCCTAAAATGAGCAGCGGTGAAATCCAGCCGAACCAGCCGACAAAACCGAATTTCTTGTCGATGGATTCGTAAGCGCCGACGACGCCTTTGCCGGATTTACGTCCCAATGATAATTCTGCCAAACAGATGATGACACCGACAAGCACTACCAAGATGATGTAGATCAGCAAGAATGCAAATCCACCGTTGATTCCCATCTTATATGGGAATCCCCACAAGTTACCAAGGCCAACAGCCGAGCCGACTGCGGCCATCAGAAAGCCGAAGCTGCTGCCCCATTGGCCTTTCTTATTGTGTTCCATTGAACTACCTCCTAAAATCAAATACCAAATCAATTATAATTTCGTAAGTATCATTATACATACAATGAAAAAAATTGTCAATGTATACATAAATTTGCGATTTGATTTTGTTTTCAAAAACAAAAAATGCATAATTATTGTTATGAGACTGTGGAGGCAAAACAAAAGCGGGATTCTGGGAATCCCGCTTTGAGAGCTTTTCCTATGTATTTTAGAACTTGTCAGTGAATGCGAAGAAGGAGTTGAGCTGTACAAAGAAGATGAAGATCATGAAAACAGGACCGATATATCTGAAGCAGACATCAACAAATCCTTTACTCTTGAACTTACCGCTGAGCTCGATTTCGTCTGCCAGATAATTACGTCTGGTCCAACCGAACATGATTGCCATCAGCAGTCCGCCCAGAGGCATCAGCAAGCCTTCTGCGAAGAGGTCAAATACGTCCAGCCAAACCTTGCCTGAGTCAGCTCCCAGTGTTGCAAGCAGTGGATTCCACATACCCGTTGAACCCAGTCCGTCTGCAGATACGATGGTTGATCCGACTAATGCGACAAAGCCCATGATCAGAGTCAGCATCGTTCTGTTGACCTTCTTGCCCTTCTTCTGCTGCGCATCCATCATAGCGGAGATGCCGCCTTCCATCATGCCGATGGAGGAGGACAGCGCGGCGAAGAATACTAGTGCATAGAAGATGAAGCCGAAAATCGGACCAGTGCTGCCCATGTTGTCAAATACTGCCTGTAAGGATACGAAGAGCAGTCCAGGGCCGCCGCCTGGCTCGATGCCGTAAGCGAATACTGCCGGCATTACTGCCATACCTGCTAATACTGCTACTACTGTATCTGCAACAGGAATGATGACTGCATTCTGCTCCATGTTGGAGTCTTTGCCCAGGTAAGAACCATAAGCGATGAGACAGCCTGATGCGAGGGAAAGTGAGAAGAACATCTGGCTTCCTGCTGCACCTAGAACTTTCAGCCAGCCTAGTCCTTTGAATACCTCGAAGTTCGGTTTGAACATAAATTCTAATCCAGCGCCTGCGCCCGGAAGGGTGCAGCTTCTGATGACGACGATGACCAGCATGATGAACAGTGCCGGCATAGCGATCTTGGAGAACTTCTCGATACCGCCGGATACACCGCCGATGACGATGAGTACGGTCAGAACCAGGAAGAATACGCCGAATAAGATTGCCGGCATACCGCTGCTGATAAATCCGCCAAAGAATGCGTCTGCATCAACGCGTCCGGTACCCCAGCTTGCGCCGAAGATGTCGCCTAAATTCGCGATCATGTATTTGATTACATAGCCGCCCATTGTGCAATAGAAACAAATCAAGAAGAATGGTACGAGTGTCTCAAACCATCCGTTGATTGTAAAGCGTTTGTCGCAATCTCTGTATGCTTCGATTGCCGCTTTGCCAGTCTTACGACCTAAGGTGATCTCACCCAGAATGAGTGGATAACCGACAAAGACTGCTAAAATGAGATAAATAAGTAAAAATGCGAAGCCGCCGCTTGCGCCCATTTTGTATGGGAAACCCCATAAGTTGCCTAGGCCAACAGCTGAACCGATGGATGCCATCAGGAATCCAAAGGTACTGTTAAATTTGCCTTTGTTCTGTTCCATTGAACTACCTCCTAATAAGATTAAATAAATGCATCAAAAATAATAATTTATTTCTTACTGTATTATAATCCTTCTTAGAGATAAGTGTCAACATGTATACATTTAAAATACAAAATTATCAGATAATTACAAAAAGTGCACGGTTATTTGTTGTCTCTTCACAATTTATGCCGAGTTTGTTATTTATCTATCAAAAAGGACAACAACCTCGCTTCCGCGAGGTCATCGTCCTTGATTGCATTTATTTAATCTTATTAGGTAAGATTTAAGGTTTAGAACCAGCCAAAAGCAAAGAAACTGTTCATCTGGCCAACTAGGATAAATACCAGGAATATTGGTGCAATCCATTTCAGACAGAAGTTGACGAATGCTTTTGACTTGTAACCGCTGCTGTGTCTGACTTCATCATCTATGTAGTTCGGATGAATCCACCCCAAGATGATGGTCATAATCAGACAGCCGCCTGGCATCATGAAGCCTTCTGCAAATAGATCAAAAGCATCTAACCAAGTACCAAGACCGAAAGGTTTTGGCAGAGGTCCTGCGCCCAGGGCGTCAATTGCAACGATGATAGAGCCGATCGTCGTAATTGCGATAATGGACCAGCTGATCTTTGCCCTGCTTGGTTTCTTTCCTTTGTCAATGGCTCGATCCATGAAGGCGGAAACCGCACCTTCTAACATACCGATAGAAGAAGTCAGTGCTGCAAAGAGTACCAGCAGGTAGAAAATCGTGCCGAAGATTGGACCAGCTGAACCCATGGAGTTAAACACCGTCTGCAGTGTTACAAAGAGCATTCCAGGTCCGGCGGCAGGTTCCATGCCAGCGGCAAAGGTTGCAGGAATGGTAGCCAGTGCTGCCAGCAATGCAACGGTAGTGTCCATAATTGGAACTAAAATCGCGTTCTTTTCCAGGTTTTCTTTCTTGTCTAAGTACGATCCGTAAACGATCATACAGGCAGATGCGAGGGATAAGGAGAAGAAAATCTGTCCTCCGGCGGAAGCCAGCACTGTGATCCAGCCGGTTCCTTTAAATACTTCAAAATTCGGCTTGAAGATGAATTCCAATCCTTCTGCTGCGCCAGGAAGGGTACAGCTTCTGATTACAGTAATAATTAACAGTATGGCCAGGCCAGGCATGGCGATTGTACAGAATTTTTCGATGCCGCCTGATACACCTCCCATTACGATGAGGACTGTAACGATGATGTAGATGGCTGTAAAGATCAACGCAGGAGCGCCGCTGCCGACGAAAGCGCCGAAGTACGTTCCACTGTCAGCTCCATTGACACCCCAGCCTGCGCCGAAGATGTCACCGATATTTGCTAACAAGTACTTCAGTACGTATCCGCCAAGGACACAGTAGAATGTCAGCAGGAAAAATGGTACGATTGTCGCAATCCAACCATTAAAGGTGAATCGTTTATCTAACTTTTCGTAAGAACCAATGGCCGCCTTCTGTCCTTTTCTGCCGATGGAGAACTCTCCCAGCATACAAGGATAGCCGATAAATATAGCCATTAACAGATATAAGATTAAGAAGGCGAAACCTCCGCCATTTCCCATCTTATATGGAAAACCCCACAAGTTGCCCAGACCGACAGCCGATCCTACAGCAGCCATCAAGAAACCAAAATTACTTTTAAATTGGCCCTTGTCATTACTTTTTTGCTTATCCATTGAGCTACCTCCCAAAAATGAAATAGGTTTAATAAATTGAAATATTGCATGGGTTGTAATAGCTATTATAATATTCAGAAAAATGATGGCAACACGAATTTAAGCTTTTAAGACCAAAGTACTAGGGCAAATGTGGAAAACGATACTTTAGGTTATGACAGATTTCGCCCGGTTGTGGAGGCACAATCGACGTCAATTGTAAGGACAAAGTTCTTGTGCAGCTGTCTGCGGGTGAGATTCTTACCCCTTGCCCGTGCCATTAAAATGAAAGAAAGGTGATAATAGCAGGAGGTCATTCAAACCGTACGAAAAAAGTACAAAGATACATGGTACGCTAGAGATGGGATGTGTTATAATAGTTCCGTAATGGCCTTGCCGCAAGGAAGGAACTGTTGAATTGCGGATTTCAATTTTCTTAGCAAAGGTTATCCGCAATATAATGTTTTCATGATCTTAGCGACTTCGTCGCAAGGAAAAAAACATTGAAACATGAACTTCGATTATATAATGTTCAGAGGAGTGTTCATGTTATAATCATTCCATGATTTAACGGCGTTGCCGTTCTGCCCCAAGCTTGCTTGGCTAGGCAGAACGGACAGCAAAGCGAGGTGTGGGAGCGTAGGCATATTGCGAAGCAATATGCTGCCGCAAAGAAGTACAAAATAGAGGAGATGTTAAAATGGCGATAGAAAAAGTGAAAGCGTATTTTGCGCAATTGGGCATAGAAGACAGGATTCAAGAGTTTGAGGTGTCCAGCGCAACGGTGGATTTAGCGGCTCGAGCTGTAGGCGTGGAAGGCGCCAGGATCTGTAAGACTTTATCTTTTAAGAATCTTGATGGGGAAGGATGTATTCTCATTCAAACAGCAGGCGATACTAAAATTGATAACAAGAAGTTCAAGAGCTTCTTTGGTTTCAAAGCAAAGATGCTGACGCCAGATGAAGTAGTCGCATATACAGGTCATGCCATTGGCGGCGTCTGCGCTTTTGCTGTAGAAAATCCCGACGTAAAAATTTACTGTGATCAGTCCATGAGGCGTTTTGAAACGGTTTTTCCGGCTTGCGGAAGCGATAACAGCGCGGTGGAGTTTACATGTGACGAACTCTTTCAATATTCCAACGCACTTGCGTGGATCGACGTCAGTAAAATCCCAGCGGCAGAGTAAGGAGCAGAATATAATTATGAGTGGCAAACATAAGAACGAAAGAGCCAAAAAAGAACTGAAGCGATTTTTCCTTTGTACAGTAGGCGCTTTGATCATCGCTTTCAATCTGAAAAGCTTCGTCAGAACTGGCGGGCTGTTCCCCGGAGGCTTTAGCGGTGTGACACTGTTGATTCAGCAGATTTGCGATACCTACTTTGGAGTCTCATTGCCATATACTGCAGTCTATATACCACTAAATCTGATACCTGTATATATCGGCATTAAATATCTGGGTAAGCGGTTTACCTTCTATTCCTTTTACGTTATCGTGCTCAGCAGTGTTATGACCGATCTGATCCCGAAGATTGCTATCACATATGACGTGCTGCTAATCTGTATCTTTGGCGGTATCATTAACGGGGCTGCGGTCAGTATCTGTCTTTTTGTAGGTGCCAGCGCCGGTGGTACAGATTTCATATCGATTTACTTCTCAGAGAAACGAGGTATCGATACGTGGAACTTTATTTTTATGGCAAATATATGCATTCTCATCACTGCCGGTGTTTTATTCGGCTTTGACAGAGCGCTGTATTCGATTATTTTCCAGTTCTGTACGACACAACTGATTCAGACTTTATATAAAAGATATCAAAAACATACGCTGCTGATTATCACTGACCAGCCTAGCGCTATTTACGGAAGAATTCAGGCAATTACCCATCACGACGCGACTCTTTTTAAAGGAAACGGCTGTTTTGCCGGAGCGGAACGGAACATGGTCTATTCCGTCGTTTCCAGTGAAGAGGTGGATATGATCATGAAGGAAATCAAAGAAGTCGACCCGAAGGCCTTTGTCAATGTCATCAAAACGGAGCAGGTCAACGGCAGATTTTACAGGCGGCCTAACGACTGAGGACGTATAAATCCGAAACTGTCTCAATGAACCTGGAACTACGTAGTGTGGTTCCAGGTTTTGTCGTCTAAATGGAGAAATGCGTTGACGGTGAATTGACCGTCTTCATGATGAAAGGTTGCTGTACCATAATATTTCTCCGCAATTTTTCGGATTGCCGGAATACCCAGTCCATGACTTGTGGGATCGCTCTTCGTCGTAGGAAACTTTTTATCCTCCTTTTTTGAGGGAATCGCTGAATTGATACAGTTTATATGCAGATTTCCCTTCCTATAAAAAAGTTCTATTCTGATATAGCGATCGGCGCTGTCTGGCAGAGCAAGACAGCCTTCCACGGCATTGCTGAGGATATTGACGATAAATGTGCAGAGGTCCGCATCAGCCGCTGACAGTTCGTTTGGAACATGTACTTTGTGAGTTACTTTGATATCGTGATTTTTTGCAATTTCCAAGTAATTTGTCAGGATGGTATTGATTAAAAAATGTTCAGAGTAGTACAGCGGCTTTAAGTCGGCTCTTTGCTGATTCAAAGTACTCAAATAAGCGCCCAGCCGTTGGTAATCTCCAGCGTCAAAGTAGGCATTGAGGGCTAGGATATGGTGGTTTAAGTCGTGCTTTAGCATGCGGACCTGGCTCATGGCATCCTCCATCTGCTGTGCGCTTTCTACTGCAAAACGATTTTGCAGTTTTAGAACATGGAAGTCCTTTTCTTGCTGTACCAGTTCAATATTGCGCCGAGCCATCAGACCTGCAAAGACTAGGATGATAAAGAATCCTGCATATTCATTTTGCCATGCTCCGTAAATCGGCTCGAATTTGTTGGAATCTCCTATGGTGGCGAAGAGGCTGGCGCCGAATATACTGCATACGCTTAGGATAAAGATGTTCGACCAGTTTTTTTGTAAGGACAAGCCGATCCCAGCCACAACAGCCAGTAACCCCCACATGATAAGTTTGTAGCCGTCAATAAAATATCCATATAGATTGACCGAAGACGGACAGACAGGTATAATGAACATAACACTGACAAAACAAAAGGAACAGGCTAAAAGGGTCAAAGGGCGGGCAAAATAACGATATATTCTCAAGCGGTCCAAATCGGCAGTCAGCACGCCGATAGCGGCGCACTCTGCCAGAAGGAAGAGCCGCGCAGTATCTTCTACCGCGTACCACAAGGCAGAGGATAGTCCCAGCTGCCAGACGAACTGATGAGAACACTGGACTGCAAAGGCCAGGCACAGAAAACCAAAGTGGCGAAAGAGTCCCTTTTTTGAGCGGGCAATCCATAAGACCATGGAAAAAAGGGCCAGTGTGAGAGCGGATATACATAAAATGCTGTAAACCAGGGTTCGCACGAAGAACAAACGCGTCATGATTTGAGAAGTGCCGATTGCCGGCGGATAGATCAACCCGCTGTAATAATGTGCATCGTTGGTGATGGTAAACTCTAAATGCGTGTCTGTATCGCCGACAGGAATATTCACTGATGTTCCGTCCCCCTTTGCGGCAACGACAGAGCCGTTAACCCTGAGGGTATAATCCGTATAAATTTCAGGAATCTCCATGGTGAGAGTCTGCGGATTTCCGCTGTAATGTAGCGTCATTTCATAAGTTGCAGTGTCAAAAGGGGACGTACCGCCTGGAAAGTAGGCGTAATTGGAATACTCCCCGATAAAGGCGGTTGATTCTATATCTCCGATGCGGACGCGCCAGCCGTCAATCAGGTAAATCGGATGATCCAGATCTGTTTCTGAAAAAGCAAAGACACCGTCCTCCCCATAGGGCGGTCCGGCAGTGTATTTGTTATCATATTTATAAGCGAACCCCATCAAAGCAAACGTCAGCGTGAAAACGATGACGGCTGTCAGTAATAAGAGGAGAATTCTTCCATGAGCTTTCATAAAAAACCGATAGTCCTTTCAATCTTATGCTGCATCCTGATTGCCGTGTACAGCATCCCCGTTTTTGCTGAGGATGCAGAGACAGATGTACAAACTCATTATACTCTGAACGACGAAGAATTTGAAGTGTATATTTATCCCGGCATGTCCTGGGATGAAGTTCGGGAAAGCGACAGTTATACAGAATATGCGATGTATACCAATGGGGAAGGCGATTCGCTTGGCTTTTCGGTTCGATGGAATGAAGCGGAATTCGAGGCTGGAATGGAGTCGGGGTCAGAAGCTTTTACTCTCAGCGGTACCTGCAGCCCCGACATCGACTATTGGAGCCAGTACGACAGAGAGCGTTGGCAGGCGGGAATGATAAAAATTGATAGGACCGACGTTCAACTGCAGGTTCACGTGAGGCCGCAGGGTTATGTGGCAGTGTACAAGAATACAGATGCGCCCATAACCAGGAGCGTCAGAAGCTGCACAACGTTTGAAGAGGTGAATCTCTATGAATCTGCTTACTTGGAGTCGGAGAGTCCTTACGATCCGGAAAGGTGCAGATTCAACATTGAATGGAGTGAAGAAGAGTATCTTGAGGGCATCAAAAGCGGAGCGCAGGCTTTTACCATGCATGGCAAATACACTGAGTGCGAAGATGCTGAGATGCAGGAACTGCTGGAGGCTGGCATGATCCGGGCTGACGGAACGGAAGAAGTAATCATAGAGGTAGAAACAGAACCCGAGAGTCCGAGGGTATATTATGACCCTTACGCCTTTACGGAGGATCTGCACACTGCAGTATTCCGCGATACGCCTCTTGAAGAACTAGACCTGCCTTCTGCCAGAGACCTGGAACTGAAAGGGGCAGGATACGATTACGCAGATACGAAGACTTTTGGAATAGAGTGGAATGAAAAAGAATACAAAGCCGGCCTTGCATCGGGACATAAAACTTTTCGAATATCTGGCAAATATACTTCCGCCGGCCTGGATGAAGTTGAAAAGCAATGGTGGGATAAGGGACTGTTTGTCATCGATGGCGGCAATCAGGTACCAGTAGAAGCTGTGATTACCGTGATAGAAGAGGGAGAGAAGCTTCCATACTCTGTCAGTCTGAAGAAGGATCGGGACGAATCGATTTATTCTCTCTTCACCTTTCCTAATCCAGGAAAAGTGGAAACGGTAATCTGCATGGCTTCTCTTGACGGGGAAAACTGGTATGAGTACGACGCCGCAACCTATTTGCAGAATAACGCCGCCAGTTATGAGATATCAGCATATATCTATGACGATCAAGATCAACTGATTTCAATACCCAATGATGCGCCGTCCTATTACAAGATCGTGATAGAAGGAGGCCCTTATGATGGAGAATCCGCTGTGCTCACCAGAAACCCGCCGCATGACTTGACCGATGCTGATGACGACATTTCCGGAGATCGGGGAGGCGGGGGCCAGGGCGAACACGACAGACCGGATAAAGATGATGGAGCTGTGCCGCCGGTGACGCCGCCTGAAGGAATCCCGCCAGTGGAACCGCCGCCGATTTTGCCGCCGGAAATTCCAGTGACGCCGCCCGAGGTTCTGCCTGCGCCGCCGACAATCGTTTCACCGGTAAAAGTGCTGGCTTTGAAACCTCTGACAGGTGCGGAAGAGCCAGCGCCGGCAGCAGAAGTTCGGGACGATATAATCGGGGAGGATCAAGGTGTAGTGGCAGATGCAGGCTCAAGGACTGGGGATACGAAGAACGCCGATGGCAGGAGTATCCTGAAAAAAACAGAGCCAGTGGTAAATGAGAAGAAACGAATCCCTGCCTATGCAAGTGCACTTGCAGGCACTGCAGCCCTGATGGCAGCCGGATCTCTGCTGGCATTGAGGCGAA
>OKSH01003273.1_pt1 | contig 10604 bp, 7 predicted proteins | sample 1601231 | NCBI WGS metagenome assembly OKSH01 (sample SAMEA3541596, study PRJEB24748) | human gut metagenome | biome: human gut; feature: human-associated habitat; material: faeces | place: China | collected 2012 | reverse complement strand
AGAGTGTCATCCGCGGTGGCGCGCACAGTGCACAGCTGCAGTTCCCGCAGCAGTGGGCGGAGTTCGCCAGCTCGTACTGGGCGGACGTGGAATCGGGGGCGCTCGTCTGGTCCCTGTGAGGTGTGTACCGTTGTCCCAAAAGCTGGCATTGTGACGCAGTGTCGAAACCGTTGCCTATGATGATAATTCTATTCATGTAACTGTTTACGAAATACTATAATTTCGATTTTTGTTCTATTTGATAAAGAGCCGCTTTTAGTACTTGAAAACAGATCTTTGCCGTATGTTCATCTGGTTGAAATCCCATTGACATTTGCTGATAAGGATGTATATAATTCCTAAAATCACGAAGTGCATGACTGAATTTCTTAACATCTTCTTTCAGAAATCCTACTTCACAAGAAACATCGATGAAATTATTTAACTTCCATTCGTTGAAATTACGTATTTTGCTCGTCTTGGCGTCTTTGGGTGCAGAGTGTGCTCTATTGTATATCGCTGGATATTTGCTGGCAATACCTAACAATACACCTTCTAATGTGCTGCCAATAAGAAATATCGCAGATAACGGGGCTTTGACGGACAGGCATTGCCTGATTTCGTTCAACCGTGCTTCTCGGAATTAAACAACTATCAACAGGTAATGAAGATATAGATATGTCTTTGAACTCCGCTTTTAAGAACTCTATTTCATTGGGTTGAACTTCTTTGCTTTTTTCACTATCTATATCTACGCTTTTTGCTTTCTGAAAAGTAATAGTTTGGCTTTGCCTCACAACCTGCCAACCGTCGAAAGACAAATATTGATTGAAATCGCCAATAAGTTTATCTAATTCCGAAAAGCGCGAGATAAAATTGATAGGTGCAAATAAATCTTTGATACACTTATCTAATTCTGGTTTGCCATTCAATTCTTTCAATTTGGATTCAGTATATATCCATCTTGAAGGAAATCCGGGTTCGTATAAATCGGCAAATCCATACTTATTGAAAAATACTACAAGCTTAGGCCCTGAACGATATTCTGTTTCTTCGTTAATAAGTGATCGTAATTTTTCTATTGTTTTTTGTGATATTATCATAATAACCAATATTTTAGTGCAAAAATACAGATAATAATACATTCCACATAACATAAAGCCGGGAAATAAAAGAGGAGAAGGTGTGTCGTAATGCACGATGCACCTTCTTTCTTGTTTATCACTATATAAATCGGTTTATTTTCTTCAAGCTGCGATAATTCGAAGATTTCTTTGATTTATGTGTCTCCAGCATCTAAATAAAGCGACAGTAAGCTCATAAAACCATCCAATCAGCCAGTTCATACCTTCTTTTGTCAGTTTTGCACACATCTTTTTTATATTGAAGGCAATGGCTAGGAAGGCAAAGTCCATGAAGACCTTGTCCTTTCCAAAATGTCGGAAACGTTTGTAGTTCATATTGTTTTTAATTTGTCCGAACACGGCCTCCGGTTCTATGCATCTCTGCCCTCTGTGTTTCAGTCCTTTCTCAGAGCAGAGCAGTTCTTTGGCTCTCCGCTTGTATTGTCTAAGCCTATGATTCAGTTCTATCGTCCTGTTTCCTTTTGCTTTAAAACAGCGGCATCGCAGGGGACAGCCTTCACACCTGACAGCTCTGTACCGTGCATTTTCGCTGACATATCCGGATGCGGTTTTCACATTCCTGGTGCCTATCCTCCGCATCCTTTGCCCCATAGGGCAGATGCAGAAGTCATGTTCTTCATTGTAGTAGAAGTTTTCGGCCTTGAACGGGTCCGGTTTGAATCTCGGCCGCTGCTCCATGTGGAAGTAGTTGTACTTTACGTAGGCTTCCATGCCGTTTTCGGACATGAAGCGGTAATTCTCTTCGGAGCCATAGCCGGAATCAGCAACCACCGTATGGGCCATCCGGTCATACCTGTTTGAAAAAGATTGCAGGAAAGGAATCAGGGTCAGTGTATCCGTAGGGTTCGGGAAGAGTGCAAAATCGGTGATGAACTGATTTTCGGTGCCGATTTGAAGGTTGTAACCGGGCTTCGTCTGTCCGTTGCGCATGGCATCCTCCTTCATTCTCATAAAAGTAGCGTCCTTGTCCGTCTTGGAATAGGAATTCCTCTCTTGCAGCGTTTCCGGATGGCAGTCGTATTCCTGTAGTTTGTCCCTGTGTTCTTCCAGTTCCTTCAACTGTTTGCGTTTCTTTTTCAGTTCAGTCTTTTCCTCTTTCGCGGATGGCTCGGAAACCTGTTCCAGTGCATGACGCAATTCTCCTGCCATTTCAGCCAGCATGGCCGGAGTGAACCCAACCTCCTCATTGTTCTCTGATGACTTCTCCCGGGCAATGACATCGTCTATCTGCCCTAACAGGACATGTATCTTCTTCATCAGGCGTTCACGGTTCCGCTCAACCGTTTTTCGCCAGACGAAAGTGTACTTGTTGGCTTTGGATTCGATCTTTGTCCCGTCAATGTATTCCACATTCAGGCTGATGAAGCCTTTGGAAGAGAGAAGAACTACGGTTTGCGTAAACACCTCGTTGATTTCCTTCTTCACCCGGTTGCGGAAACGGTTGATGGTAATGAAATCCGGTTTCTCATATCCGGCCAGCCAGATATAATGGATGTCACGGTGAAGGAGCTTTTCAATTTTCCGGCAGGAGTAGATGTTGTTCATATAGGCATACAGAATGACCTTGAGCATCATTCTGGGGTGGTAAGGGCTGCGCCCGCATTCCTTATACAGCTTTCTGAAACTTTCAAGATTCAAGCCCTCAACCAGGGCGTCAACCATGCGCACCGGATCGTTTTCTGCAATATCCTCATCAATTCTTTGAGGAAAAAGAACGGTTTGGTTGGGATTGTAAGGACGAAAATGTATCTTTGTCATAGTAAAGAACTTATGCTTAAAGATACAAAGTCTTTAGGTAATAACAAAGCCCCAGCTTGTGAAAGTCGGGGCTTTGTGCGTAAAAAACAGAAGGTGTGCATTTTGACACACCTTCGTTCTTTATAGAGTAATAGAAAGAATATACATTTAAAGCATAATCTATTCTTCTATGTTATCGTTTGTTAACAGTCATAGCAACTTTAATTATTACATCGTGACCATACATATCCTTGCACTTGATAGTCAATGTAGAAGGAACAGCAGCAGTCGGATTCGTTTCAGAAGACAAAGCAGTAGCCTTGAAACCTGTAATATGCTTATTATTATCTATAATTACATCAAAGTATTCTTCTTCACCATTTGCATCACTGGTCAAAGTCGCATCTGTAATAATCAGACTTGATTCATAAGGTGTACTTAACAGTTTGCTATATCTGCTATCTTTAGCACTTGTTCCAAAAATGAAGCTGTCAGCAGCAAAGTCAAGACGATCTGTACCATAAGTTAATTTTGTAGACGGCATTGCAGTGGTATAATTACCGTCGTTATCCTTATCTGTATACGGAGCGCCTAATTGTTCGCGAGTAGCCCATGCCCAAGTATAAGTGCTATTATAAATACAGTTGTAGATAGTTTCAAATCTTTCAGCTTCTCTAGTTACATCATCATAACCACCTTCAGAATTCTTCACTGAAGAAATCTTACCATAGTTGTAAACCACTGTAGTGGTATGTTTAACTGAGTTGTTGATGTAATCTTTAGCAACTTCTAATGTTTTGTCTCCGGCAACTACTACAGCAACATCTTTATTTCCATCTTTCTTAGATGTAGCGAATGTTATGTTATAGTTAGCGGCAGCACCTGTACCATAGTTGAATACTTCAGACATCTTCATAGAACCCTTTGTAGCTGTTTCAGCTGTCCAAGCGATATCATTGGCGTCATTCATAGGAATCATGTAACAATTATAGATGCCATCAGTAACCTGTGCAGTTTTAACAGAGAATCCCGCAGGAATAGTAGTAGGCAATACCTTAGTCATAGAAACTTTCATAGTGGCTAATACATGTCCTGAAGCATTCTTGATAGTCAATGTTCCATTATAAGTTTTGTTATCTTCATACTTGGTCCAGTCATCAACAGTCGGAACAGTATAAACTTTGGCAACCTTGCTGAAATCTGCCGGGAATGTATTTGGAGCAGCTGTATTGTACAGTACATTATTATTAGCATCAACAAAGATAGCATTGAATGCAGGATTTACATTATTAACCTTGTCTGTAGTCCAAGTAGCAGCAGTCGGAGCAGTTAACTTAGTCAAAGACACAGCAACCTTATCTGACTGAGTGTCAGTAACAGCTTTGTCAGTCGGATTAAGTGCAGTAACAGTAGTGGCAGTAGCATTCCAATCTGTAGCAGCATTACCTAACTGCACATAAAACGCTTTACCATCAGGATCAACTAAAGTACCATCAAAGTTTACAGCATATACACGGAAACCAATAACATCATTAATAGCCGTAGTGCTGTTGATGGTAATTTCTGTAGAAGTACCTTCAACCACTGTATTCAAACCAGAATAAGTATAGCTATTCCATGCATTCAATTCAGACGGTGCAGATTCTACCGCATTAGCCTTATCTAAAACTACATAAATACCACGGATATTTACCGGAGCTGTTACTTTATCATCGGCTGTAGACAAAGCAATTTTGATAGCCTCTCCTTGTACTGCAGGATATAATTTTTGAGTTTGACGGTCGTCTCCGTTATCTACTTTAACATTTGTATTAACCTTATCTAAAGGAATAATGGTAGTAGCCGCATCACTCTTCCAAGCTAATTCTTGATATGTTACATTAGTACCATCTTCTGCTTTAGTGAAACGATTATGAATATCCTTGACGTTTGTTGCATCAACAAAATAGTTTAAAGACTTTTCACCTACATATTCAGTCCAATCCAAAGTTAAGTCATAAGATGAAATAACTTCTCTTGTTTCAGCAGTAGACAAGGTGTTATTTACCTGTACAGCAAAGAGAATAGATTCAGTATCATTGCCAACTTTGGTTTCTGTTACAGCAGAAAAAGCTTTTTCATCATAATTCTTCAAAGCAACTGTAACTTCCCACAATCCGTTGTTTCCTGCCGCACGGCTTAATAATCCATTATATTTCTCAACTTTCTGAACAGATAAAAATTCATTCAAGTTCTGTCCTTGGCTATTAGTCAAAGAAATCATATCAGGAGTAAGAACCGCATTTGTCGGAGATACACGTACTACAAACTTGTCACCAGTCTGAACTTGTTTACCCTTAGTAAATGTTATAGCATTTGTAATACCTTCACTAAATACGTTTTCTTTTTCAATAGCAGTGGAGAAAATCAATTCATCGCCTGTAGGATTAGCAGAATACGAAGCCACCAGTTCTACACTAGTAACCATATCAGCAATCTTGCCTACAATGTCTTCTACTTTCTTAGTGGCAGCATCAACTTTTTCTGCCATTTCTTTCAATGCTGCGTCAGTGGATTCTTCTACTTCTTTTTTCAATGTCTCAATTTCTGCTTGTACAGCTTTGATTGCTTCTGCCTTTGCATCTGCAACAGCCTTGTCTGCAGCGGCTTTTGCAGCAGCGGCAGCATCACCAGCAGCTTTTGCAGCGGTTTCAGCGGCAGTTGCTTTAGCAAGAGCATCGCTTGCATCTTTTGCAGCTTTTTGGCATTCTATTATAATGGAGACAATGAAATATAAAAATACGTAAAAAATATTATGCATATTGTACATTTAGTGAAGAGATGAGCCAGATTAAAAAGGGGCAAAATCTGACCATATGCACAATAACATTGATAAAAAATAAACAATTTTTGAAAAATAGACAATATATATACTGAAAATTTGTCAAAATAGTAAAAAAGCATTAAAACAAGAGAAAAACAAGAATAAACTTATTGATTTTAACGAAACCGTGTGCTATGCTTGGAACAACGTAACGAAACTGTTTTCTAAAAAGAACGAAACATTACGAAACTGATTCGCTAATTACGGTTGGCGGACACAAACTGTATGATGCAAAAGGAGGGGATTGATTCGTTGAGATACAGGGAAAGAAAGGGGGAAGACGGAAGATAATGATACTTGATTTAGAAGGACGCCGGGCGGTTGTCACAGGAGGCAGCCGTGGACTGGGATATGGAATTGCCCAGGCGCTGCACGATTCAGGTGCAGAGGTAATCATAACCGGCAGGACCGGGAATGTGTGGGAAGCTGCCGCAGAAATAGGAAGCAGCGGACCTCCGGCTTATGGAGTGACAGGAGATTTAAGCAGGCAGCAGCAGCGGGAAACTGTCTGTGAGCAGATTTTGGAGATTTACAATGGACGTGTTGATATCCTGGTTAATGCGGCCGGAACATTAAACAGATGTGCCGCTTTTGAGGTGACGCAGGAGGATTGGAATGAAGTGTTGGAACTTAATCTGAACGCCGTGTTCTTCATGTCTCAGAGAATTGGAAGGTCTATGGCGGCCCGCCGTTACGGAAAGATTATCAACATAGCATCCATGGATTCCTTTTTTGGCAGTGTTCTGGTTCCGGCCTACAGTGCCAGCAAAGGCGGGGTTGCCCAGCTGACAAAAGCATTATCAAATGAGTGGGCGGCAGAAGGAATCAATGTCAATGCCATTGCCCCCGGATACATGGCCACGGCTCTGACAGATACCATGAAGGTAAAGAATCCTGCCCAATACGAGGAAACCACCCGCAGGATACCCATGGGAAGATGGGGGACTGCGGAGGATCTTAAGGGGCTGGCTGTGTTTTTGGCTTCCGATGCCTCTGCTTATATATCCGGGGCAGTTATACCGGTAGACGGAGGTTTTTTGGGAAGGTAGAAACGGGTGGAAACGTGTTCGTGAACACGGAGCTGTTATCAAATTAGTTGGGAGGTAGTAACATGAATATATTTTTGCAGGCAGCTGCCAATGGGATTATGGTGGGCGGAATTTATGCACTGATAGGTATGAGCCTGACGCTGATTTTCGGAGTTATGAAGATTATCAATTTTTGCCAGGGCGAGCTGCTGATGCTGGGTATGTACATATCCTTTGTTCTGTTTGACCAATGCGGTCTTGACCCCTTTGTGGCAATCCCCATTGTGGCGGTGGTGATGTTCGCCTTTGGGGCGCTTTTGCAGTCAACGCTGATTACCCGGTCCCTGCACGGCAATGACGATACCAATGTGCTGTTTTTAACGGTTGGACTGGGAATTCTGTTCCAGAATGTAGCGCTTCTTTATTTTAAATCGGATTACAGAACGGCCCAGAGTATGTTTTCCGAGAAAATCGTGCAGCTGGGAGCCATAAACTTAAGCCTTCCCAAGGTGCTGAGCTTTGTGATTCTTCTGGCGGTAACCATCCTTTTGTTTGCTTTCTTAAAGTATACCAATATAGGGAAGCAGATTCGCGCCACTTCCCAGAACAGTACCGGAGCCCAGGTCTGCGGTATCAAAACAAAGCTGGTCTATGCCACTACATACGGTCTGGGAGCAGCCATTGCCGGAATCACCGGAGCCTGTCTGATGTCCTTTTATTATGTGTTCCCTACGGTTGGCGCCGTGTATGGGACGAGGTCCTTCATTGTGGTAACCATGGGAGGACTGGGAAGCGTTATCGGAGCCTTTGTCAGCGGCATTGTATTGGGACTTATGGAAACAGTGGGTGCCGTGGTTGTGGGTTCCTCCTTTAAGGATACCATTGTGTTCCTGGCATTTATATTGATTCTGGTAGTGAAGCAGACAGTGAAAACAAGACGGGGGTAGATAGCAATGAAGAAAAAAATAGGTTCCAGACAGATTTTATTATTGATTTTACTTCTAATCGCAGCTGTGATACCCGTATTTGTCCGTACACCGTACCTGCTGTCGATTTGCGTGATGACATTTTACATGGCCAGCGCATCCCTGGCCTGGAGTATCCTGGGCGGGCTGACGGGCCAGATTTCCCTGGGACATGCCTCCTTTATGGGGCTGGGCGCATATATGTCCACTCTTTTACTGGTTAAGCTGAATGTATCGCCGTGGATCAGCATTCCTCTGGTGTTTCTGTTTGTGGGAGCGTTAACCGCATTGCTGCTGTCGCCCTGTTTCGTGCTGAGGGGGCCGTATTTTTCACTGGTTACCATTGCGTTTGGAGAGGCGTTCCGCAATCTGATGACCAACTGGGATTTTGCCGGCAAGGGGCAGGGGCTTTTACTTCCCTTTGGCGATAATTCCCTGGCTCTGCTGCGATTTAAGAGTAAAGTGCCCTATTTTTATCTGTCCCTTCTTATGGTAATAGCGGTATATCTGATTGTGCGCGCAATTGACCGTTCCAAGTTTGGATATGCCTTAAAGACAGTGAGGGAGGATGAGGACACGGCCAATGCAATCGGAATCAATCCTCTCAAATATAAGGTGCTGGCCACCTTTGTCAGCTGCGGCCTGATTGCTGTATGCGGTGTGTTCTATGCAAATTATATCCGTTTCATTAACCCGGATATCATGATTCAGGCACAGTCCGTGGAATTCGTTCTTCCGGCAGTGATCGGAGGAATCGGAAGCGTGACAGGCCCCCTGATTGGAGCTATTATTCTTACACCTTTAGCTCAGTATCTCAACTCTACCCTGAGCAGTATAGCGCCCGGAGCCAATCTGCTGGTTTACGCCATCATTCTGATTGTGGTTATCCTGTTCCAGCCAAGAGGTATTATGGGCTGGTATAACGGCAGCAAATTCAAGGTAAAGGTCAATGATATGTTTGACAGGATGGACGGTAAAAAGTAAATCAGGAGAGGAGGCGTTTTAAGTGGGCAATATATTGGAAATAAAGGATTTGAGTAAGAATTTCAAAGGACTGAAGGCTGTGGACAGCGTCAGCTTTGCTGTGGAGGAGGGCGGCATTACCGGGCTTATCGGTTCCAACGGAGCCGGAAAGACAACGGTATTCAATATGATAAGCGGCGTGTTCCCGCCTACGGCCGGCCATATTATCTATAAAAATAAAGAAATTACCGGAATGAAGCCATATCACTACACGTCCATGGGAATTGCCAGGACATTCCAGATCATGAAGCCTCTGGCTTCCATGTCTGTATTGGATAATGTTGCTTCAGGTGCTCTATATGGAAGAAAAAAATATAAATCAGTAAAAGAGGCAAAGGAATACGCAGAGGAAATCCTGCATTTTACCGGATTGTACGAGCGGAAGGACTGGCTGCCGGGAGAAATGGGCACTCCCTTTAAGAAGCGCCTGGAGCTGGCCAGGGCCCTGGCCACGGATCCTGATATGCTGCTATTGGATGAGGTTATGGCTGGCTTAAATCCCACGGAGACAGATGAGGCCGTGGAACTGATTCGCAAAATCAATGAGAACGGGACCACCATACTGCTGATTGAGCATGTAATGAGAGCAGTGGCCAATCTCTGCCAGAAAGTGGTTGTTATGCATCATGGTGAGAAAATAACAGAGGGAACGCCGGAGATGGTAATGAATGACCCCTATGTCATCGAGATTTATCTTGGTAAGGAGGAGCATTGATATGGCAGACAGATATTTTGAGGTAAATAAAATCAATGTCCGGTACGGGGACATTCAGGTGCTTTGGGATATTGAATTTACGGCGGATAAAGGGGAAATCGTAGCCCTGGTGGGAAGCAACGGGGCGGGCAAGAGCACCACGGTTAAGTCCTGCGCCGGCCTGATCAGGCCCTTTCAGGGAAATATCCGTTTGGACGGACATGATCTTACCGGAGCGGCTTGCAGAACCTTTATTGACCACGGGGTTATCCTGGTTCCGGAGGGCAGGCAGCTGTTTCCTTCCATGACAATCTATGAGAATCTGGAGATGGGAGCCAGCAGCAAGGCGGCGAAAGCGGCTAAGAAGGATACCATTGAACGGATCTATAACTGGTTTCCTAAGCTGAAAGACAGAAAGAACCAGCTGGCAGGCACCTTAAGCGGAGGTGAACAGCAGATGCTTGCCTTTTCCAGAGGCATGATGGGACTTCCGAAGCTTCTTATCATGGATGAACCCTCCCTGGGACTGGCCCCTAACATCGTGGACAACATATTTTCCATTGCCAAAGAGGTGGCGCAGGAATCCGGGCTTACCATTATCCTGGTGGAACAGGATGTGAGAAAGGCGCTGAGGATTGCCAACAGGGGATACGTGATTGAAAACGGCCAGATTACCGTATCGGGCACAGCCGAAGAGCTTTTGAACAACGATGAGGTGAAAAAGGCGTATCTGGGATTTTAGAGCGCGGTTGGCAGCTGTGTTCCTGCTGCTGCGGAAACAAACTAAAAATGAAAGATGGCCCTTATATGGGTTAATCAAATAAAAGGAGGAGAAATACATGAGGAAACAATTGGTGGCATTGACATTAAGCGCGGCTATGGCAGCGGGTATGCTGTCCGGATGCGGGGGATATGGTTCTGGTTCAGGAGGACAGAAGGATGCGGCAGAGGCAGCGGCAGCGGGGACGGCAGTTTCAACCGCGGCTGCAGGCAGCGACGGGGCGGCGGAGCCGGCAAAGGCGTCCACGGCAGATGGGGAGCCCATACTGATTGGCGCGCTTTATCCCATGACGGGAGCGCTGGCTGATTCGGGCCAGAACATGAAGGACGGCATTGACCTGGCAGTGGAGGAAATCAACGCGGCAGGAGGAATAAGCGGCCGGCCTATCC
>OKSH01003269.1_pt1 | contig 10614 bp, 8 predicted proteins | sample 1601231 | NCBI WGS metagenome assembly OKSH01 (sample SAMEA3541596, study PRJEB24748) | human gut metagenome | biome: human gut; feature: human-associated habitat; material: faeces | place: China | collected 2012 | reverse complement strand
GTGTTTTTCTGTATACAGGCGGTTTACAGATATATCCGTCCAGAAAGATCTGATTTACGGGAACTGAGTCGTCCTCTTCCTCTACAAATCTTACCTCCCTTGCAAAAACAGAAAGTACCAGACGGTTGTGTTTTTCCTCGTGGCGGTTATAGGACCGGAACTGACCGTGAATTTCTATATATTCCCCCACGTAATCCTGCGTTACATCCAGAAGTCTTTCGGATACCATGACCGGAATCCTGTCCTCTGAATCACTGAGTCTCTTTACGATCAGATCCATCACATAAAAGCCCTCTCCAAACACCTGATGACTGAAAGTAAAGCCCGTATCAATTTTCCCCATGATTGATACCTGATTGTTTTCAATAATTTTGTCTGCCATAATATAGTTCTCCTTCCTCTTTGGGTATTTTGTCTATATTAGCCTATGTACCTGCCCGGAAGTTTAGAACCAAAATCTTAAAAAATTTTTTTGAATACCTTGTAATCTGCGAAAAATGTGGTAAACTGAGGTTTTGGACAATATAAAGAAGAAACTACATTAATATGGAAAGAAAGAGGCAGAATTCCTCTGCCCGATAAAGAAAGGATTTCGATTTTTATGAAGACGAAACGCGAAGATGTACGTAACGTAGCCATCATTGCCCACGTTGACCATGGTAAAACCACTCTGGTAGACCAGCTTCTGAAACAGAGCGGTGTTTTCCGTGCCAATCAGGAGGTTCAGGAACGTGTCATGGACTCCAACGATATTGAGAGAGAGCGTGGTATCACAATTCTCTCCAAGAACACAGCAGTTCATTACAAAGACACAAAGATCAACATTATCGATACCCCAGGACATGCTGACTTCGGCGGCGAGGTTGAGCGTGTACTGAAAATGGTAGACGGCGTTATCCTTCTGGTTGACGCTTTCGAAGGCGCTATGCCTCAGACCAAATTCGTTCTGAAAAAAGCTCTTGAGCTGGATCTGCACGTAATCGTCTGCATTAATAAGATAGACCGTCCAGAAGCAAGGCCAGACGAGGTTGTTGACGAGGTTCTGGAACTTCTTATGGATCTTGGTGCTTCCGATGAGCAGCTCGACTGCCCATTCCTCTATGCATCTGCAAAAACAGGACACGCTGTTCTGGATCTGAAGGATACACCAGAGAACATGGAGCCGCTGTTTGAGGCTATTCTGAAATACATTCCGGCTCCGGAGGGAGACCCGGATGCAGACACACAGGTACTGATCAGTACCATTGATTATAACGAATATGTTGGACGTATCGGCGTTGGTAAGGTCGAGAGCGGCACTATTGCCGTAAACCAGGAGCTTACTCTTCTGAACCACCACGATCCGGACAAAAAACAGAAGGTTAAGATCAGCAAGCTTTATGAGTTTGACGGTCTGAATAAAGTTGAGGTAAAAGAGGCAACTATCGGATCAATTGTTGCAATTTCCGGTATTGCTGAAATTCATATCGGAGATACCCTTTGCGGCGGAGATAACCCGGAGGCAATTCCATTCCAGAAGATTTCTGAGCCGACTATCGCCATGAACTTCCTGGTAAATGACAGCCCGCTTGCAGGACAGGAGGGTAAATACATCACCTCCCGTCATCTCCGTGACAGACTTTACAGAGAGTTGAACACAGATGTCAGCCTTCGCGTAGAAGACACTGAGACAACTGAGTGCTTTAAGGTTTCCGGACGTGGTGAGCTTCATCTTTCCGTTCTTATTGAGAATATGAGACGTGAGGGATATGAATTTGCAGTCAGCAAGCCAGAGGTACTTTACAAAATTGATGAACGTGGCAAGAAATTAGAGCCAATGGAAATTGCCTACATTGATGTTCCGGAGGAATTTTCCGGTACCGTTATCCAGATGCTCAGCGAGCGTAAGGGTGAACTGCAGGGAATGAGCACTGCAAGCGACGGTTCCGTTCGTCTTGAGTTCCACATTCCTTCCCGTGGACTGATTGGTTTCCGAGGAAATTTCCTTACTTCCACAAAGGGAACTGGTATTATCAATACTATTTTTGATGGCTATTCTCCATATAAGGGAGATTTCCAGTATCGTAAACAGGGTTCCCTGATTGCTTTCGAGGGCGGCGAGGCTGTTACTTATGGTCTGTTTGCAGCTCAGGAGCGTGGAACTTTATTTATCGGACCTGGCGCAAAGGTTTACAGTGGTATGGTTATCGGACAGAATGGCAAGGCAGAGGATATCGAGCTGAATGTCTGCAAGACCAAGCATCTGACCAATACTCGTTCCTCTTCTGCTGATGAGGCACTGAAACTGACTCCGCCAAGAGTTCTCAGTTTGGAGCAGGCTATTGAGTTTATCGATACAGATGAGCTTCTGGAGGTTACTCCAAGCAGCCTTCGTATCCGTAAGAAGATTCTGGATTCCCGTGATCGTAAGAGAGCTTCTATTAAGAAAAATGCGTAAGGGATTATAAGAAAATAGAGCAGATAGATCTTAGGTTGAGTAAGATTTATCTGCTCTTTTTGTATATAGCAAGCTCTAAAGCTCTTTCTTTAGTTTATAGAAGTCCTTCACAGCCTTCCAGCCAATTTTCACAATCTTCTTCACATTAATGGAATTAGTTCCGCCCTGTCTGGGTTTGAAGGTGATGTCTATGAATTGTACTTTTTCTTTGTAGTGGACAAAGTATGTAGTAAACATAATGTTGGGAATGTTGAAGTCTTCCGGGAGTTTGTCGATATATTTGGCTACCAGGCTGGATTTCATCAGGCGGTACGGCGCATTGGCGTCGGAAACTTTTACACCGAAGATCATTCTCAGCAGAAAGCATACAACATTCTCTACGAATTTTCTGGATTTTCCGTCGCCACGTACAGCGCGGCTGCCGATTATTGCATCATACCGACCCCTCTGGTTCCAAAATGGCTCGAATTCGTCAGGGTTCGTCTGACCGTCTGAATCAGTCTGGAAAATATAATCGGCTTTCTGACGGATGGCATAGCGATATCCATAAAGTACTGTAGGGCCGTGACCGCCGTTTGGCTTATCCAGAGGGACAAGAAGTGGTCTTGTAGCAGCGCATTTCTGCAGAAGTTCGTAGGTGTTGTCTTTACTTCCATCGTTAATAATCACCAGTCTGGAATTTCCCTCATCGTTATGACGTTCCACTACTGGGTACCACTGGTCAATGGTTTTCTCAATATTCTCCGATTCATTATATGCCGGAATTACGATATATAAACTGGACATAACTTCCTCCCATTTACTGATTTTTCAAACAGGCTTTAAGCTTTAACAGCATATCTTTAACCGTACTTTATATATCATATTGTAACTGTTCAGTACCTTCACTGCTACACGCTTCGCGGTACACAGAAATCATGCTTTCAGCCCGAATTCTTCTGCTAATTTTCCAAACTGGGGCAAAGAGTTCATAATCGTGTCATACGATACACAATAAGCCAGTCTTACATATCCAGGGCAGGCAAAGGAGCTTCCCGGCACCATAAGGATATTGTATTTTTTGCCAGCTTCGCAGAAGGCTTTTTCATCTGTAACTGGAGATTTCACGAATAAATAGAACGCTCCCTGTGGCTTAATACATTCAAATCCCAGTTCTTTCAGTCCATTGTAAAGAGCAAGGCGGTTCTTGTCGTAAGCTGCCACATCTACCTCTGCATCTACGCATTTCGCGATTACTTTCTGGATCAGGGATGGAGCATTTACGCAGCCGATAGTACGATTAGCAATGGCTGCTGCTGCGATCAGTTCCTCGCTTCCGTCTGCCTCGTCTGGAATAACCAGATAACCGATACGCTCACCTGGAAGAGAAAGGGATTTGCTGTAGGAATAGCCTACGATTGTATTTGCATAATATTTTGTCAGATAGGGTACCTGTACGCCGTCATAGGCCAGTTCTCTATATGGCTCATCAGAAATCAGGTAAATCACTGTGCCAAATTCTTTCTGCTTCGCTTCCAGAATTGACGCAAGTTTCCTGATTGTTTCTTCTGAATAAACAACTCCAGTCGGATTGTGAGGAGTATTCACAATGACAGCACGGGTCTTCGGTGTGATTTTCTCCTCAAATTCCTTCAGATTCGGCTGGAATGTGGTAGTATCCGGTGAGATTTCCACAAGATTGCCGTCATAATTGCGTACATATGCACCATACTCCAGAAAATAAGGTGCAAAAACGATCACTTCTTCCCCAGGATTCAGGATCGTCTTAAAAGCCACATTCAGTCCACTGGCTGCTCCAACTGTCATGATCAGATTTTTCGCTGCAAAAGAAGTGCCAAATCGACGGTTCAGGGACTCTGCAATTGTCTGACGAACATCTTCGAATCCTGCATTGCTCATATAGCCATGGAGAACTGTCGGCTCTTCCTCATTTACCAGATCAATGATGGCCTGACGAACACAATCCGGTGCGGGTACACTTGGATTTCCAAGGCTGAAATCAAATACATTTTCCGGTCCGTAAATCGCGCGAAGGCGATTGCCTTCCTCGAACATCATACGGATTGCAGAATTGTTTTTTACATATGGTTTCATTTTTTCTGCTATCATTTTATGTCACTCCTCTTTTGCTTATTTCTTATTAAGATTTCTCTATTATTTCGTCTTATTTTTCCCAAATATAATCCATCCTACAAGTCCCAGCACCAGCAGACTCACAATCATCCACACGGTCAGCACAACCGGTCCCTTCGGGCTGAACATATCATAATATCCTTTCAGATAAATCACAACTACAATCGCCGGAATCACATACAGCATGTATTTCTGTACGTTTGCAGGGAATTTCAGCCCTTCTCCGGTATCCGCCTCTTTAATAAAGCGCTTCCAGCCCCAGCCATATTTGGACACGCAGAACATTACAAATACTACAGAACCCAGTGGAAGAATATTATTGGATACAATGAAATCTTCCAGATCCATGATGTTCGTTCCTGCTCCAAGCGGCTGTATTCCTGACAAAATGTTGAAGCCAAATACTGCCGGCAGAGAAAGAAGGATCATTGCCACCATGTTGACTATAACAGCTTTTCCACGGCTCCAGCCTTTTCTGTCCATTGAATAGGATATAATATTTTCAAAGACCGCAATTACAGTAGACAGGGAGGCAAAGGACATAAGTAATATGCAGAGATTCTCCCAGAAGGGATCTATCCTTTCCAAGATAGCTTCCGAAAATCGTCATAGAGCCTGCACCAATACTTAATGTAAAAAATGCCTGCGACAGTGCCCCAAAGATCACATTTCCGATTCCGATCTCGGCCATAGCGGCAAAATCCGGCACCAGGTAAAATTTCACTCCCTCCATCGCTCCGTCAAGCGTAAGAGAATGAACCGCAAGCACTACGATCAGTGCCAGAAGACATATCATCATTACTTTTGTGATTTTCTCCAGGCCACGCTGCACTCCCAAAGAGCACACTCCGAAGGATAAAACAACTACAATGATCATCCATAAAGTCATTGTACCAGCTGAATCCTGAAGTCCTGTAAAATAGTCTGCCACCTGTGCAGAATCTTTCCCGTCCAGTTTGCCGGCTGCCATTGCATAACAGTAGTAAAGCATCCATCCTGCAACCATGGTGTAGAACATCATCAGCACATAGTTGGAAACCATGCTCATGTAGCTGAAATTATGGAAGTTGGCGCCCTCCGGTTCCAGGTCGTGAAATGCCCTTGCCGTGCTTTTACGGCTTGCACGTCCTACTGCGAATTCACATACCAGTACTGGCAATCCCAACAAAACCAGAAATATCAGGTAAATCAGAATAAATGCCGCTCCACCATATTTTCCCGCCATATACGGAAACTTCCACACGTTTCCAAGTCCAATGGCGCATCCTGCAGAGACCAGGATAAATCCCAGCCGTGATCCAAATGTTTCTCGTTCTTTCAAATCGTCCCACTTGTTTTCTTTTTCATTTTATAGTGCCTGGCAGCTGCACCTTCCAGGCTTTGTTTTTGTTGGAAAGTAATAAAAAGGACCGGTTATATCCAGCCCTTTTTCATATTTTTCCCGATATCTTATTGTAACGCGCCCACACTTTTATGTCAACGCTTTTATGTGATGGGAATTTGACGTTTTAAAGTCGAAAATAAATCATTGGTGATAATTTACGATTTTTTTCGCAGTAACAGAGACCAATGTATTGGTGTCCGCAAACTTTTATACATAAAAAGAACAGTCTCACCTTAAACACCATTTTCCAGGCAAAACTGTCCTCTTTCATTATTCCTTAACTTTTCACACTAAGTCTCACCAGCGCCCTCTGCAGCTTGGCTTCAACGATCTTGTATTCCTTATCGGAAAGTCCACCCTTGGCCAGCTTTTCCTGGGCACGCTCTTTGGCTTTTCCAGCGCGGTCGGCGTCGATGTCCTCCTGCCATTCCCAGGTGGTTGCAAGAAGACTGCAATTGCCATCCATTACGGTGAGCATGCCACCGATGCAGGCTGCACTGCGGCTGGTGCCATTCTCCAGTATCACATGGGCCTCGCCCATTCCAAGAGCGGTACAGAAGTTGCAGTGTCCTGCCAGGATTGCCAGATCACCGGTAATGCTGCGGCACACAATGCGCTGCACCTCTCCCTCAAAAAGCAGGCCGTCGGGGGTACCGATTCTAAGGGGAAATGTCCTCATAGGCAGCCTCCTTTACTGATTCTGGTTATTTTTTGCTTTCTCAAATACATCGTCAATAGTTCCGGCAAACAGGAAACAGCTCTCTGGAATACTGTCGCACTCGCCATCCAGGATCATCTTAAATCCACGGAGAGTCTCTTTCAGCGGAACATACTGTCCCGGCATACCTGTAAACTGCTCTGCAACAGAGAAGCTCTGTGACAGGAATCGCTGCACCTTACGCGCGCGGCTTACTGTCAGCTTATCCTCTTCTGAAAGCTCATCCATACCCATAATTGCAATAATATCCTGCAATTCTTTATAACGCTGCAGAACTCTCTGTACTGCACGTGCAATCTCATAATGCTCCCGTCCAACTACCTCCGGGGAAAGGATACGGCTGGTGGAATCAAGCGGATCCACTGCCGGATAAATACCCTGGCTGGCGATCTCACGGGAAAGTACGGTGGTCGCATCCAGATGGGTAAATGTGGTAGCCGGAGCCGGATCTGTAAGGTCATCGGCAGGTACATAGACAGCCTGTACAGATGTGATGGACCCCTTTCTGGTAGAAGTAATACGTTCCTGAAGAGCACCCATCTCAGTAGCCAGAGTTGGCTGATAACCTACAGCGGAAGGCATACGTCCAAGAAGTGCGGAAACCTCTGAGCCAGCCTGTGTAAAACGGAAAATATTATCAATGAAAAGAAGCACGTCCTGATTCTTCACATCACGGAAATACTCTGCCATAGTCAGTCCGGAAAGACCAACTCGCATACGTGCTCCCGGCGGCTCGTTCATCTGACCATAAACCAGTGCAGTCTTGTCGATAACGCCGCTTTCCTTCATTTCATTGTAAAGGTCATTACCCTCACGGGTACGCTCTCCAACACCTGTAAATACGGAAAGTCCGCCGTGTGCTGTGGCAACATTGTGGATCAGCTCCATAATAAGAACTGTTTTGCCAACACCAGCACCTCCGAACAGACCGATCTTACCACCTTTTGCATACGGGCAGATCAGGTCAACAACCTTGATACCGGTCTCCAGGATCTCAGTTGCCGGCATCTGCTCCTCATAGGATGGTGCCGGACGGTGGATTGCCCAGTGCTCTTTCGTCTCTGGTGCCGGAAGATTATCTACCGGATCACCAAGAAGATTAAATACTCGTCCAAGGCACTCTTCTCCAACTGGAACCTTGATGGGTTCACCAGTATCTACAGCCTTGGTTCCTCTTACCAGACCATCGGTGGAATTCATGGCGATACAGCGTACCGTATTATCCCCGATCTGCTGAGCAACCTCTGCTGTGAGCTTTGTGCCTTCATGATCAATTTCGATGGCATTGAGAAGTGCCGGCAGCTCGTCATGCCCGAACCGGATATCCAGTACCGGACCGATTACCTGCACCACCTCGCCAATGTGTTTTTCGCTCATTTAGCAATCTCCTTATAGATTGAAGGGTAAAATCCTTCATAATCATCATTATTTCTGTGACTGACCATCCGAAAAATCCATATAGTGATATTTCGTTATATTTTTCACTATATCTTATTTTTTGTCCAGCCAGCACGCGGATGAATATTCTATAAACGCAAAATATCAACTAATATTGTAAGTACTGTCTCTTTCATGGCAGCAATATATTTTGCACCTATCCTATACTCCCTCCGCACCTCCAACAATCTCTGTGATCTCCTGCGTGATGCTTGCCTGACGTGCCCGGTTGTAATGCAGATTCAGCTTCTCGATCATTTCCTCGGCATTGTTGGTCGCAGCCTCCATGGCGGTACGTCTTGCAGCCAGCTCACTGGCAACACTCTCGCAAACCGCACCATAGATCAAACCAGCCAGATACTCCGGAACAATGGCATCAAATACTTCCGACGCATCCGGCTCATACAGAATCAGATTCCGGATGCTCTTTGTATCCTGTTTATCTGTCAGGTCCTTCAGAGGCAGCACCGGAATCGCTGATGGCTGCTGGGAAAGCATGGAAACAAACTTTGTGTAACAAAGATCAATGTGTCCAAATTCTCCCTTCTTAAATTCCCCGCAGAGCAGATTCGCCATCTCAAAGCAGTCTGCAACAGAAACATCGGCAATTTCACCAAAGCTTTCTGTAACACAGGCAAATCCATTTCGCTTCGAATACTCCACAGCCTTTTTCCCAATGGGAAGAACCAGGAAATCCTGATTCAAAGAGGCTGCTTCCAGACATTTAAACAAGTTGGTGTTATATCCGCCAGCCAGACCACGGTCTCCGGCGATCAGTACATAGCAGCACTTCTCATTCCCGGATTCTCTGGCATATACAGAGGAAAAATCTGTATTCCCCCGGGCAATATCCACAAGGGTCTGATGCATGGTCTCAAAATAAGGCCGGCAGACTTCCGCCCTTTCTTTTGCTTTACGCAGTTTGGAGGATGCTACAAGTTCCATTGCCTTGGTAATCTGCATAGTGCTCTGCACACTTTTGATCCGCAGCTTTACCGCTTTCATGTTTGCAGCCATAAAAAGTCCTCCTTGTCACAATTTATTTCTCAGGTCTTGTATTTACAAAATTCTCAGTATACTGTTCCAATGCGCCCTTCAGCTTCTCTTCTGTCTCCGCAGATAATGCACCTGTGGAACGGATTTCCTGCATTGCAGCAGCACCCTGTGCATCACTGTCAATCCAGGTATAAAGACCAGCTTCATAGGTTCTTACATCCTCTGTAGCAACCCTGGAAAGGATTCCCTTGGTTACTGCATAAAGAATAGCTACCTGCTTCTCAACTGGAACCGGCGCATTCTGGTTCTGCTTCAGAACCTCCACAATACGGGCTCCCTGCTCCAGTCTGGCCTTGGTATCTGCATCCAGATCAGATCCAAACTGAGCAAAGCTCTGCAGCTCTCGATACTGGGAATAAATCAGCTTCAAAGTACCGGCAACCTTCTTCATTGCCTTGATCTGTGCATTTCCACCAACTCGTGATACGGAAATACCAGGGTTTACAGCCGGCATAACACCGGAATGGAACAGCTCTGTTTCCAGGAAAATCTGTCCGTCTGTGATGGAAATAACGTTAGTGGGAATATATGCGGAAACGTCTCCTGCCTGTGTCTCGATGATCGGAAGTGCAGTCAGGGAACCGCCGCCGTGTGCCTCATCCAGTCTTGCGGCACGCTCCAGAAGTCTGGAATGGAGATAGAAAACATCTCCAGGATATGCCTCACGTCCCGGTGGACGACGGATCAGCAGGGAAAGTGCACGATAAGCAACCGCATGCTTACTTAAATCATCGTAAATGATAAGTACATCTTTTCCCTTATACATAAAATATTCACCCATTGCACATCCGGAATACGGTGCAATGTACTGCAGCGGGCTGGCTTCTGAAGCAGTAGCCGCTACAACGATGGTATAATCCATAGCGCCATTTCTTGTAAGAGTCTCAACCAGGGAAGATACGGTGGAACGCTTCTGACCAATTGCAACATAGATACAGATCGCGTCCTTCCCCTTCTGATTGATAATAGTATCTGCTGCCAGAGTGGTCTTACCAGTCTGACGGTCACCGATAATCAGCTCACGCTGACCTCTTCCAATGGGAACCATGGAGTCAATTGCCTTAATACCGGTCTGCAGAGGCTGGTTAACGCCCTGTCTCTCGCAGATACCTGGTGCCGGGCTCTCAATCGCCCTGTATTCACTTGTCACTACAGGTCCTGCACCGTCAATAGGCTGTCCAAGGGCATTTACAACTCGCCCGATCATAGCCTCACCAACCGGAACGGATACCACCTTTCCGGTGCGCTTTACGGTCTGACCTTCGCCAATACCGGAATCATCCCCAAATAAAACGATAGAAACACTGTTTTCTTCCAGGTTCTGCGCCATTCCGAAGCTTCCGTCCTCAAACTCAAGAAGCTCTCCTGCCATACAGTTGATAAGACCGCTGGCTCTTGCAATACCATCACCAACCATAAGAACCGTACCGGTCTCATTCTGTTTGATAG
>OKSH01003267.1_pt1 | contig 10618 bp, 9 predicted proteins | sample 1601231 | NCBI WGS metagenome assembly OKSH01 (sample SAMEA3541596, study PRJEB24748) | human gut metagenome | biome: human gut; feature: human-associated habitat; material: faeces | place: China | collected 2012 | reverse complement strand
AAATGAAAGAAGATATTACCATTATAGGGAGGCCCGGTGTATTGTAACAGAAATTCCCACAATTTTTCAAGAAAAAAGTAAGGAAAACCTTGATATATTATGTTAGAATAGGTCATATAAGTTAACATATGAGGAGGGGACATCATGCCCGATATAAATATCCTGGTAGTAGATGATGAAAAAGAGATTGCGGATTTGATTGAGATTTATCTTGTAAGTGATGGCTATAAAGTGTTTAAGGCGGAGAATGCCGCCAAGGGACTGGAAATTATTTCCAAGGAAGAGGTACACCTGGTGCTGTTGGACATTATGATGCCGGGGATGAACGGCCTGGAGATGTGCAAGAAGATAAGGGAAACCAACAACATCCCGATTATCATGCTCAGCGCCAAGTCCACGGATTTAGACAAGATATTAGGGCTGGGAACAGGGGCGGACGATTATGTGGTGAAACCCTTTAACCCGCTGGAACTGACGGCCAGGGTTAAATCACAGCTGCGCCGCTACACCCAGTTAAACCCAAACAGCGCGTCCAGGGAAAAGGCCAATAACGAGATTACCATTAAGGGAATGACCATTAATAAGGATAATCATAAAGTAATCGTGGACGATGAGGAAATCAAGCTCACCCCCATTGAGTTCGATATCCTGTACCTGCTGGCTTCCAATCCGGGCAAGGTATTCAGCACCGACGAGATATTCGAGAAGGTGTGGAATGAAAAGGTATATGAGGCCAACAATACGGTCATGGTACATATCAGACGCCTGAGAGGTAAGATGAAAGAGGACACCAGACAGAATAAAATCATCACCACAGTGTGGGGAGTAGGTTACAAAATTGAAAAGTGATATGAGCAGGCGCTACCATACCCGGGTTGTTACCAACATTCTGTACAGCGCTGTCATTTCCTGTCTGGTGGAAATATTTCTGGTGACCAACGTGTCCATGATCGCCAGATACATGGAAGAGTCCGGACGTATGAACCGCCTGCTTCAGGCTGTGCTGGATTACCATGTGGCGGTGGTGCTGGTCTATGTGGTATCCGGGCTGGTGCTGTTCGCGGTAACTTTTATGATTCTGCAGGAACCCTATATCCGCTATATCAGCAATATATCAGATGCGGTTCAGAGCATATCGGAAGGCAACCTGAACACCACCATTGATGTGATTGGGGATGACGAGTTCTCCAGCATGGCTGCCAACCTTAACAAGATGGTGGAGGATATCCGTGAGCTGATGGATAAGGAGAGGGAATCGGAGCGCACCAAAAACGAGCTTATAACCAACGTGGCCCACGACCTGCGCACACCCCTTACATCCATCATCGGATACCTGGAGCTGTTGGCCGGCAACAGTAAGATACCGGAGCAGATGCAGCACAAGTACATAGAGATTGCATATGGAAAGGCGCGGCGCCTGGAAAAGCTGATTGAAGATCTGTTTGGGTTTACCAAGCTCAATTATGGCAGGATATCCATGCATGTATCCCAGCTGGATGTGGTAAAACTGCTGGGACAGCTTCTGGAGGAGGCATACCCGAACTTTGTGGAAAAGAACCTGTCATATGATCTGCAGAGCAATGTACCGGTAAAAATCATAACAGCTGACGGCAATCTGCTTGCCCGTCTGTTCGATAACCTGATCGGCAATGCCATCAAGTACGGCGCCGACGGAAAAAGAGTCCTGGTAAAGATACTGGCCCAGGAGGATGTGGTGACGGTCTCCATTACAAATTACGGCTATGTCATACCGCCGGAGGAGCTGCCTCTGATATTCAACAAGTTTTACAGAGTGGAACAGTCCCGTTCCAGCAGTACGGGAGGCACGGGCCTGGGACTTGCCATTGCAAAGGAAATAGTGGACATGCACGGGGGAACCATCAATGTGACCAGCGATTTGGACGGCACCGTGTTCACGGTAAAGCTTCAGGTGAATTTTGACATCAATAAAGAGAATTTTGGAACCATTAGCTGACTTGAACGGAGAATATAGGATGAGGAAGTGTAACATGCGGATATTTCCAGAGAAAATAAAAAGGGCGCTGAAAAGCACCCTTTTTGGCTTAATGCTGGCAGCGTCTGTCACGGTCCAGTCCCTGGGTGCCCAGGCTTTGGGGACGGACAGCACGGCTGCCAAGGAGGAAACCGTGGAATCACCGGTGGCCATGGACGTGGTCTACGGTTATCAGAATACTGCGAAAAGCGGCCGTTTCCTGCCCCTTAAAATCGAGCTGTCCAGCCAGTCCGGCCAGGCGTTTAATGGAACATTGTGTATTCTGGCCATGGAGTCGGACTTTCAGGGATATAACATGAACCTGGATTATGATGTATACCGGTATGAGTACCCGGTTGAAATCGAACCCGGCGGAAACGTAAACAAATCAGTGAGCATATCGCTGGGGGCAAGGGTGGACCAGATGTATGTGCGCCTGCTGGATGAGAATGGAAATGAGGTGGTAAGCAAACGCCTGAAGCTGAATCTGAACCTGGAGACAGCAGAGCTTTTTATCGGTGTGCTCAGTGACAACCCGGCGGAGCTTCTGTATTTTAATGGTGTGGGTGTCAATTACAGTACCCTGAGGACCAAGACCATCGAGATGACGGCATCCACTCTGCCGGCGTCGGAGCTGGGCCTGGATCAGCTGGATGTGTTGCTGATAACGGATTTTGATTCCGGAAAGCTGTCAGGTCAGCAGATAGAGGCTGTGTGGGAGTGGGTCCGCAAAGGCGGCGTTCTGCTCATAGGAACCGGGGAAAGAGGAGAGGATACCCTGAGGGGCTTTGGAAAGGAACTTCTGGAGCAGCCCCTTCCCCAACCGGATGAACGTATCATCAACATGGGTGTGGAATACGCGGTGGACCGGCCGGAAGGCGCGTCCATCCCCCTGGTTTGCACGGATGTCATGCTGAAAGGCGGCACCGAGGTGCTGGGCAGCGATGAGCTGTCCGTCCTCTCATCGGTTTCAGCTGGCAGCGGACTGGTAGCCGTGGCCATGTATGATTTCGTGGACATAGAGGAATTCTGCCAGGCCAATATCTCCTATATTGACAATCTGTTTACCACCCTTCTGGGTGAAGATAAGATAAACGGGCTGGCCAGCGCCATGGACGGCAGCACATCCAGCCAGTTCTGGTCAGTCCAGGGACTGATTAATACAGGCAATATCAATAATCTTCCAAAGGTGGGGCTGTATGTGACCCTGGCAGTGGCCTATGTGGCCCTGGCCGGACCCGGCCTCTACTTCTTCTGGAAACAGAGGGGGATGCGCCAGTATTACCAGCTGTCTGTGGGGATTCTGTCCCTGTGCTGTACCGGCATGGTCCTTCTTATGGGGATGAGCACCAGGTTCACAGGCCCCTTCTTTACCTATGCAACCATAAAGGATACGGACAGGGATGAGATTTCGGAAACCACATTCATCAACATGCGGGCTCCCTATAATAAACCGTACTCCGTAACTTTGAATCCGGAATACACCCTGTACCCCATTACGGGAAGCGCTTACTACAATATGGGGCCCCTGCCCAAATTTACGGGTGAGGAGACGCCGTCTATAACCATACATTACGATGAGGAGGGAACCAGGCTCAGGTCCGACAATGTGGGCGCGTTCAACTCCAAGTTCTTTATGATGGAGCGCCGCACGGAAAACGGACAGCAGGAGGGATTTACAGGCGATGTGAATTCCTTTGACGGTAAGGTGACGGGAACCCTGACCAACAACTACAGCCAGGAAGTGGACAATGTGGCCATACTTCTGTATAATCAGATGATTCTCATTGGCCACATGGAGCCGGGTGAGACTGTAAGCCTGGACGGTATGAAGGTCATATACGGAATCACTAATTTCGGCTATGCCATGGCAGAGCAGATTACAGGGGCTTCCCGCTATAAGGAGGATAAGGATATACGGGATGCGTCCTATGTGCAGGCATTGGAGAGGACCAACCTTCTGTCCTTCTATATGGGCAGCTATCTGTCAGGCTACCATTCAGAGGCCAGGGTACTGGGATTCAGCAATGAGAAGGAGGAGACAGAATTTTTAAAGTCCTCCAACTATGAGACGTATGGTTCCACCCTGCTTACATCCTCCATTGATGTCAACTATGAACAGGATGGCATGATATACAGGTCCGCGCTCCAGAAGCAGCCCAACGTGCTGTCCGGCGAGTATTACGAGTCCAACAACAGCATGTACGGCCTGACTCCGGTTATGTTAGAGTATTATCTGGGAAATGACATCGAGGTGGAGAAGCTGTCCTTCCACCAGATGAGCGATGAGGTGGTGCAGAGCATGCGGTATTATTACACGGTGCCCTTTGCCGGCAATATGTATTTCTATAATTACAATACCGGCACGTATGATTCCATGGATACCCATGTCCAGTCCTATGACAGGGAAGATCTGGAGCCATACCTGTCTCCGGGCAACACCCTGACCATCAAGTATGTGTACGATGCCACAGGCGATTACACCTGGAATATCATGCTGCCCATACTGACTGTCACAGGAAGGAGTAAATAATGCTGGAGATAAGAGGATTACACAAGATATACGGAAAATACCACGCATTAAGCGGCCTGGACATGACGGTGGAGACCGGCGCCCTCTATGGGTTTGTGGGGCCCAACGGAGCCGGAAAGACCACTACCATTAAAATCATGACAGGACTCCTGGAGGCAGAGGAAGGCAGGATTACCATAAACGGCATGAACGCCCGTTTTGACCTGGGAAAGCTCAAATCCATGATTGGCTATGTACCTGATTTTTTCGGGGTTTACGATAACCTGACCGTGTCGGAATACATGGAATTTTTTGCGGCCTGCCACCACATAAACGGTCTGGTGGCAAGGAAACGATATACGGCCCTGCTGGAGCAGGTGGGGCTGGAGGATAAACTGGATTTCTTTGTGGACGGACTGTCCAGGGGTATGAAGCAGAGGCTGTGCCTGGCCAGGGCCCTGATTCACGATCCGGCCATCCTTATACTGGATGAACCCACATCAGGTCTGGATCCCAGAACCCGCTTTGAGTTCAGGGAAATATTAAAGGAGCTCCAGGAGTCGGGTAAAACCATAGTAATCAGTTCCCATGTCCTGTCTGAGCTGTCCGAGCTCTGTACGGATATAGGAATCATAGACCAGGGGAGGATGGTGCTGGAGGGAAATATAGACGATATCCTGTCCAGGGTCAATACCTCCAACCCGCTGGTTATATCTGTGTTCACCAACATAGACAAGGCGCTGTCCATTCTTAAGAGCCATCCCTGCGTGCAGACTATATCCCTGCGGGAGCAGGATATCTGCGTACGGTTTGCAGGTGATGCCCAGGACGAGGCCCTGCTGCTCCAGCAGCTCATTGACAGCGATGTGCTGGTTAACGGATTCACCCGGGAAAAGGGAAGCCTGGAATCCGTATTTATGCAGCTGACAGAACATGAAGAGGAAAGGGTGGTGTTGTCTTATGATGCAAAATCCGGTCTATAGCCGGGAGATGAAGGTCAGTTCCAGAAGTATCCGGCTGCCCCTCATTATCGTGCTGTTCAACGGAATCCTGTCCATGGTTACACTGCTCAACATGTATTCCGCCGTGGCCCAGGTAGAGTCCACAGCGGTTATCCAGTACAGCAGCTTTATGGATATGTATGAGTTCGTCACCACCATTGAGTTTATACTGCTGATGTTTATAGTGCCGGCCGTGACAGCGGCCAGCATAAGCGGGGAGCGTGAGAGGCAGACCCTGGAACTGATGCTCACCACCCAGATGACGGCGTCACAGGTGGTAATTGGGAAGCTGATGAGCGCGCTGAGCACGCTGCTTTTGCTGATTGTGTCCAGTTTCCCGGCAGTGGCCATGGTATTTGTCTATGGGGGAATCACCTGGCAGGACATCCTGTCCCTTCTTATGTGCTATATAACAGTGGCCTTTTTTGCGGGAAGCCTGGGAATCTGTTTCTCAGCCCTGTTCAAGCGGTCAACCATATCCACGGTAGTTACCTACGGAGTTCTGATAGCCGTGGTGGCCGGGACATACTTCATAAATAAGTTTTCGCTCTCCCTGTCCTCCATGAATATAAACAATTCTGTGGCGGCTTATGGATTCGGGGAAAATGTGGTCAAACCATCATCGGGAAATGTGATTTATCTGCTGCTTATTAATCCTGCGGCTACATTTTATACCATCATAAACGGACAGATGGGAGGCAGCGCGCCCACAGCCAAGATGGCGGGATATTTTGGGATGCAGTCCACTGGTTTTGTGATGGAGAACTGGATTATCATCAGCATTGTGATTCAGCTGTCCATAGCAGCACTGATGATTTGGGTGGCTATCAAGGCAGTGGAGCCGGTTAAGCGCAGGCGCAGACAGAAGAAGGCAGCTAAGAAAGGGGATTAATCATGGGAATCATTAAAGCAGTTACCACAGCAGTGGGAGGAGCCCTGGCAGACCAGTGGCTGGAGGCCGTAGAGCCGGATGATATGGGGGACAGAACCGTCTTTGTCCGGGGCGTCCAGGTGCGCAGGGGAAAGGGGTCTAATACAAAGGGGTCATCTGATATCGTGTCAGACGGTTCCGTCATCCATGTGTATCCCAACCAGTTTATGATGCTGGTGGACGGCGGAAAAATAGTGGATTATACGGCGGAGGAAGGCTACTACAAGGTCAGCCATTCCTCCATGCCCTCCATGTTTAACGGGCAGTTTGGAGAGGCTTTAAAGGAGTCATTTAACCGTATCCGTTTCGGAGGCGTGACACCGGGGTCCCAGAAGGTATATTATGTCAACCTTCAGGAGATAAAGGGTATTAAATTCGGCACCCGCAACCCGGTGAATTATTTTGACAACTTTTACAATGCAGAGCTGTTCCTGAGGGCCCATGGAACGTATTCCATCAAAGTCACAGACCCCATTAAATTTTACGCTGAGGTCATTCCAAAGAATGCAGACCATGTGGAAATAGACTCCATCAATGAGCAGTACCTGTCGGAATTCCTGGAGGCTTTGCAGACATCCATCAACCAGATGTCGGCAGACGGTACCAGGATATCCTACGTCACATCCAGGAGCCGGGAGCTGGGACAGTATATGGCCCAGACGCTGGATGAGGAATGGACCCGGATGCGGGGCATGGAGATACAGGCAGTGGGTATTGCCAGCATTACCTACGACGAGGAATCCCAGAACCTGATTAACCTGAGGAACCGGGGCGCTATGATGAGTGATCCGTCAATCAGGGAGGGTTATGTGCAGACTACCATTGCGGAGGGGCTTAAAAATGCAGGTTCCAACGACAGCGGAGCCATGGCCGGTTTTATGGGCATGGGGATGGGAATGCAGATGGGCGGCGGCTTCATGGGCGCGGCATCCAACACCAACATGCAGCAGATGCAGATGAACCAGGCCCCGGGCCAGATGCCCGGAAATACCGGAATGCCGGGGATGGGAGGCCAGCCGGCGGGAGGTCAGCCGATGGCCAGCCAGCCAGTGGGCGTCCAGCCGGCCGGAAGCCAGTGGGCTGTGCCCAACCAGATGGCCGGAACGCAGCCGGGCAGCGCGGGAATGGCCGGCCAGATGACCGGAACACAGCCGGGCAGCGCATGGACCTGCCCCGGCTGCGGGACCTCTAATACGGGTAAGTTCTGCGGCGAATGCGGCCATCCCCGTCCCGATACACCGTGGACCTGTGCCTGCGGAAACATCAATACAGGAAAATTCTGCAGCGAATGCGGGAAACCAAGGCCTTAAATGCTGTGATTACAGGAGAGAGAGAATATGGCAGCCATAACCTACAAATGCCCCAACTGTGACGGAGGCCTTGTATTTGACCCGTCTTCACAGAAATACCACTGCGAATACTGCCTGTCTGATTTTACCCAGGAGGAACTGGAAAGTCTGAGTCAGGAACTGGTGCGCAGGAAAGCGGAACACCAGGAACCGGGACTCCAGGAACAGGACCGCCGGGAACAGGAGCGCCGGGAGCCGGGCGGTGCAGGGGCACAGCCGGTTCTTTATACCTGCCCCAGCTGCGGAGCCCAGATTGTGACGGACGAAACCACTGCAGCGACTTTCTGCTATTACTGCCATAATCCGGTGGTGCTGGCAGGACGGCTGGAGGGGCAGTTCAGACCGGATTATGTAATACCCTTCCAGATAGACAGGCAGAAGGCGGAGGAGATTTTTTCCCAGTGGATAGGAAGAAAAAAGTATGTGCCGGAGACATTTTACAATAAAAAACAGATTGAGAGTATGAGCGGGGTTTATTTCCCGTATTGGCTTTACAGCTGCCGGGTGGACGGGGAGCTGGACGCCCAGGGGACCAGGCTCAGGACGTGGGATACCGCAGGCATGAGGTATACGGAGACAACGGTATACGACGTAAAACGCCAGGGAACCATGGAGGTGGACCATGTGGCCAGAAATGGCCTGAGAAAGGCCAACCGGCAGCTGGTAGACAGTGTGCTTCCATACAGGATGAATGAAAAAGAGGATTTCTCCATGGGTTATCTTTCCGGATTCCTGGCCGAGAACCGGGATATGGAAAAAGAACAGTTTGTGCTGGACGTGCAGACAGAGGTCAGGCAGTTTGCCCTTCAAAGCCTCCAGTCCCAGGCCGGGAACTATGATTCCATGAATATCAGGCAAAGGGAAGCAAAGCTTTTGGACGAGGTGTGGAGTTACGCCCTTCTCCCGGTGTGGACCCTGACCTACAATGACAAAGCCAGGGGGAAAATATATTATTTTGCCCTGAACGGCCAGACAGGGAAGATATGCGGCCAGCTGCCGGTGGATCCTAAGAAGCTGGCGTTGCTGTTCCTTTCCATCTTCCTGCCGCTTTGCATATTGTTTCTGATAGGAGGGTATCTGCTGTGATGATGGGGTATGATATGGGAAAATGCTTTCACAACAGGAAACATCCGGTTATTGCCCCATGGATCCGCATGGTGGCCCTGACCGCTGCATGGGTGGTTCTCTGGGCAAATCTGGGGATGGTTACCAGCATGGGCGCCCAGGCCGATACGGGCCAGAGGCTGTTTGATGAGGCCGGGCTTTTATCCGGGGAGGAGCAGGAACGGCTGGAGGAGGCCCTTAGCGTCTGCAGGACGAAGACCGGAATGGATGTGTCGGCAGTGACTGCCTATAATGACGGCGTCCGTTCCGCCATGGAATATGCGGACGACTATTATGATTACAATGATTTCGGCACGGGCCGGGATAAGAGCGGCGCGCTGGTGCTCATCTATATGGATGCGCCGGGACGGCGGGGCGGCGAATGCTGGATATCCACTTCAGGCAACATGATACGTATCCTTACGGACAAGCGCATTGACCTGATACTGGATGACATGTACGATTATCTGGGAAGCCAGGATTATTATGGAGCCATCCTTGCATTTGCCAGGGACATTGAGTACTATGTGGACAAAGGAATCCAGGCCGGACAGTATAATTATGATACGGAGACAGGGGAAATCAGCATATACAGAAGCATACGCTGGTATGAGGCTGCATTTGCCGTCATCGCGCCGGCCATGATAGCGGGAAGCGTGTGCCTGGGAATCAAGGGCCGGTATTCCATGAAGCAGTCTGACCGGGAACGGGCCAACAGCCTTCTGGCCTACAGGGCAGATGCAAAGTACCGGTTTGGGGATGTCAATGACATACTGCTGAACAAATTCGTGACCTCGGCGCCAATCCCAAGGGCGGACAGAGGCGGCTCAGGCGGATCTGGTTCCCCGGGCCGCAGCTCCACCCACCGTTCCAGCAGCGGGCGAAGCCATGGGGGCGGAGGAAGAAGATTCTGAATACAAATCATGTTTTGTGCACACTTTAAAGGTATGTGCGATATAATAGGGTATAGATATGATTCAGGCTTATCTACCCAATCTGATGCTGCCTGGCATAAATAAGCTGATATCCTGTATCGTGTATCATCTTATTTACGCCAGGGTGTGTTTGAAAGCGGCTTTCCGTCAGAGGTGCGTCCTGCAAAGTGGGGCGTGCAGACGGCGGGAATGAATGTCCGGACACACCCTGGGAAGCACTATTGTACCGCGCATCCAGCTGGTGCTTTATAATAGATCACAGGGCAACCTGGGCGGTGATGACGCACTGTAAGCGTTGTTGCCGTTTACATAACCAGCTATCCTGGAATGCAGAGGAATTTGGCAAGATGAACTATACCTATATACTTACCTGTGCGGACGGTACGCTGTACTGCGGCTGGACCAATGATCTGGACAAGCGTCTGAAGGCCCATAACGCGGGCCGCGGAGCCAAGTACACCAAGCCCAGACGGCCGGTGGCGCTGTCTTATTATGAGGCATTTGAGACAAAAGGCGAAGCCATGAAACGGGAATATGCAATCAAGCATATGACCAGGAGACAGAAAGAGATGTTGATTCAAGGGAACCGGGCTTGTACAGGCTTGCGTGCGGACTGATGCGGGAAAATGAAGATAAAGATAAGGTTAAAGCAAGATAGGATTAAAGCAAGATAGGGTTAAAGCAAGATAAGATGAAAGAAAGATAGAATCTAATAATGCCTGCAGCCATAAGAATGGATGAGTTTTTTGCAGGCAAGGATACAGGCACCGGATGCCCGGCGTCCTGCGGCAGG
>OKSH01003260.1_pt1 | contig 10639 bp, 2 predicted proteins | sample 1601231 | NCBI WGS metagenome assembly OKSH01 (sample SAMEA3541596, study PRJEB24748) | human gut metagenome | biome: human gut; feature: human-associated habitat; material: faeces | place: China | collected 2012 | reverse complement strand
AAACTTTCTGAGCAAAACTTTAATTTTTTCTTAATTTTTATCCTATCAAAAATTATAAAAACAGCCCGCTCTGGCGCGTTAAATACACCATAGCGGGCACTCTCCTGCGGCTAAAGGTCTTATTCCTGCAGAAGCTTTATTAAATTCATCAGTACCTCATCCCCGGCATATTTTTCCTGATAAACAGCCATCTGGCTTCGATATATTTTAGGATAAAAAGAAATCCAGCGGACATTCTCCATTTCTATCTTTAATGTCTCAGGCAAGATGGCAAAACCAATTCCTTTGGACACCATTTTCACTAATGCCAGAATATGACCTGTCTCGCAGACAACAGTGGGGTGATAGCCAAGGGATGTAAATAATCGTTCTGTCGTCATACGCATGGTTGTTCCCGGATTAGCCAGTATAAAATTTTCATTCTTTATGAATTCCATATTCAGGTTTCCGTGCTTACTCAGTATCTTTTTCTTAAAGTCACCTGGTGCGGCCAGTAAAATTTCTTCTTTACACAGAGACTGGTGCGGTAATCGGACCGTTTCAAAGGAATCAACTGCCGTCAGAATCATAGCATACTGATTCATGTTTAGACCCCCAAGCAATTCCCCTGCGTTTCCTTCAATCGCTTTAACAGAAACCTCCGGATACATCTCTTTGAACTGATGATATCTGGAAGAAAAAAGGTCGAACCCTGTCTGAGAAGAAATACCAATTATGTAATGCTTTCCTGCACAAGGGCTGAATAACCGGATATCATGGTGTAGCTTATCACGGATCTGAAGAATTTCCTTGGCTGCTTTGAGATAGCATTTTCCTGCCTCAGTCAGCTCCAACCCTTTCTGGCTCCTGTTAAAAAGGATGACTCCCAGGGAATGTTCCTCATTGGAAAGTCCCTGGCTCAACGTAGACTGCGTAACCTTAAGCCTTTTTGCCGCCCGTGATATGTTCTTTTCTTCTGCAATTACCGTAATATATTCAATCTGTTTTAAATTCACTCTTTATCCCCCAATACTACATCACAAATCTTAACTTTGCCTTCTCTCATACATCTTACTATACAATAGACAAATTGTTTCAACAAGCTGAGGGGGGACTTGTGCATTTAGAAAAAACACAGCAGTACAGAATCTCTCCGCACTGCTGTGTCCCTTCACTTTATAGTTAATAACATGTCTTACTTAATATGCCTTCTTCTGTCAAATACCGATAAGGTAAGAACGATTCCTGAAAGAAGGAATGTCAGGCTCATTCTGTCCAATACATTTCCGGTTTTTGGAAGAGGAGCTAACGGTATCTCACCGTCATCAATAACTGTCATAGGTGCTTCGGCCAGCGGAACCTGAGTTTCCTCCAGGGTAACTGCTCCGGGGCCTCCATTTGTGGATACATACCTTCTGCCTGATCCGCCTCCTGAGCTGCTGCTTCCGCTGGAACCGCCCGGTCTGCTGTTGCCTCCGGTATCCGGTGGGTTACCGCCTGCTGCGGACCACTGGGCTGCAAACACTACGTCATGCTCATACTTATTGCTCCTGATTTCATTTAAATCATCAAACGAACTATTTATATCATCCATAAGCGCAGTCCATCCGGAAAGTGCATAGCCGGAATTGGCTTCAGCCGTAACGGCCCCGTCAGGGCTCACCCCATCCTCCCAAAATACAGGTTCTCCGTCCGCTCCAATAACAATGCGTCCATCTGAATCAAGCTCTACCAGGCTCTTCCACTCCGTAACGGTTCCATATGCCCCTGTACCGCTGTTCCGGATACGTCCCTGCTGCTCGTTGGAGGATTCAAAGATAAACTGAATCTCATAGGCATCCGGAATTCCATCGGGCTTTTTATCCGGTCCATCGTTATCTGTCATGTAGTAGACGGTTATGGTTCCATTTTCCCTGACGCCCTGAACAGGTTCATAGGACTTCTTGAGCATTCCGGTATAGATATAATGGTTTCCGTCTGCCCCGTCGATTGATTCAGGAATCAGTCCATTCAGCCTGCCGTCTGCTTCCGGATCCGTCCCAAAGGGCACCTGTTCCAGAAGCTTTCTGTCAAGTATATTCGCGGGAAATTCCTTGTCTGCCATCTCCACATTTACAGTATACATATTAATATCCCAAACTGCTTCAAAGGTAACACTGCCCGTAAACTCATGGTTGTTGATATCCGATGCCTGATATAACTGATTGGTCTTAAATCCCGTATCCTGGGATTCCACGACTCTCCATCCGCTGAATCCGCTTCCCTCCAGTGAAGGAATCAGGTTGTCTGTAATCACCCCATATTTCTGCAGGCTGTAAGTCAGCAGCGGGTCCGTAGAATCATTCAATGTTCCGCCCTTCAAATCAAAAACAACTGCTATGCTGTGCTTCAGCTCTCCGTCCACATGCCATTCATATGGGTCGCCTTCCTCATACTGGATCCTGTACCATATGATATCGTCCATGGAATAGGTCTTACCGTCCATGGTAAATGTATCGTTCTCCGGCCACTGCGCTATGCGCTCTAAAACCGCCTCACTGCTCTGGTTCAATTCACCTTCCGGCGCCGGTACCATCACCGGATTCGCATGAAGGAATCCTTCCCCGAACAATGCATAGTTGTAAGAGGGATCCGGAACATTGCCGTCCGGCCTTGCAGCCTTGTCTTTTCTTACAAAGAAGCCGCTCTTGACTGTATCTTCCTCAAATACAGCTGTATATATCATATTCTTTGTAACCGTATCAGGAAGCTGGCTTTCCTGCAGGACCGTTCCATCCATACCCATCCAGCCTGCAAACCGCATTGTCTCATCTATTGGCGTCTTTTCACCGATAAAGCGCTCCAGCCTGTCATTGTATTTATAATCACTCTTTGACTGCTCTGTAAAAGCTCCTTGACTGCCCGGCTTATATGTCACGGTAAACTGCTGCTTAAAGTAAAGTTTTAATGTAGTGGAACCGTCCTCCTTCACCTTGGCTTCTGTGATGTTCCTTCTGCTTGTATCCAGAACATAGGTGCACTCACTCTCAACCTTATCCGCCAAATCCTGTTCTGTTACTTTGGCCATCCCATGAAGAGGAACGTCATTTCTTGAATCCGTGTATGTGGGCCGGAATTGATAACGCCCCTGGGACTGCATGTAAAACTCCACATCGTAATGAATGTTCTTATTGTCAAGGAAATTAGCTGTAAATACAGTGTCGCAGTAGAACTTATGCGCAGCTATGTCATCTGTATCATCAAACACATAATTTGGTATCAGCGTTTTATAGCCGGGTTGGCTGGATTTCCAATTGTTAAATGTAAATCCGTCATCCGCAAGGTATTCCACTCCATCCGCAGTCGGCCTTACAGGAGCGTACAGGCTCAGCTCTCCGGCGGAATCTCTCCGTGTAGCCACCTCCATGACAGTTCCTGTCATGGCGCCGTTGGCACCGGCCCTGTAGGTAAAGGTTACCTGGTACCGGTCCGGTATGCCGTCGGGATTTGTAGGCTTGCCGCTGTCCTCCGGATTCGTCTCTCCTTTTTCATCAATGCCGTAGTAGACATTAACTACATTGGCCAGCGGATTAAGGGAAACCTTTTTGCCGTCCCCGTCAATGTGGTCCAGGGCATAATGGTGTCCGTTCTTATCCAGGGCAGGTGTCTTATCAAACACAATGTCTGAACCATACTCAGCATTTGTCACATGCTGCGCGTGTTCATACTGCCTGTCAATGCGGAAATCCCCCCGGTCATTCTCAAAGAAGTAATTTACCGTATATTCCAAATCCTGACGAATCCGGCTGGTGACCGCCACTTCATGGTCCCGGGTACGTGACAGGGACACATATCCCAAAGCCACCGCCCTTTCAAACTCTGCTCCCTGAAGAGACTGGCCGTCCACAGTGATACTGCTGATGGTGTAACCTGTATCCGCGCGGAACCTTACCAGCATGGGACGGATTGCGTCATATCCGTAACTTCCGCCCTGGCTGATGCTGGAGTGTTCATCCGAATCCGTAATCAGGGTATACCGCTTGGCCTCCGATGTCACATAGACAGAGTGGCATTCCTTTCTGTCAACGCTTACACTGCCTGCTTCAATGGCATCCTGCAGTTCCTGTCCCTTTAGAGGACGGGCATCTACAAATACTCCGGAAATTCCGTAACCTGTTTTTGCCTCAAAGGTAACCTCTATGGATGCCTCCGGGTCATAGCTGTACGTATAAATCCTATCCTGAGGGTATGTAATCCGGCTGTGCAGGTCTGCGCCGGTGGTAAGGGCATATTCCATGGGACTGGTCTCTACAAATACGCTGTGGTCGCCCTTGCGGTCCACTGAAACAGAATGAGAGGCCAGTGCCTTCAGAAGCTCCGCTCCCTCCAGGGAAACGTCATCCACGATCACCTTGCTGACTCTGTAGCCTGTATTAGCCTTGAACTTAACCACCAGGCATTTGTCCGAATCATAGGTAAAGGTGGTAACCTCCTGTTTAGGTTCTGTAATCCGGCTGTTTTCATCTGCCCCAACGGTCAGCTTGTATTCATTAATCTTACCGGTGACAGATACTATGTGGTCACGGTCCCGATCCACTTCAATGTATCCCCTGGAAACCGCCTCCTTCAGTTCATCTCCTCTGTATTGGTGTAAATCCACCCATATGCCGGATATGGAGCAGCCTTCCTTGGCGCCGAATTCCACCTTAAGTTTTTCCGTTCCATCGTAGGTGAAATCCATAGATGGGGCAATCCAGCTGTTATGGTCTGAATATGTGGTCAAATGATAACTGTTTATCCTGGTGGTCACTTCGATGGTATGGCTGCTCTTATAATCAAACAGGTACGCCCCGGCCGCTATGGCGGCTGTCTTTTCAAACCCGCTTAATTCTTTTTCATCTACAATGATATTCTGTATCTGGTAACCTTTCTTTGCCCCGAATTTAACCTTATACATGATGAACTCTTTGTACTCATAGCTCTTTGTCTGAGGGTTAATCCAGGAATTTTCATCTGCCCCGGCCGTCAATGTATAGAGTGTCTTATCTGCCTTGACGAACACTGTGTGGTCCTGCTTACGGTCCAGTATTATATGACTGTAACCCTGCTGGTCCGGCTCGGCCAATATGGCCTGGATTTCATCCTTTGTGAAGGATTTTCCATCCACGGTAATGCCGGTAACCGAATAGCCCTTGTCTGCTTTAAATTTAACATCCAATGTATCCGTGTCACTGTAGGAATATTTTGTACCCTTAGTAATATCAGCATTCTCAGCCCTGGTTATAAGGTTATATTCCGTCCTGACAGAAGTAACCGATACATAATGGTCCCGTTTGCAGTCCACTTCCACCCAGCCGTTCTGCACAGCCTCATTCAAAGCTTTTCCTGACAGATGTACGCCATCCACCGCGACACCGGATATCCGGTATCCCTGCTTGGCCGTAAAATTTACCCTGATAAGAGAATCTGCGTCGTAAGTATATTGTTTGCCCTGGTCAATGGCAGAGTTTGCATCGGAAGCCGTGGTAAGCGTATACTGTTTGGGCATCCATTTGGCAATGAGGACATAGGTAACCGGATTTATATTTATATCCTTCCAAACATCACCCACAAACAGACTGTCACCCTGCTGATATATCTTACTGCCGGCCTGATTCACATTTGTCTCAGCCAGTTCCCATCCAATAAAATCAAAATGATTCTTTTTCAGGTTCCCTGAACCCTTGATATCAATATAGCTGTTTCCATTCCTGATTGCAGGATGGGTATAGGTTCTGTAGTCAACCGGAGCCATTCCTTCTGCTCCATTGCCGTCATACTTTACCTTAATCTTTGCAGGCGTTGCCTGAATTTTAAATTCCCTGTATTGGTAAGCATCATCCCTGTAAGAGTAATGGAACTGGTTGGTACAGCCCATGGATACTGCTTCCGCATTTGCATCCGAAAAATCTCTGCTTGTATGCTCTGTAGAGATGATTGAGGGCGCGTCTGCAATATCCACATAGATGCCTTCTTCAAACCGTGCTTTTGCCAACTCTGCCTCGGACCTGCCGTTTCTGTGCTCAAAGGTGGTAGGAGTCACATACCCGGTGGCCGGTTTTACATAGAAGGACACCATGTCTGTTCTGTCAGTCTGAAGGACCTGTCCTCTTTCCATCTCCATGAGTCCGCCGCCGTTGATGCTGTACCATAATGATATGTTGGAGGAATCCTGGTTGAATTTGAAATGGAACTGGTTGGCTGCTTCATTGACAATGATGTTGAAATAATCACTGTGCACTACGTTTCCGTACCATATACTGGCCCTTTTACCGGCTTTCAGCGCTTTAACATCCGCTGCTGAATACCATTTTCCATTCTCATTGATATCCTTCACGTTTTGGATTGAAACCACCCTTGGATCTGATACGAACCATGAGCCTCCATATCTTCTGTCTGCTTTTACCCGGAACGTCTCGTCCTTACTTACTTCCACGGTAGTCCTGGTTATATTTTCTTTGCTTATTACCGCATAGATGGAGAAATGCTCTGCCTCAAAGCTTAACGCATCCACCGCTCTGCCGCCGGACACATCCACTGCGTCCCGGACCTCCTTTAAAGCCTTCACATCCGCGGCTTCTGTCTCCACATGAACAATGGACATTTCTTCGGCAGTCTGGCTGGCTTCCTCTACAGGAATTCCTGAAAATGTAACTGTCACAGCGCCTTCCTGGTTCCAGATTCCAGCATCCAGCTTCTGGCTTCCAAGCCACAAATTTATATCATAAGCAGCCACTGATGAAACCTGCTTTCCCTCTTCAGAAGCAGCTTCCTGGGCATTTTCCCGTATGGAATCCTCAAGAGCAGAATCCACCCGTTCCGCAGAAGCGGTCACGCCTTTTGGCAATACGCCTTCAGGCGCGTAAAGGTTTATAATCATACCATCATTCACCACAATGGTATCAGAAAATTCCGGATGTTCGTCTGTTTCAGTGGTATATACCTCAATCTCCAGTTCATCCGTCACATCCTCTATGGTGAACCAGGATATATCTTCCGCCGAGTTCCCCGGATCTGCTGAATCCGGGTCAGCTGAATCCCCCGGGGCTCCTGCCTCTAAGATTTCACCATTGGCCGATACTGACTGTATATCATAGCCAACCTGGGTTTTAACGCCAAATGTAAGGCTTCCGCCTTCCTCAACACCGCGCGGTCCATCTACAATGCGGGCTGTTCCCTGTGAATAGACAGCATATGTTACCTTATAACCCTCGAAATCATTCAATGCTTTCAGCGTATTGACCGTGGTGGTATAAACCCTGGCCGTGCTGCAGTACCCGATTCCCACAAGGTCATCGGATGTGGCTGCTTTCACCTTATGGACATCTTCTGCCTCTGTTTCCTCCGGTGTACGGGATGGCTCTGTCTCTATGGTAATCACAGGTGTTTCATCAGTTATGATGTCTCCCGTTGTTTCAGCCGGAGAGGACTCTTCTGTTTTCCCTTCCTCAGTTTCCTTGCTATCGCCAGATTCGCCGGACGGTTCTGAGCCGCTGGGGTGTGCCGGCTGGCTGGGTGTTTCTGCCTCACCGGATGATTCCGGGGTACCGGATGGCTCTGGGGTGCCGGATGGCTCCGGATTACCGGATGATTCCGGACTGGCGGATGACTCCTGGTTGCCGGATGATTCCGGATTACCGGATGTCTCTGGATTACCGGATGATTCTTTACTTCCGGATGTTCCCGTCTCACTGGACACATTTGTCTTTCCAGATGTTTTATCTGCACTGCTGCCTTGATTTTCAGCAGTCTCTTTTGTTGTGTTGTCTGCTTTTGCGTTTTCTTTCGGTTCTTCTTTTTCTTTTGTGCCTTCTTCAATTCTCACATCTGAATCATGCTTTTCAGGAAGGGAGGCTGTCTCATCACCTGTCTTTACAGCAACAACAGGCGCATAGTGACGGTTAATGGATGCAACAGGTGTATCATCCTGTTTCTCAGAATGAATCTGCTCCTTATCTGCATTGTCCTTCTGTTCTATTTCTTCTTTTGCGTTATTGGATATTTCCTCGGACTTATCTGTATTCTCAGGCCGGGAGCCTTCTGATTCCTTTTGAGACTCTTCTGTATCCTGTCTGCCTGTGTCTGTACCCTCTGTTGGTGAAGCAGTTGTTTCCTTCTGTCCTTCCTCTCCTGCAGGTGTCTGTGTCTCCTGACTCTGAGAGGTCTGTTCTGTGGTTTCTGCCGGAGTTGGTTCTGCCGGTTCTGACTCTGCTGGATTAGCTTCTGACGAAGTCGTTTCCGATGAGTCAGGTTCTGTCGGAACTGCTTCTGTTGGAATCTCTTCTGACGGTGCTGTTTCTGTTGGTATTGTTTCTGCTGGTATTGTTTCTGACGGTACTGTTTCTGCCGGTTCTGTTTCTGGCGGTACCGTCTCCGCCGGCTTGGATATGATATTTACTTCCTCATCTCCAAATGCAGCCTCGTAGCTTTTAACAGTAAGTTTCTTTGTTCTCTTTACCTTCTCCTTTCCATCCTCCATTCTGGTGATGGACGTGGAACAGCTGATGGAGCTTTCTCCATTATTCACATACAGGAATATAATTTCCTCATCTCCGGTGACCATATACATGTCATCCGCATCCTCCGGAAGCCGGACAAATACACGCAGCTCCGCGTCCATGTCTCCTCCGTCGTATTCCGGATAAATCTCATATATATTTCCTTCACCATAAAATAATGCCTCAAACTGTTCTGTCTTGCCGTTGGTAAAGTCAATATCCCCCTCCTGAAGGGGACTTCCTGCAGCAATTGCTTCTTCAATTGCGGTAACCAGGCCGGAACCGCTCATCTCGAAGGTTACGCTGTCAGAAGATTCCGCTGCATACGCTGTCGTAAGGTCTGTACCAATATTAGTGGTAACCATAACCGCAGCAATCATGGCAGCAAGAAATCTTTTGCATAAACCGTAAGGTTTTCTATGCAGTGCTCTTGATCTTCCTTTCTCCTTCATACCATTTTCTCCTCTTCATACTTAGTACTATGGTACTAATCATATCAAATGGTACGTTATAGGAAGCGTTAGGTCGGCCAGATAATGGAAATTTTATTAATGTTTATTTAAATTTGAGAGGTAAAAGAACCCCTGGCCATATTGACCAGGGGTTCCTGTTATACTGCTATTTTGTTTTACATTGACTGTAATGGACTGTTATGAATCCTCTTCTTTACGTTTCTTGCTCAACGCTGTTACCGCAACAAAGATTCCTGATAACATCATGGTCAATGTGGTTCTCATAGATGTCTGACCTGTCTTTGGCAGTGGTGCCAACGGCACTTCACCGTCATCAATTAAGGTTACATCTACTGGTGATTCTGGAAGAGGTGCTAACGGCACATCTTCTGGAGTGATGGTTGTGGTACCCGGGCCGCCGGTTGGTGGTGTATAGCGATTATTGCCTTCGGTGTTGCCGCTGGGGCCGCCGCCACCGCCAGGACCAGTACCGCCACCGCCGTTAAATCTAAATTGTGCGGTAAACGTGGTACTCTGTGTGAACTCTGCAGCTCTAATTTCATCCGCGTTGGCATAACCCCTGCTTCCGTCTGTCCAGTTATTGAATAAATAGCTTCCAAGGCTGGTTACTGTTACGTTAGCATCTGGACTTGCAGGTTTCAGTTCCCTATGGTCATTACCATCTTCTCCCGTAACGATTTCATAGACAGTCTTGACTTCAGTTACCCTTCCTGATACTGTTCCGCGATTTGTGTCTTCCGATACATATTGGAACTTAATCTGGTACTTATCAGGTACTCCGTCTGGTTCATTTGGCACTTCTATACCGATTTCATCAACATCAAAGTATGCGATGAAAGTGGTATCTACCAAATAGGTATTTGTCTTCATCTTTGACATGTCAGGAGTGTAGTCATTTACTTCGCTATCAGTCCAGTAGTCAAATGCAAAACCATCCAGAGGTGTTGCGATTGAGCCGTTCGGACTTATTGCTGTCTTTTCAGTGTAGTTTCCATCTTCGTCCCTAAAAGTATGGACTTCTTCCGCTACACTGACAGTACCCTTCTTCTCATCTGCACTAATATAATAGAAAATTGTCTGGTACTCATCCGGGATATGGTCTCCGTTGTCATCCACTCCGAAGTTCGCTACGTATTCGGATGCCACATACAGGCCTCCCACCTTCGCGATGTCCTCCGGCTTCAGCTCTGCATTCCAGCTTACCACCACTCCGTCCTTCGTCCAGTTCTTGAAGGCGTATCCGGTCTCTGCTGTCGCTATGGAGCCTTTCGGTGTTCCGCTTACCGGGCTCACCATATCCGGGCTGTTCGTTGTGCTTCCGTGCTCTGCGTTATCCGGCACGTATCTTATCTCTACTGCCGCATTTTCAGCAAAGCTGATTGTATAATGCGTATCTTCCGTGAACTGCGTGATTCCAACTTCCGGTTTCTCCGGATTCCAGCTCTCACTTGCCTGGTTGTATCCGTTGGCTGCTGTTGCCTTTGCAATCTGGTCATCCGCCAGTGTTCCCACACCGCCTTCTTCCTTCGTTGCATAATGGCCATCCTTATACAGCGTCACATACTGCGCTTCCTTCAGGTCCACGCTTCCGTTCACCGCACTGTAGGTCACTTTAATCTGGTACTCATCCGGGATATGGTCTCCGTTGTCATCCACTCCGAAGTTCGCTAC
>OKSH01003258.1_pt1 | contig 10647 bp, 8 predicted proteins | sample 1601231 | NCBI WGS metagenome assembly OKSH01 (sample SAMEA3541596, study PRJEB24748) | human gut metagenome | biome: human gut; feature: human-associated habitat; material: faeces | place: China | collected 2012 | reverse complement strand
TGTCCTTGCCGATCATGCCCACCTTCAGGGTGACGACCTCTTCAGGTTCTTTCTCTTCTTCACTGCCGCAGGACGTCAACGCTGTCGCGGCCAGGATCATTGCCAGGCAGAGAGTGATTGCCAATAATTTCTTCTTCATCGTTCTTCCTCCAATATGCATCAGTATTTGTTTTCTTTTATTAGACTACGTCTACTAAAAGATATGGTACTATAAGAAGTTTAGGAGCGCAATAAGCCTGCCGCAGATACAGAAAATAGTACAAAACTTCAAAATAAATTTACCAAATTTCGATTCTGTGCAGCAAAAAAGCGCTGTGAAGTGTAATACCTCTCAGCGCTTTTGCTCGCATCTCCAAATCCACCAGGCCAAAGCCGCCAGAACACCGCTGCACAGCCAGACTGCTTTTCCTCCATATCGCGCAGAAAACAGGATACCTGGAACCGCACCGACAGCAAAGGAAAAGGTCAGATTTGCAAAGGTAAGGAAGGTTTTCAGCGATTGCCCGCTTCTCTCTGTCAAAACTTGATACAGCTTTTGTCCCACGTTTCGTATATTCCCCGTACAGATCGTGGTATTGTGGGCTACCCCCAGGCAGGTGCGGAACAGGCAGAGCTGGAAACCCATAAAAAAGGAAACGAACAGTGTCACGAGTATATTGGGAAGAGACAGTGGCATACAGCCCACAGCAAAGAGGGCTGCGGCTTCCAAAAGCAAGGCAAATTTACGCCAATCTCCATGAAGGGGACTTTTGGAAAGCTGACTTTTCACTGCTTCGCTGAAAGCCGCACCGAAGATGCAGGATGCGATAGGCAGAAAATAGGTCAAGGCAATCTGCCAGTTGCCCAAAGCCAGATTGATACCCAGATGTGACATGTTGGCTGTATGCATGTTCGCCAATACGCCGTCTCTAGTAATATATGTATAGGCATTCATATATCCGCCGATCAACGTGATGATGACTAAAAATCCAGGTCTTTCCCAAGCTGGATATACGATTTCTCTTTCCAAGTGCGTTCCCAACCTTTCAATTTAATAATCTCTCAAGAACAGAGGCCATCTGCAGCAGCCGCCAGTCATCATATTGATCCCCGACAAGGGTCAGTGCTGTCGCTCCCTGCTGAAAATCTATCCCTACGGGCAGAGTCAATGCCGGCCATCCTGCCCTTGCAGGAACGGTGCAGCCGTAAAAATGAGGAAATGCCAGCAGATCCAGTTTATTCTCCTGCAAAGCTTTTTCCAGTCCGCAGGTAACACAGACTCTGTAATCCCGCTCCCTGGCCTTTTGGTAAATAGAGTCATAGCCACTTTCTGCGGCGGCCTCTGCCCGATAGAAAACTTCCTGCCCGTAGGGTATAGCCTGGTCTCTGTGAAGCTCGTTATACTGAATCAGTTCTTTCAAGGTGAGAAAAGTCCTCTCCCTGGTCCAGTTCCTCAGATACGATTCCAAAGATGCTTTAAACTCGTAGATCAGTACTTCCTCTCCCAGGTAGTCGGGTGTATTCTCGTCATATATATTTTCATATGGAGCAAAATTTCCAACCTCTATGATTTGATGTCCGTTATCTTCCATGCGCTGTAAAGCCTTCTTCTCAATCAGGCTTTTATGAGACGGCGTGATATGGGCGAAGAATTGCCGCAGGACGCCGATTCTGCAGTGCTCCCTCCGGCAGTCATAGGAATGCGCTGCACGCTGCCTCTTCCAAACATCAGCGGAAACAGTTGCCAGATCCTCGCTGTCGCATCCTGCCATGATATCCAGCAGAATCGCCGCATCTTCTGCAGTCTTCGCCATGGGGCCAGCCGTATCCTGTGTCCTTGCTATAGGTATGATGCCACTGCGGCTCACAAGGCCGATAGAGGGCTTCAATCCTACCAGGGACGAATGGACGGAAGGCTTGACGATGGAGCCCGATGTCTCCGTGCCGACAGCCGCCAGAGCAAATCCCGCTGCTACGCCGGCCGCACAGCCGCTGCTGGAGCCGCCGACCGGGAAATCAGGATGGAAATAGTTTTTAACCCTCCCGCCTCTGGCGCTGAAACCGTCCGGCATAGTGTAGGATATAAAGTTAGCCCATTCCGTCATATTCGCCTTTCCGACGAACACGGCGCCTGCTTCTCGCAGCCGTCTGACGAGAGAAGCGTCCCTGCTGGCGAAGCTGTCTCTAAGTGCAAAGGAGCCTGCGGAGGTGTGCATATCATCGCCTGTGGCTATGTTATCTTTTAGCAATAATGGAATACCGTGAAGCAGGCTTCTGACAGTTCCTTCCGCACGCTCCTGATCAAGCCTTCTGGCAGCATCCAATGCGCCTGGATTGACTTCCAGGACCGCCTGAAGCGCAGGACCCTTTTGGTTCATGGCCTCAATCCGGTGCAGACATTCTTTGGTTAAATCATAAGAGGAAAACGCATGCTGCTCCATCAGGCTTGCCGCTTTCTTTATGGTCAGTTTTACTACATTTATTTTCATTTAGAAATCCAGTTTTTTGATAAAGAAATTCATCTTTTTCTCCCATCAGGGCGGCTTGGCAAGGTGCTACCGCCCCATACTTTTACTTAAATAACTGATACTGGTACACCGTACAGATGAAGAGCCGAATTGCTTCATATAGGGAAGCAACCACTGCATATTCCTTCTCGTTATGGGTATAGGCGCCGCTGACGCCGCACTGGCAGACGACTTTCGTTCCGCCTGCAGCCATATAGGCCGCATCGGACGAGCCTCCCACTGCGATACTGCCCGTCACCGTGCCGCCGATCTGGTCATTGACCGCTTTGACCGCCTCGTATGCTGCTTTGACGCCCTCCGTCGTCTCGAAAGGAATCATGTCATCGGTGCGGATCAGCTTCGTCTTTGTCCCTTCAATATAAGGCTTCTCACAGACCTCGCGCATCAGAAATTCACAAGTTCTTAATGCGGCAAAGGATTTGACACGCACGTCGATGGTGGCTTCACAGTAGGCCGGAATCCCGTTGGTCACAGTACCGCCTTTGATGGTATTGACGCTGACGGAATAGTCCCTGTTCTTCTCTTTCGGCGTGACCGCCTGCAGTGCCAGAACCTTGTGGCTCATCTCCTCGATGGCATTGCGACCTTCATCGTAAGCGTGCCCCGGGTGGCTGGCGATACCGTGGACCTTCAGCAGGAACTCATAACAGCCTTTTCTGCCGATACAAAGCTGCCCGCTTTCATAGCGATTCTCCATATTGAAGGCTGCTAAGATGTCCTTCGTATACGCCCTGATCTTCTCAATGGCTGTACCTCCCTGATGGTTGACCTCTTCATCGCCGACAAAGAACAGCCGTACCGGTGCATTTCGGAAACCAAATTCCTGCAGTGCTTTGACGGTGAAAAATGCGATGGCGATGCCGCCTTTCATGTCGCAGACCCCCGGCCCGTATGCTTTCCCATCTTTGATATGAAACGGCCTTTCTCCAGCGCTGCCCGCTGCAAAGACGGTGTCGTAGTGACCGGTAAAGACGATTTCCTTCTCGGCAGCATCTTTGTTAAATACGCCAGTGACGATGGGTGCGTTCGCTTCACCTACCTCAATCAGCACGGTCTCCATACCGATTTCATCAAAATTTCTTTTCAGAAACGCCGCCGTTCTCAGCAGATGTTCTTTTTCGCCGTGACGGCCTTCCAGATTGACCAGCTCTTCTAAGAAAGAGATTACTGCTTCACGATTTTCTTCTATGTAGCTGTCAATTTTGTTCCGTAATTCTTCTGTAAACACTTTTCTCTGCCTCCTCTTCCTTCTTAAAACGGTCCATATCCGATCAATGTAGCGATGGTCACGGACGCAAGCCCAAAGACGATCCAGATCAGGCACAGAGGCATAACCCACTTGAGATATTTCTCAAAGGGCACCTTCGAAACTGCCACTGCCGCCATCAGGCTGCCCAGGGTTGGTGCGATCAGATTGGTGAATCCGTCGCCGTAGTGGAAGGCCAAGACTGCCGTCTGCCTGGTAATGTCCAAGGTGTCTGCCAGGGGTGCCATAATCGGCATGGTTGCAGCAGCTTGTCCAGATCCAGAAGGAATCAGGAAGTTCATCAGCAGCTGGAAGACATACATGCCGTTGGCAGCGACGACCTTTGGAAGACCGTCTAAGGCGCCAGACGCGTAATATACCACGGAGTCGATGATGCCTCCATCCTGCAGCGTCAGCAGAATTGCCTTAGCTACACCGACGACCAGTGCCGCGAAGACCATGTCTTTGGTACCTCTGACAAAGGACTGCGCCACTTTGTTCGGCCCCATGCCGCTGATCAGGCCGGAGGCGATGCCCAGGATGAGAAATACCGTTGCGATTTCTTCCATATACCATCCCCACTGGAAGACGCCAAAGACCATGAGGGCAATCGTTATGAAGAAGCCGACGATGACGATGATCCTTCTGGCATTGAGTGTCGTATCCGCATTCTCGTCAGAGACTTCCTCGCCGCCTTCTAATTCCACACCATGCATGATGCTCAAGGTCGGATCTTTTTTAATCTTGTTGACATAACGTATGATATACCAGCCTGTTACGACCAATATGAGGCCATACCAGATGAGTCTGTAACCTAAGCCGGAATACAGCGGCAGGTCAGCAAGCCCCTGGGCAACGCCTACGGTGAAAGGATTGATCAGCCCAGAAGTAAAGCCGATTCTGGCGCCTACCATGACCACTGCCAGGGCCACCATCCGGTCCAGCTTCAGCTCGTTGCATAGCGTGACCAGCAGCGGAATAAAGACGATCACCTCCTCCGCCATGCCGATGGTTCCGCCCAGCACAGAGAACAAGAACATAAATAAGAGCAGAATCAGATTCTGTCGTTTGCCGAATTTTCTCGCCATGCTGTGGACACCCGCTGTCAGCGCCCCGGTATCCTGCAGAATCATGAAGGAACCGCCTAATATGAAGATCAAAAAGATGATATCCGAAGAGCTTTCCATGCCGGCGATAAACTGTTTCATCACATCAAAGAATCCGATACCGCCGTCACCTGTAAAGTGGAAGGACGCTGCATCCACCACTTCTTTTCCAGTGGCTTCATCAATGACCCTGTCATAAGAACCCGCCGGAATCAGCCATGTCATCAAGGCACAGATGACGACCATGGCAAAGAGCAATACATAAGTGTGAGGTACTTTCAATGATCGTTTTTTCTTTTCCATTTTTCTCTCCCTAATTAATAATCAAATAATAACGGATCATGAGCTCATTTTTATATCTAGCAGCCTTTGTTTTGCCGCGATATAACATCAGATAAAAATGATATTGGTCAGCCCCAGCATCATCGCTGTTACAATGGTAGGCAGTAAGGTATATTTATAAATTTCAATTTCCTGCCCGCTTTTCCCTGCAGCCGCTGCGACCAGCGCCGTTGTCGTAGGACCGATGGTCCCGCCCACTGATGCTGCGATGGACTGCACAGCGCACATCAGTGCCGGCTCCATGCCCAGAGACAGAGCGGCTGTTTCCTGCAGCGAACCGAATAGGATATTGGAATTGGCATTGCTGCCCGTGATAAAGGCGCCGAGCATGCCGATGAGCGAAGCCATAAAGGGGTATCCGCTCCCCGTCAGTTCCACGATACCAGTCGAAAGAATCGTCGTCATACCGCCGTCCATCATGATGGATGCGGTACAGAGAAGAAAGAGCAGCGTAGTTTCTGTCGGCACGATTTTCCTAATGGTATTTTGAAGAATCAATCCAGTTTGCTTTCTCTCCATGCGGCCAATCCGACAGTAATAGATGACGCTGGCAATGGTAGTCAGCAGAATGATGGTAAACGGATATTTCAATATATTGAAGACCACGTAGTCCGGTTTTGCTTCTACCACCGCTCCCTGCAAGGTCTCGTATCCTGGAAAAGAAACGGAAATCTCGAGGCCCGGATTCAGCACAAAAAAGGTCAGTGACAGCAGGATGATCAACAGATAAGGGAGGACGCTCGCAAACAATCGTCTCTTCTGTCCGGCGTCAGCCATGCTTCTCTCTTTCCGGTCTGACAGGCGGTTGACCACCATCATGACAGCAACGCCAACCATACCTGTCACAAAGCCGATGACAGAAACCATCTCATACTCAGCCATTACCATCAGGGACACGGTCATCGCCGCCCAGGCCGGCACCACATATTTCAGCCCTCTGCACACGAAGGCCGCCCCGCCGTAGATAAAACAGACCCCCAGGCCACAGCAGAGCATGCCCAGAGATCCGTAACGAGACATGCCCGTAAGGATTTCCTTCTGCGGCGTGCTGGTCACCAGATCAATGGCAAAGATCGAAGAACCCATGGAACCAAAGCTGATTGCCCAGGAGTGGCCCAGTAAAGAAGCTGCTGCCGCTTTTGCCGCGGGGAAGCCGGACTTCATCAAAATCGTCGTGGCGATGACCGCCGGCAGGCCATAACCTGCGATGCCCTGCAGAAATGCAGAAAACACCCAGCTGATCATCAAAAACAGGACGAAACGATCGCGAAACACATTTGACAGCCAACGATTGATGATGCTGAAACCGCCGGATACGTCCACCAGGTTATATAAAAGCATCGCTCCAAAAGCGATCAGTCCGACAAAGACTGTCATCATTACACCTTTCTCAATGGTGATTGCCATGCCAATGGACCCTGGTTTCACCCAGAAAAGAAATTCTGCAAAGGCAGCGAAAAAAGTAATCATACTCGCTAGTTTTGCGGATAATTTTACGACTAATAAACAAACGAACAGCACGATAATCGGTGCTACTGATAGTAAAAAGCTGGTCATACGTTCCATCCTTTCTCTACCAAAAGCATAGCACAAATCTAAAAATTCAGAAAATACTGTTTACGTATGTCAGTCATACCCATTCAGTATGACCGGACAAAAGTAGTTGATGATATAATATGATGAATACAGAAAAAGACGTGTGGTGAGATAGTATGGACATTAAAACATTGAAAAATTTTATAACCATCGCAGAAAATGGTTCCATATGTAAAGCTGCGAAAGAACTGCATATGTCTCAGCCCCCGCTGAGCAAGCAGATTAAACTATTGGAGGATGAACTCAATGTGCAGCTCTTTGATCGTTCGACGAGGGGTGTCGAGCTGACCAATGAAGGCCGCCTGCTCTACACCCATGCGACATCATTGGTAGCATATAATGATCTGATCATGCGGGAATTGATGGACGCAGGCAGCGAGACCATCCGTTTGGGCATGATTACCTCGTCGGTCCAATATTCACTGAACTTGATTAAAAATTTCTATGAAGAAAAACCGGTCTACTTTGAAATTACAGAAAAAAACAGCTTTGAGCTGCTCAATCTCTTAGAAAACAACATCATCGATTTAGCTTTTATCCGCACACCCTTTGATATGAACAAACCATTAGACTATATCAAATTGACCAACGATCATCTGGTCGCCGTAGGCAGACCTGATTTTTTTCAGCGTGAGGATCATACGATTACCTTGCCTGAACTGGCAGAACTTCCCCTCATAACGGTGCGCAGGTGGAAGAAATATATCGACATGAATATGAGCACCTTCAGGGAAACCATTCACTATAAATTTATCTGTGACGATAACCGCACGTCACTGTTGATGGCTATGAACGGCATGGGTGTCTCCATTTTGCCAGACTCCATCGTGACCGAAGATCTTCCTCAGGAACTCATCAGGAAAAAGTGGATTGAAGGCGGTACATTCAAAACCAGTATCTATGTCGTCTACAACCCATCCCGCACCTTCAACAAATATACCGATGAATTTCTGCGTTTTCTTTTGGACAAAAACATTGAAAGCGATGAATCATAAGATGCATCGCTTTTTTCATATATAGAAAGTACATTGATTATTGCCGCCCTTTCGGCGGTATGTGTGGGTAGGAATCTTTCATTCGGTCACGCACCCTTTTTCTCATAATTTACTAAAATAATCGCGCTCAGGGACAGAAGCATTCCTGCTGCCGCAAGAGGCGTCGGCACCTCGTGAAACAGCAGGATTCCAAAGACGATAGCCATGACCGGTTCAATAGAGGCCATGACGGAAGTTTTCCCATTATCTATGTATCTGAGACCCGATGTGTATAGTACGTTCGGTACAGCCGTACAAATCAAGCCAATACCGGCAATCACAGCCATAGCTCCGGTCCCCTCAGTCACAACGGCGATTTCCACCTGCCTGAAATCCGTAAAAAAGGCACCTGCTATGACGGCGAACAGAAAGGTATAGAACTGCACCGTCAACGGGTTGTAACCATAGTTTAGAGCATATCTGCTGAAAATCGTATAGAGGGCGTATCCCAAGCCTGCGCAGATACCGATCAGAAATCCCTTGGCCGTAAGCACGGCGCTGCCGTCAAAGATGCCGCTGACCAGAACGCAGCCTGTAAAGGCCATGGTCAGAGAAATCACTTTGATTCTCGTGATCTTTTCTTGAAAAAGAACGGCGGAGAAAATCATGACGAAGATGGGCGCTGTATAAAGCAGTACCGCCGCCACAGAAAGAGAGGAGGCTTCTATAGTAATAAAATAGCACAAATTGAAAAAGATAATTCCCACGATGCCGGTGCCCAGGAAGCACCATATATGCTTCTGCCTGATTTTAAATAGACGTTTATCGTAAATCAATACGCCGATTCCAATCAGAAGCATCGCCACAATCGCTCTGATTTCTACGATCTGCATGGATTCAATGCCGATGGCATTTAATTTTCTGATGAAAATGCCGATGGCGCCCCAGCAGGTGCCCGCCATAATAATCAACAGTCCTGCATATTTCTTCACGATGGATTACCTCCTAATATTAAAATACTATTTTGATACGATGTCTTTCTCTAAAGTGTCAGAAAGCATGGTCTTTTCTGCCTCTGTCAGTTTCATGGTCACACTGATCTTCTCTAAGGTCTCTTCATCAAAGACAAAGCCCTCCTCGGTGCACAGCCTTGTAAAGTCGTCCTTTTTTATTCCTGTCTGGCTGAAAGTAATCTCGCCAGCGTTTATCTTTCTGTCGTAAATTTTAAAAAACGCCTGTTTAAAAGTCATAGTTCAATCTTCCTTTCTGCTTCGCTGAGAACTCTCGGTCTGTGTGCGATGGAAAGCATCGTCCTGTCTCCGCCCGCCTTCTTCAGCACGCTTACAATTTTTTCTTCTGTCACGGTGTCCAGATTTGCTGTGACCTCGTCCAGCAGCAAAATCTTCGGGTTGCAGACCATAGCTCTGGCGATGGCTAAAAGCTGCCGCTGTCCCTGGGAGAAAAGCTCCGCATCTGCCAAAGTCTCAAAGCCTCGCTCCAGATTGGTTACCGCCTGAGTCAAGCCGACAAATTCTATGACCTCTGCAATGTCCTTTTTTTTGATCGAGGGATCGCCCAAGCTGATCTGATCCCAGATATTGCCTCTTATAAATGAAAAGTCCTGCTGCACATAACCGAAAATTTTCCGCTTCTCCGTCCCCGTGATGCGAAAGGGTTCCACGCCGCCCACCAGCACACGGCCTGAAACAGGCTGCAAAATACCTGCCGCCAGCTTAAACAAGGTGGACTTTCCCGCACCAGTACGGCCTGTCACCACCACGTTTTCTCCACTGCCAACCCGCAGATTGAAATCTTTGATTACATCCTGCCCTTTCTCATAAGCAAAGGTGACGTGTTGAAACTCCAGTTCGATATCTCTGTTTAAAAGTTCTGGAAACATTTCTTTTTCTGCTTCTTCAGGCTGCTGCAGAAATGCCTTGACGCTGTCTATCCCTGACATACCTTTTTGTATGGCTGCTAATTCCGTACCCAAACTGTCAATCGGCGAGAAAAGATTGGTTATCAAGTTTACTGAGGCTGTGACCTGACCGATAGAAATACCCAGAACATTTCCACTGCCGCCCATGGCAAGATAGAGAATAAAACCGATGGAGCATGCGGTCATAATCTGAATAATCGGAGAATAACAGGAATCGTAAAAGTTCACCTGGTTCATGGTCTGATAATTCTCAGCTAAATACGTTCTGTACCGCCTTTCCATGTATTTCTCTTTGTGAAAGGCTTTGATCATTAAAATATTCCTGATGCTTTCACTGATGTGATTGTTGACTTTGCCCAGTTCCCTCAGATTTGCTTTCTGTGAGCGAAGCATCCTCACTTTAAAGAACCGGGTCAGCAGGCCGATGATTGGAACCAGGCCCAGGGCGAAGATTCCCATCGTTACGCTGAAAAACCAAATAGATATAATAATACCGACGATTTTAAAGCAGTCGATGGCCATACTGATCACGCCATTTGTAAACAAGGCGCTGATATTGTCCACGTCATTGATAAATTTTGACGTTATTTGACCGCTGCTGTTCTTTGTAAAGTAACTGGCCGGCAGCTTGGTCAGTTTTTGCTGCATTTTGCTGCGCACATTTTTGACAATCATCTGTCCTACCGTGGTCAAAAGCCAGCCTTTCAGAAAGTCAAAGAATCCCACCAGGGCGAAAGTCCCTAGGTAGATACCGCCCATGGCAAGCAGTCCCTCCGCCTTGCCTGCCATCAAATAATCGTCTACGATCAATCGCAAAACCTGCGGCGGCAGCAGGCTGGCAGCCACTACCGCGGCGATGACCAGGGCTAGAGCCGCTATATATTTTTTATAACATAGGAAATATCGTCCGAAGGACGGATTTCCGTATGTTTCAAAG